>JAAUYD010169837.1_pt1 | contig 14419 bp, 11 predicted proteins | sample 7278101 | NCBI WGS metagenome assembly JAAUYD01 (sample SAMN14350128, study PRJNA611818) | marine sediment metagenome | isolation source: surface marine sediment (0.6m) | place: French Polynesia: Moorea | collected 2018-08
CAAACTCCCGGTACATGCACACATTCACGTCAGCGTGTACCAGACGTGCCACGTCTGCAAGATGGCTCCCGAGCGGGAACACCATGTTGACCTCAGCGCCGATGCCTTCGATCAGGCGCCTGATCTCTGCAAGGTCAGACGGGGTGTTGAAGGTCCCATAGATCGGGCCAATGATGTTGACCTTTGGTGGTTCACCTTCTTTGCGTGGCCGCGCCTTTGGCATCTTGCCCTTCTTGGCGCCGAACTCCGTCCACAACCAATTGATGGCACGGTTGGCACTTTGCCATTGGTCTTCGTCAATGGTGCGCGGGAGAAAACGCTTGATGCTTGTACCTTCCGGCGTCACGCCGCCCCCGATCATTTCGGCGATTGATCCGGTCACCACCACCGCCGGCAATTCAGGATCAAACGTTTCCCAAGTCCGCCGCATGGCTTCTTCGGTGCCTTTTTGCCCCAGCTCTTCTTCGGCAAGACCGGTGACTGTGATGGGCAGCTCGTGGGGCGGCAGCGCATCGGTGTAATGGAGGACGGATGTGACCGGGAGATTCTCGCAGCCAACTGGTCCATCGATGATCACTTGAAGCCCCTTGATGGCGGTAAAGGCATAAACCGAACCCCAATAGCCGCCGGCTCTGTCATGGTCGAGGATCAACATCCGGTCGAACCCTCCACCACAGTTTGCTTCGGTGCACGATTTTGTGCCGCAAACTTCTTTTTGAACGCCGGGCGATCTTCAGGAACGTCTTCCCAGACGCCTGCTGCATGACCTGTCCCCACACCTTCGAAGAACGCGGTCATAGCGTCAAAACGCGCTTTGTTCCCAATCGCGGCATTGATCACCTGAGCAAGTGAGCCTGCCCCAGCGATCCCGACCAGCGGACGGGCGGAAATAAGGTTGGTGAAATAGAGCGCAGGGATCGAGCGCTGCTTAGCTGCCTGAACTACGGGAGTGGTCCCGATCGCCAAATCAGGTTCGAAGGCGTCCATCGCTGCCAGATCCTGTTGCAGCGACGCGCGGAACTGAACCTCTATACCCTTGGCTTTCAGCCAGGCACAGTCGGCTTCAGAATACGGTGTTCTTGGGCACGCCGTTCCCACATACTTGACGTCAGCACCGGCTTCCACCAGCAGCCGCGCCACAAGCAATTCGGAGCCTTCGTAACCAGACATGGTGATCCGCCCGTTAATGGACGTGCTGGCAAGCGCCCCCTTAATCGCAGGCAAGACCGTGTCCTTGGCTTTGGCGACCATTTTGCGGGCGACCCCGCAAACCTCACCGATGGCTTCCAGCCATTCGGCTGTGCCTTCAAGACCCACCGGTGCGGAACCAACGATGGGCCGGCCGGCCGCCTCGAACTCCCTGAAGGACGCGGTGTAGAAGGGATGGATAGCAGCAACGGCTGCGCAATCCAGAGCGCTGTAGAGCTCGCGCCATTCGCGCGTTGGAACCACAGGGCCCGCGGACAATCCCAGCGGTTTTACGAGCTGATCAATGCCAACGGGGTCGGCCGGGAACATTTCACCCACCAGAGTGATTGTTGGGCGACCGTCACCGCTTTCACGAGGCGCGGTGACAGGGCCTGATTCTGCCTCGCTTCGGGCGTAGGCCAGCATTGCGCCAGCCAGCACATCCTTTGCTTCGGCGTGAGTGGGAATACCGAAGCCCGGCACATCAATTCCAACGATTCTCACGCCGTTGATCACTTTCGGGAGCAACTGCAAAGGCACACCGGACGCGGTCGGGACGCACAGGTTGGTCACGACGATTGCGTCATAGAGCTCCGGATCCGCCAGTTCGTGGACGGCATCGCGGATGTCCTCGAACAGTTTGCCTGTGACCAGCGTTTCAGAGTTGAACGGCACGTAGCCAACCGTGCGCCGCGCGCCATAGAAGTGTGAGGTGAACGTCAAACCATAGACACAACACGCGGAGCCGGACAGCACCGTTGCGGTGCGACGCATTCTTAGACCCACACGCAAGGAGCCAAACGCGGGACACATGGATTGGGGCTGATCGTGAGGCCCAGTGGGATAGTCTTGAGCGAACTGATTGAGGAGCTCACTCTGGCCTGCAGCCTTAGCGGCCGCCCGTAGAGTATCGGCACCTCCATGACAGCCATCGGTTGGCGCCTGCGCGAACGTCTCATCGGCCCCACCTGCCGAGGCCGGAGCCACATCTTGTCCGATGAGCCTTGCGTCTAAGCTATGATCCAACTCTTGTGTCATCTATTCTCGTGTCACACCTGATCGTAAATCACCTCAAGCGACGGCCGTTCCACATAGTCGACGCCGCACATATCCTCGAACGTTGCCGGCTCTAATGAGAAGTTCCCGCCCACATCTTCGCTCTTGAACAGATTCAGAAGTTCATCGTGGCTGAGGGGTGTTGGATGGCGCGGAGGCGCCTCGGCTACATTGGTGCTGAGCTCGGCGAACAATTCGCCCCACTTGCCGCCCGGTTTACCGATAATTTCGTAATTGGCGCTCTTTCGGCGAATGTCTTCATTGGCCGGAATTGACGCTAGCACTGGAATTTGCACCGCATCGGCAAACGCTTGGGCCTCCCCGGTACCGTCATCTTTATTGATGACCATTCCGGCCACACCGACGTTCCCGCCCAGCTTGCGAAAATATTCAACCGCTGAACACACGTTGTTGGCGACATAGAGCGATTGCAGGTCGTTCGAACCAACCACAATCACCTTTTGACACATGTCCCGTGCGATCGGCAGTCCGAACCCACCGCACACCACATCGCCCAGAAAATCCAAAAGCACGTAGTCGAAGTTCCAATCGTGAAAGCCCAGCTTTTCCAGTGTTTCAAAGCCATGGATGATGCCGCGACCGCCGCAGCCACGACCCACCTCCGGACCACCCAGCTCCATGGCGAAAACGCCGTCACGCTTGAAGCAAACGTCGCCAACCGCGACTTCATCGCCGGCCAGCTTCCTCTCAGAGGACGTTGCTATGATCGTTGGCGTGGACCGGCCTCCGAACAGCAGCGACGTGGTATCACTTTTTGGGTCACAGCCGATCAGCAGTGTCTTTTTGCCTTGCTGGGCCATCATGTAGGAGAGGTTGGCCAGCGTGAAACTCTTACCGATGCCGCCCTTGCCGTAGATCGCAATGATTTGTGCTTCTTTGGTCGCTTCACCGCTGGGCACCGGATCGGGCTCAATTGCCGCTTCGTCACGAAGGGTGTCCACAATCTGCTCTTTGGACGTGACTTCCGCCGCCCGTGCCAGGTCGACCAAGCTCATGAAACTTCCCTCCAATCAAGCACCATCTTGAGGCAAGACGGATCTGAAAATGCGGTTTGATAGGCATCAGGAGCATCTGCTGCGGTTTGCCGATGCGTGATCAGATCGCCCAGGGAGAGTCGGCCCGAGCTCACCAGCCCGTTCACCTTCTCCAGATCTACAGGTTTCCACTCGGCCGCCACACGGATGCGCGCCTCGCGCATGAAGGCAGGTGGGAAGGCGAAACTGAGCGGGCGCTCATAAAAGCCAGCCAACGTAACTTCGCCGCGCGGAGACAACCGTTCGATCAGTGCGTCCAGCAGGTCAGAGTCGCCGCTTGCATCATAAATCGCTCGGTAGTTGGTCCGCTTGTCGTCATCTGGATGGATCACTCTGTATCCGACTGCACCGGTTGCTCTATCGGGATCACGTTCCCAAACCGTAGGCGCCTTACCGCCGCGAATTGTTGCAAGACGGGCCAATAGTCGACCAAGCACACCATGCCCAACGATGAGATCGGGGGAGCGGGCTCCCTCGGCATGGATAGCGTGATGCGCCGTTGCCGCCAGAGCCAATAGGGTTGCGCTGTCGCCCAACCTCTCGTCTACGGGAACCACCCGGTCTCCTGGGCTGACGACACGCGAGGCCGCTCCGCCAAACAGACACTGCACATCATTGAAACATCTTGCGCCCGGGACGAACACGCGCTCTCCGACGTTTCTTCCGGACTCTTCTCCTGCGTCAACCACGCGGCCCACGCACTCATATCCTGGAACAAGCGGATACCCCATGCCCGGGAACGGGGGCATTGTGCCAGTGTACAGCAACCGCTCTGTGCCCGTGCTGACGCCGCTCCATTCGACGTCAACCATGACGTCACCGGCGCCGGGTCTGCTTAGGTCAACCTCACGAACATGAAGCTGGCCGGGTTCATTCAGAACAACCGCGAGCGTGTTCATCGGGCACCTCGCTCTAGCTAGGATCGACCGGGATTGGCGATCTCAATTCCTGTATGTAAATTTAACAAGACATATTAAAATGTCAATTATTATTGACACTTTTCGCAAAACCCTCAGGCCGTCGCTGACATGACCCTAAGAATCAGAGGATTGCGTGGTTTGTGCTCTCTTATTGCCCTAAATCCGGCCTCCTTGAGCAGCTCGGCGTTCTGTTTTGGAGACCGAGGTCGCCCTTGAGCCATCGCCAAGAGATAGACCCCGAAATAAGCGTCTCCCACGAGTTCTGGTGAACTCTTACCGGCCATGGGTTCTGCAACAACAAGGCGTTGCCCGGGCTGAAGGGCTGCCTTCGCAGATTTGAGGATTTGCAGTGCGTCTTCATCATTGTGGTCGTGCAAAATCCGCACTAGCAACATGCAATCGTAACCTTCAGGCACCTCTCTACGCATCAGATCCCCACTGTGCACCTTAATGCGTCCGCTCAGCCCTTCTCTCAGAATACGCGCGCGGGCCCGTGCGGCCACGGGAGGCAAATCGAACACGCCGAACTCAGGACCGGTGTCCGCACGCGCCAGCCTGATCGCACACTCTCCTTCACCGCCGCCGAGATCCAAGACGCGTTTGTGGCGTTCCAGCGAGCAGGAAGCCAAAAGCTCATTGGCAATCATATGCTGTGTCGACGTCATGAGCTGCGAATAGGCGGTCACGTCCTCTCCGTCCAGCTCATTGGGTAGCTCGTTGCCCGAGTAGGACCAAAACCGCGAGAGCCTGCCGCTTTTCGTGGTTCCGCGGAACCAGCCGACGGGATCATTTAGGTCCTCATAAAGCAAACTATGATGCCGGATCATCGCCACCAGTCCCGGGTCGCCGGCAAGCACGGCACCGCGCACGCCCAAGGCGAACATGTTCGCAGGACGCGGGTGAACCAGCTTTAGCGCCGCTGCACCATTCAGGAGGCGCCAGGCTGCATCTTCCTCCAGCTCTGCATGTTTGGCGATTTGTGAAACGGACTTCGGGCCGGACTTGAGCAGCTCAAAAAGCTCCAATTGAACGCAGGTTTGTAGAATCTGAGAGTAGACAAAACCTGCAAGCACATCGAAGAGCTGTTCGGTCTGTCGCCGAGCGATAAGTCGGGTGGGGTAAAACCATGCAGCCCACTCCCGAAAAGCGGGCTTCATGACTAAGGCGTTCCGCAGGTCAAGAATGCGATCAAGCCATGATGGGCCCGGGAGTACTTCCACCGAATGTGTCGCGTCGAAACGCTTGGACTGCGTGTCCTTATCAGGCAGCATGCCCGATCAGCTCCGCGGGCAAGAAGCGGCGTGATTGCACTTCGATCTCGGTTTTGAGGTCTGCGCGTCCGGGACACTCCGGGATTGAGTCCATGGCTGTATCCACGAGCCTCTTCAGCCGTTGCTTGGCGCCCTCTACCCCATACTGGGCAACGGCGCTCGGGCGGCCAAGCTCGGCATCGCGGCCAACAGGCTTGCCAAGCTCGTCTGGGTTGCCTGTTACATCCCGAATGTCATCTGCCACCTGGTAGGCTTCACCAAGACTGTCACCGAGTATCCACCACGCCTCGGCATCGTATCCGGCTGCTGCTGCGCCGGCTTCAGACGCCGCTGCGAATAGTGATCCCGTCTTTGCCCTTTGGTAGTCCCCGACGCCAACCGTCGGCTCAAGTTCCCAAGACTGTCCGGCGGCAATGCCGCGCGGCATACCGGCAGACCTAGCCACGATGCGTACGATGTCCAGTGCCCGTGCGCAATCTTCCGGCTGTTGAACGGCTTCACCGGCCACCTCGAAGGCGCGCACGATGAGGGCGTCCCCAACCAAGACCGCCAATGGTTCGCCATATGCCAAATGCGTGGAAGGCTTACCTCTCCGCATTTCTGCGTCATCGAAGCAGGGCAAATCATCGTGCACCAGAGAGGCGCAATGCATGAGTTCAATCGAAGCAGCCGCCGCGTCGGTGAGCCACGGGCGATCATCGCCGCATGCCGCAGCAACGGCGAGCGCCAGGCGCGGCCGTATGCGCGCACCACCTGGGAAGACCGCATACCTCGCGGCACTGGCCAGCAAGGGCGGACAGTCGCCACCAGCAACTTTATCCAAGGCGGATTCAACAGCAGATTCGATGCGAGTTGTAACGTCCATTTCAGACCTCCCTAAGCCGGAAAATTCCTCGGTGGTCTCGGCATTCACTCCAAAGTGTCAATTATAATTGTCACATTGAGTGTAATTTATTATAGACATATGTGTGGAAAGAAGTCATCAAAATTTTTGCGCACCACGATCTTCGCATCCTGTATTGGTCATTGGTGCAGGCATTGGCGGATTGAGCGCAGCCATTCATTTGGCGAGCCAGGGCCTGCCGGTCACCCTCTTTGAAAGCAGGGGCAGGCCGGGTGGAAAGATGCGACAGGTGCCTGCTGATGACAGCTTGGCTGATGCTGGTCCCACCGTCTTCACCTTGCGTGAGGTCTTTGAGGCTCTGTTTGAAAAGGGCGGTACAAGTCTTGCCTCCGAACTTGACCTGACGCCCGCAAGTCTGCTTGCAAGGCATGCCTGGGACAATGCGGGATACCTGGATCTTTTTGCCGATAAGGACCGAACAGCCGAGGCAATCGGCCAATTCGCCGGCGCTCCGGCCGCAAAAGGCTACATGGATTTTTGCTTTGAGTCAGAGCAGGTCTACCGGATCCTGGCCGACAGATTTATCAAGGCGCAAAGGCCGACACCGCTCTCCCTCACCTTCTCTGAAGGTTTGGCTGGAGCACTCGAAATGTTTCGCATTAAGCCATTCTCTACCCTGTGGCAGGCCTTGGGCAAACATTTCCCCGATCCCCGACTGCGTCAGCTCTTCGGACGTTATGCAACTTATGTGGGCTCATCCCCGTTCTTATCGCCGGCAACGCTCATGCTCATTGCCCACGTTGAGCAGCAGGGCGTTTGGTACGTGCGAGGCGGCATGTATGCTCTCTGCGCTGCGCTTCAGCGCACTGCAGAACGCCTTGGCGTGGATGTGCGCTGCGACCAGAAGGTGGATGCAATTTCGGTGGAGCAGGACGGTGCGAGCGGTGTGCGCCTCGAAGGTGGTGGCGAAATTAAAGGACAGGCGGTTGTCTTCAACGGTGATGCCAGCGCCCTGGCGACTGGCTTGCTTGGCACCGACGCTGTACCCGCCGGCGATCTGGTGAAGCCGGAGCAGCGCTCCTTGTCAGCTCAAACCTGGGTCATGAAAGCCACGTGTGATGGCTTCCCGCTGGCGCACCATACCGTGTTCTTCGGAACCAATTATGAGCAGGAGTTCGAAGAGCTTTTCTCGTTTCAACGCCTGCCGACCCACCCCACGGTTTACGTTTGCGCGCAAGACAGAGAGAGCAGGCTAGCAGTGCCGAAGGGCACGGCTGAGCGTCTGCTCATCCTCGTGAATGCCGCTGCCCGGGGAGATGAATTCCCTCCAGATATCAAGGAGATCAGAAGATGCAGATCAGCTGTGCTTCGCCGTTTTCGTCAATGTGGACTGACCCTGGAGCCGCAGGGCCAAGAGACCGTCACTGGGCCAGGAGAATTCTCAGCCCTGTTCCCCGGCAGTGGCGGGGCTCTCTATGGCCGGGCCTCTCACGGATGGATGGCCTCGTTTCGCAGACCGGGGGCGCGGACCAAGATACCACGGCTCTATCTGGCGGGGGGGAGCGTGCATCCGGGTGCGGGCGTGCCAATGGCCGCCATCTCGGGCCGGTTGGCGGCGGAGAGCCTGGCCAGCGACCTCGGTTTGACTATCGGGTCGGAAAGAACGGCTATCTATGGTGGTACATCGATGGGCTCAGCGACGACGGTCAATACGGCTTCTCGGTAATTGCCTTCATCGGTTCGGTCTTTTCGCCCTGGTACAAATTCGCACGGCGCTCCGGACCAAAAGACCCAAGAGATTATAGTTGCTTTCACGTTGTGCTGTACGGGAAAGGCCATCGCCGCTGGGCAATGACCGAGCGAAAAGGCCCCTATGTCAGTCAGTCCCGGGATCAATTCGCAATTGGCCCCAGCCGGCTGAACTGGGAAGGGGGTACCTTGAACATAGACTTCAATGAAGTTTCGGTGCCCATTCCCAAACGGGTCAAGGGGCGCATCAAACTGCACACAGATTGGGTGTTCGATCGCACGGTGCGCCTGGATAGCGCCGGACAACATCGCTGGTGGCCCATCACACCGGTCTGTAGGGTGGAAGTCGCTCTCGACAATCCGAGCCTTAGCTGGTCGGGTGAGGGGTATTTCGACAGCAACGATGGCGACGTACCCCTTGAGGACAGTTTCGACTACTGGAACTGGTCGCGCGCAGGCCTTTCGAGCGGTGCGGCGATTCTTTACGATGTGGTGGAGCTTTCGGGGGCGGAGCGGGGCGTGGCGCTCAGGTTCAACAAGAAGGACGGCACGGTGACCGACTTTGTTGCACCGCGTTCCATGATCGATCTGCCCCGCACAGCCTGGCGCGCCGAGAGAAAAACGCGGACGGAAACAACGGCTCAGGTTGTGAAGACGCTTGTCGATGCCCCATTCTACAGCCGTTCAGTGATTTCATCTCAGCTCTTGGGTGAGCCGATCACAGCCATGCATGAATGTGTGGATATGAAGCGCTTCGTCAATCCGATTACCCAGTTCATGCTGCCGTTCAAAGTTCCACGGCGTTTCTGAGGTTAACCGTTCTACTTGGGCGGATCAGTGTCCTGCTTGCGTTCACGCTCTTTGCGCAGCTTTCGCAGCTGATAGAGCTGCCAAAAGCAGAAGGCGAACACAACTGCTGCACTTCCTATGAGCTCAATGAGGCCAAATGTGCGCCCGTCGATCAAGAAACACCACCATTCACGGCTTGGTTTCCTGTGTTTAGCCGCCACACTGTCCAATTCAAAACAAAGGCAAACGACACCCAAGCCAGATAGGGCAGCATGAGGAAGGCCGCGTTGGTGCTGATGTCGAAGAAGGCGACAATGGTCAACACGATGGCGATCCAAAGCACTCCGCACTCGAAGAGTGCAATATCCATCCGGCGCAGTCCGAAGAACAACGCAGACCATCCCGCGTTAAGAGCAAGCTGCACGCCCCACAACGCTAAGGCCAAAGTACCGCTGCCGTCAGTCGATGCATGCCAGATCAGCCAGCCCGCAATCGCAATCATGCCGTAGAGGATTGTCCAGGCGGGCGCGAAAAGCCAATTGGGTGGCTGCCATGATGGCTTGTTGAGTTTGTAGTACCATTCGCTTGGTCCAAATATCGCTCCACTGGATGCTGCCAATGCGCACAATCCAATGAAAACCCAAAGAGCCAGATCGGTCATGTTATCCGCTTACGTAAAAAAAAGAACCGTGCTTAAGAAGAATGCATACCTGCTTGGCTGCGCTCTCGCATACCCAACCGGTTAAATGTGTCCAGAACATTGCGAAAATCGGACTCTGTCTCCCGTACCTGACCAGATGATGCCTGCCTGGTCCGCTCCACAGCATCCACCAAGAACTTGGTCTGAGGTGCCGGGTCTTTATGTTGAACCGCTTTTCGCCTTTTTGCCGATACCCACGCACGCATCAACAAATAGAGCTTACGAGAGTGCCGTGTTCGTGCGCGCTGTGCGATCGAGTTGTAGCCATTTGCCGCGACCACACGGCCAATGTCGCCGTAAACTTTGCTAGCTGCCAGAATACCGGTGCGGCACGCGCTTGGCAGTCTGTCGATACCCGGGTTGGCGCGCTCATAGAGTTCGTCCGCCGCAAGTAGAAGGCGCGAAACTACATTTGCCAGAGCCTCCGAGTGACCGGGCGTTGCCAGGAACGCATCAGGATCAAGGCCTTCATGACGCATCCAGTCCGTTGGCAAATACAGTCTTCCTGCAAACGCATCTTCGCCCACATCGCGAGCAATGTTCGTGAGCTGCATGGCTAAGCCCAGATCACACCCCCGCGCGACGGTTTCTTTATCATTGCGCCCCATGATCAAGCACATCATCGCTCCCACAGTGCCGGCGACGCGGGTCGCATAATCCAAAAGCTCGTCTATGGAGCAATATCGGCGTCCCGCGATATCCCAATGGAATCCCTCCAACAAGGCAGCGGGCAATTCCCTAGGTATTCCGTATCGGTGGACAATGTCCGCGAACGCGCGGTCCGATGCGTGATCATGGGGGCGGCCGGCATAGATCGCCTCGAGGCGCGTTTGAAGATCTTCAATCGCCTGTTCCGGATCGGCGCCGAGATCGACGGCGTCATCTGCATCTCGGCAGAAGGCGTAAAGCAGGTAGATGGGCTCTCGAAATCTCATAGGCAGGAGCAGAGATGCCGTCATGAAGGACAATGATCCGTGCTTGATCGCGGCGCGGCAGGCCGCCGTATCGGCTGTGTAAGCAAATTGTGGGTTAGCCATAGCCATGGGGCACCACCTCATCAAGAATGCGAGCAGAGGAGAGGACGCCAGGAACTCCGGCGCCGGGGTGGGTGCCCGCACCCACCAGGTAAAGGCCATTGATTTCTTCGCTGATATTGTGCGGTCGGAACCAAGCACTTTGCGTCAGAATCGGCTCAAGGCTAAATCCCGCACCGTTCACCGAGCAGTACCGGTCCAGGAAATCTTCAGGTGTAACAGTGCGGCTGGACACAACGCGCCCGGCAAGATCGGGCAACACCGTATCAATGAGCCGAGCTTCGAGAGCTTGGCGGAATGGCTCCCTCGACGCTTGCCAATTCACCTCATCGTTCAAATGTGGAACAGGCGCGAGCGCATAGAACGCATCGCATCCCTCTGGGGCGAGCGTGGGATCGGTGGCGGTGGGGCGGTGCAAGTATATGCTGAAATCCCTCGGCAGCCCTTGGCCTGAGAAGATCTCACTGAGAAGCTCACGATATCTGGGGCCTAAGAGGATCGAATGATGTGGCACATTCTCAAAGCGGCGATCAGTGCCGAAATACCAAACGAAAAGACCCATCGAATAGCGCGCCTTGGCAAGGCGCCGATCGGTCCAGCGGCGCCTGTAATTGGCCGGGAGCAGTTTCTCGTATGTCCATGCTGCATCAGCATTCGACACCACAATGTCCGCCTTAACACGCTCGCCACTTTTCAGCACGACGCCTGACGCGCCGCCATTCTCTACAATTATCTCGTCGACTTGAGCGTTGCAGACAACTTGATTGCCTTGCCCGTGAATGAGATCGACCAAGCCCGTCACCAACGCGCCCGTGCCGCCCATGGCGAAGTGCACACCCCATTTGCGCTCCAAGTAACAGATCAAACAGTAGACGGCGCTTGCGGAAAACGGGTTACCGCCAATAAGAAGCGGATGAAAGCTTAGAACCGTCCGAAGCTTTTCGTTGGAAATGTATTTGCTCACCAAGCTGTAAACGCTGCGCCAGCATTGATGTCTCGCTAGGTCGGGCGCAACTTTTGCCATGTCGAGCCAAGAGTTGAACGGCACATGGCCCAGCTCCTCAAAGCCGACTTCGAAGATCGCTTTGGATTTCTTCATGTAGGCCAGATAGCCGGCCTCATCCTCCGGCGCGATCCGTCTGATCTCCTGGAGCATCTTTGCGTCGTCACGCCAACACCTGAACACCGTCCCATCGTTAAAGCGAATGTCATAGAACGGGTCCATCTCCCTGAGCTCCACATCGTCAGAGAGCTTGCGGCCACACAGTGCCCAGAGGTCTTCAAACAGGAAAGGTGCCGTGATGATGGTGGGGCCGGCGTCAAACGTGAAACCGTCTTGATGGTAAACCTGGGCTCGGCCTCCAGGGGTTGCGAGCTTCTCAAGTACCGTCACCCGATACCCACGGGCACCAAGACGTATAGCTGCTGCCAAGCCGCCAAAGCCGGAGCCAATAACGATGGCATGCTTGCCTGACCGGCGCGCCAGATTCTGTCGATCGCTCGTGTTTACGCGTGTCAACATAAGTTGACATTTAACTATGTAAATTAAAACGGCGCAAGCGGAACTGTGGTCAAGTGCGGGCCTCAAGCCACAGAACGCCATTCCGACTTAATAATGTCGGCCGCTTTGCGGGGATCTTCCTCATGCGCCAAGTGGCCCAGATCCTCCAAACGAATGAATTCGGCGAGCGCATTTTCGTCAGCCACCTCCCGCGCCACCGTTGACGGGACGGCGCGATCATTTGCTCCGACAACGAACACCATCCTGGTTTTCAGGCTGGTCAGGTCATTCTGAAAGCCGGTCAGATCCCAGTTCGCCATCATGCTTAAAGCGCCGGATGCATGTGCGGGAGAGCACATCAGTCGTTGGTAATAGCCGATCCCTTCATCTGATAGATGCGACCCTGTGCCCACGATCAAGTTTCGCACCACGTCCACATCTCGTGCCCGCCAGGCGAAGATGCGCGGCGCCAGCGGGTTCCAGGTCAGCAGTTTTGCCAAGGGTGAAAACAGTTGACCGGCAACGCCGCCCATTGGGGCAAAAGCACCGTTGAAGCTGATCACGGATTTCGGGTGCATGTGATCGTCCATCGCCATACGCGCGGCGATTGCGGCGCCTGCCGAATGTCCAACGGCAAGCACCGGAACCACACCCAACTCGCGCATCAGACTGCCGAACAGCGCCGCATAGGACGACAGCGACACCTTGCCCGGTCCGGGCATAGAACTGAAGCTGTGTCCCGGGAGATCGGGAATGACCAGTGTGAACTGTTTGGAAAGCTCGGGCACCAGGTCCCGCCATGAATGGCCGGATGCACCAGTGCCATGGAGTAGCAGCAGCGCGGGGCCTGAGCCTAACACTTGCACGTGAAACCGAACCCTATCGGCCAGAACAAACTGGCTGGCCTGGCGATTTGGCCAATCCTTGCCGTCTTCTTCCCAGCTCAGCGGTGTTGGCTCAAAAATCATGCCGATAGGCTCGGTTTACAGACCGGCATTGGCGCTGGCAGCTTCGCGGCGCACGAGAGTGGAAACAGACTGAGCGTCTGCGTAAGGCAACAGTTCCAGGTGCGCATCCAAGGCCGAAGCAAGTTCGGCGGCGGCAGCTCTTGGCCGCGGCGAAATATCAAGGAGCAGCGATTGGATGCCCTGCGCGCGCAGTGTTCTGGCAATGCTCAGCGCGTCTGCAGACGCTTGGGCACGTCCTTGGGTGCCATCTTTAGCGATATTGGCTTGGCCATCGGTAAGCAAAACCAGGATGGGGCTGCGGCCACGTTTGCGTTGATCTTGAGCCAACGATCCACCCATATGCAACGCATCCGCCAAAGGTGTGCCGCCGCCTCCGGCGAGCCCTGTCAGCGCGCGCTTTGCGCGCACAAGGGATTTGGTCGGTGGCAACACAAGCTCAGCCGATTTGCCTCTGAAGGCGATGAGCGCGACTTGATCGCGCCGCACGTAGCAATCGGCGAGCAAGAGTTCAGCGGCTCCCTTCGCCTCGCCCAGGCGCTGAGCGGCCGCAGACCCTGAGGCATCAACCAAGAAGATGATGGTGGATTCGGTCGGATGATGGAACTTCTGAATGCGGATATCGTCCGGCCGAATTTCGATCCTCTGTCCATTCGTGCCTTTGCTGTCACTCATGCGGCGACGTACTTTTTGCCAGGGCGCTGCGGCCCGCAAAGTCTCCACGATGTTGAGCCGTTGCCCGGAGGTGAGTTGCCCCGGACGCGTTCCGGCCTGGCGGCCTCGTTGTGCCTTTGAGCGCCCAACGCCCGACCGACCGGCCGCCGCCGCGCGCGCTCGAATGGATTTTTGCATGGCGACTTTCGTCAAGAGATCGCGCGGCAAGATGGCCTTGGCCGCTTCTACCAAAATGTCTGTCAGCTCTTGAAGATCTGGCGGATCATCGCTGTTTTGGCCGTTGTCGTCAGGTGCTTCGCTCGGTTCGGGCGGCTCAGGCTCTTGCTCTTCAGGGGCTTCATCCTGTGGCCATTGTGTTGCGCGCGGAACGAGGACGAGGCGAAGAGCGGCCTCGGCATCTTGTTGGCTTGTTTCGGTCCGGCCTTCTAAGGCGGCATGTGCCGTGGCCACATTTGCAGCCAGGGTGCAGGCCCGTACCGAAGAAATTCCGAGGCAGAGACTGGCCGCACAGAGCGCCTCAATGACCTGATCAGTTGTGAACACGTGGGGTAAGCGTTCGTGGGCAGCGGCTAGGGAATCGGCCGTATGGCACGGGTTGTCCATGGCGTTTGGCGGGATATCTTCCAATCCGATCCTGAAAGCCAAAGGCTCCAGTAGGGCCTCTGACGGTGG
>JAAUYD010027558.1_pt1 | contig 14418 bp, 11 predicted proteins | sample 7278101 | NCBI WGS metagenome assembly JAAUYD01 (sample SAMN14350128, study PRJNA611818) | marine sediment metagenome | isolation source: surface marine sediment (0.6m) | place: French Polynesia: Moorea | collected 2018-08
CCGCCACTTCCCCGAAGGCTGGCGCGCGCTCGCGCTGAATGGCGCCGACTACATCGTCAATCCATCCGCGACGGTCGCGGGGCTGTCAAAGTACCTGTGGGAGCTCGAACAACCAGCCTCGGCCGCGGCGAACGGCGTCTTCATCGGCGCAATCAATCGCGTGGGCAGCGAAGAGCCCTGGGCCACGTCGCACGCGATGGGCGAGTTTTACGGCTCGAGCTACATCGTCAATCCTCGAGGCACGATCGAGGCGCAGGCAAGTTACGGCGACGATGAGCTACTCGTTCACGAGATCGATCTCGACATGATCCGCGAGGTCCGCGATACATGGCAGTTCTTCCGTGACCGCCGACCGGAGACCTACGGGCGGCTAACTGATGTCTGAGCTGCAGACTCTCAGCACCCTCAAGACGGTTGGCGAGCACATCGAGCTAGATGTAGGTACCGACCTGCTCGAAAGTCCGCGCTACAACGACGACATTGCGCCAACACGCGCGGCACAGCGAACCTGGTCGCGATGGAATGTAGCCTCGTTGTGGGTGGGTATGGCGATTTGCGTGCCAACCTACACGCTGGGCGGGGTTCTGACCGCCTATTTCGGCCTGTCGGTATCGGAAGCGCTCTGGACGATCCTGATCGCCAACATCGTCGTGCTGATTCCGCTGACGTTGAACGCCTTTCCGGGGACACGCTACGGCATCCCGTGCCCGGTTGTGCTGCGCGCCTCGTTCGGCATCATTGGCTCGAACGTACCATCGCTGATACGAGCGATCGTGGCGTGCGGATGGTTCGGCATCCAGACACTGTTCGGTGGCATTGCGATTCACCTGATGCTGTCCGCCCTGTTCCCGGCCTGGGAGGCGCTCGGCGGCACTGGGGAAGTACTCGGGTTCTTCATCTTCTGGGTCGCGAACCTGGCCGTCGTGATCCGCGGTTCCGAGTCGATCAAGCACCTCGAAGCGCTTGCGGCACCGTTGTTGCTTATCGTCGCGATCGGCCTGCTCCTCTGGGCGCTGCCGAAGATCTCGCTCGGCGAAGTGCTCGCGACGCCTGCGACGCGCCCCGAGGGCGAGCCCGTAACGAAGTACTTCCTGTCCGGGCTGACGGCAATGGTTGGCTTCTGGGCGACGTTATCCCTGAACATTCCTGACTTCAGCCGCTACGCGCGCCACCAGCGCAGCCAGGTCATCGGCCAGATCATCGGCCTGCCACTGACTATGCTGCTGTTCGCAGGTCTCGGCGTCGTGCTGACGGCTGCGTCGGTCGAGCTGACCGGCGAGACCATCTCCGACCCGATCAACCTGATTGGTCGCATCGACAGCAGCGTCGGTGTCGTGATCGCGATGATCATCATTATCCTCGCGACGATCTCGACCAACACGGCCGCGAACATCGTGTCACCGACCAACGTTTTTCAGAACGTCGCACCCAAGCTCATCAACGAAGATCGCGGCGTCATCATCACCGGTCTCATTGGCGTTGCACTGATGAGCTGGGAGCTGCTCAAGAAACTCGGCTGGCTGGAGACGGACGTCAGCGTCGAGAGCCTCTACTCGAACTGGCTGCTGGGCTACTCAAGCCTGCTCGGACCCATCGCAGGCATCATGGTCGTCGACTATTTCCTGGTAAAGAATCAGGAATACGACCTGATCGCCCTCTACAAGGACAATGCAGGTTACCCGGCCTGGAACAGGGCCGGCTTCATTGCCTTCCTGATCCCGGTTGCGCTCACCATCATCGCGCTCACCACGGGCACGATGATGTGGTTCTATAATTACGGGTGGTTCACGGGGTCGATCCTCGGCGGACTCATCTACTACTTCGTCGCCAGAGGCGAACACGGAGTTTCAACATGACAGTACTTATCAAGGGCGGAACGGTCGTCAACGCCGACCAGACCTATGCTGCTGACGTCTTGTGCAGTAACGGCACGATTGTCGAGATTGGCGAGAATCTGGACGCGCCGTCGGGCGCTACGACCGTCGATGCGGGCGGCCAATACGTGATACCTGGCGGCATCGATCCCCATACGCATATGGAGCTGCCTTTCATGGGAACGGTGGCAAGCGAGGATTTTGAGTCGGGCACCGCGGCTGCAGCCGCAGGCGGCACGACGATGATCATCGACTTCGCCATCCCGAATCCGCAACAGAGCCTCCTGGAGGCGTACCACACATGGCGGGGCTGGGCCGAGAAGGCTGTGGCGGACTACACCTTCCACGTCGCCGTTACCTGGTGGGATGACAGCGTCCACGAGGAAATGGGTACGCTGGTGCGCGAGCATGGCGTCAACAGCTTCAAGCACTTCATGGCGTACAAGGGCGCGATCATGGCGGACGATGAGGTGCTCGTGAACAGCTTCTCCCGCGCCATCGAGCTCGGTGCAGTCGTCACCGTGCATGCCGAGAACGGGGAACTCGTCTATCGGCTGCAGCAGGCGCTTTTCGATAGCGGCATGACGGGTCCAGAGGCGCACCCGCTGTCTCGGCCGCCAGAGGTCGAAGGTGAAGCGGCGAACCGCGCTATTCGTATCGCCGAGGTGCTCAAGGTACCGCTGTATATCGTGCACAACTCCTGCCGACAGTCGCTCGAGGCCATTACGCGGGCGCGCAACGAAGGGCAGCGCGTGTTCGGTGAGGTGCTTGCGGGTCACCTGCTCATCGACGACTCGGTCTATCGCCATCCCGACTTCGAAGTTGCCGCGGCGCACGTCATGAGCCCGCCGTTCCGCTCAAAGGAACACCAGGACGCGCTCTGGCGCGGACTGCAGTCGGGCAACCTGCAGACGACAGCGACCGATCACTGCTGCTTCTGCGCCGACCAGAAAGCCGCCGGCAAGGACGACTTCCGCCTCATTCCGAATGGCACGGGTGGCGTCGAGAACCGCATGGAGGTGCTCTGGCATCACGGCGTAGGCACGGGCCGTTTGACGATGAACGAATTTGTCGCGGTTACCTCGACCAACGCAGCGAAGATCTTCAACGTCTATCCTCGCAAGGGCAGCGTGTCGGTGGGCGCTGACGCGGATATCGTCGTCTGGGATCCGGAAGCGACCAAGACGATTTCGACAAAGACAGACCACCAGAAAGTCGATTACAACATCTTCGAAGGCATGGAGATAAAAGGCTGCGCCTCGCACACGATCAGCCGCGGCAAAGTCATCTGGGCGGATGGCAAGCTCAACGTTGAGCGCGGCGCGGGACGCTATGTCGACCGACCGCCGTTTGCCGACTATTACGGCGCCCTGAAGATCCAGGCCGAGCGTGCCAAGCCTGTGCCGGTGGATCGCGGGTGAGCGACAGCCCAGACATTCGCAGCGGACGCCTCGGCAGCGACGAGCTCGCCGCCAATTTTGGTGACCTGCACCCGCCGCTATCGCGTTCGGAGGCGCTGATCGAGGCAGATCGCTGTTACTTCTGTTTCGATGCGCCCTGTACCGCGGCCTGCCCGACCGGCATCGACATCCCGGCCTTCATCCAGAAAATCCGCAGTGACAACATACGCGGCTCAGCACGCTCGATTCTCGGCGAAAACATCATGGGCGGCATGTGCGCTCGCGTTTGCCCGACCGAGGTGCTGTGCGAGGAAGCCTGCGTGCGCAATACGCACGAGGAGAAGCCGGTCGAGATCGGTTTGCTGCAGCGTTACGCAACGGACCCGATCATCAAGGACCACATTCAGCTATTTCCGCGGGCAGCAGCGAGCGGCAAGACTGTCGCAGTGGTTGGCGGCGGTCCGGCCGGGCTGTCATGCGCGCATCGTCTCGCGATGCTCGGCCACGACGTCGTGGTCTTCAATCGTGATGACAAGATCGGCGGTCTCAACGAATACGGCATCGCGGCGTACAAGACCGTCGATGACTTCGCGCAGACCGAGATCGATTACATACTCAGCATCGGCGGTATCGAGGTGCGCAAGAACTGCGCCCTGGGCACCGACGTCATGCTGGACGAGCTCTGCGAGCAGTTCGACGCCGTGTTCCTCGGCATCGGCCTCGGGCAATCGAATGATCTCGGCATCGAGGGCGAAGACAAGCAAGGTGTCGTCAATGCCATCGACTACATCGCCGAGCTGCGGCAGGCTGATGACCTCACAAAATTGCCTGTCGGGAGCACGGTCGTTGTCATTGGCGGCGGCATGACTGCGATCGACATCGCGGTGCAAAGCCGGCATCTCGGCGCCGAGCAGGTCCACATGGTGTACCGCAGAGGCCCCGATGACATGAGCGCAAGCGCGTTCGAACAGGCGCTGGCGCAGACAAGCGGTGTCACGATCCACCATCGTGCGCCACCAAAACGAATTCTCGGCAATGGCCACGTTACCGGCGTCGAGTTCGAAACAGACGCCGGCAAGCTCGTGCTCTTTGCCGACATGGTCTTCAAGGCTATCGGCCAGAGGCTGTCGGCCATTGAAGGACCGGTAACGAAAAATGGTCGCATCGTGATCGACGGCTGGCACCGCACGTCGATGGACAAGGTCTGGGCCGGCGGGGACTGCGTCGCCGAGGGCGACGACCTGACGGTTACGGCCGTGCAACATGGCAAAGTCGCCGCTGTCGACATCGACCGCTACCTGAGAGGACAGGACGATGGCTGATCTCACCTCGGAATTCCTGGGTATCACGTCGCCCAATCCGTTCTGGCTTGCATCCGCGCCGCCGACCGACAAGGCCTACAACGTCAATCGAGCCTTTGAGGCCGGCTGGGGCGGCGCGGTCTGGAAGACGCTCGGCGAAGAGGGTCCACCAATCGTCAATGTCAGCGGCCCGCGGTATGGCGCGCTGCACAGCAATGAGCGACGTGTCATCGGCTTCAACAACATCGAGCTGATCACGGACCGTCCGCTGCAGACCAACCTCGACGAGATTCGCCAGATCAAGAGAGACTGGCCCGATCGCGCGCTTGTCGCATCCGTCATGCTGCCGATGACCGAGAAAGCCTGGAAAGAAAACCTGCCAAGGATCGAAGACACCGGCTGCGATGCGTTCGAACTGAACTTCGGCTGCCCGCACGGCATGTCGGAGCGCGGCATGGGATCCGCCGTTGGCCAGGTACCCGAGTACATCCAGATGGCGACCGAGTGGGCAAAGTCGGCCGCGTCGATTCCGGTCATCGTCAAACTGACGCCGAATGTCACCAACATCGTGCCGCCGGCCAAGGCTGCGCTTGACGGTGGCGCGGACGCGGTGTCTCTGATCAACACGATTAACTCGATCATGCGCGTCGACTACGACACGCTGACAATGTATCCGACGACGGACGGCATGGGCACGCACGGCGGGTACTGCGGCGAGGCCGTCAAACCGATCGCGCTCAACATGGTTGCGGAGATCGCCCGCACCCGGGAAACCGGCGCACTGCCGATTTCCGGAATCGGCGGCGTTACCGACTGGCGAGATGCCGTCGACTTCCTGGCGCTAGGTGCCAGCAACGTTCAGGTCTGCACGGCAGCAATGGTTTACGGCTTCAAGATTATTGAGGACCTCGTCGACGGCCTGTCGACGTTCCTCGATGACAAGGGAATCGCGTTGCAGGACCTGATCGGGAAGGCCGTGCCGAGCGTGACGGACTGGCAGTACCTGAACCTGAACTACGTCGAGAAAGCCGTTATCGACCAGGACCTCTGTATAAAATGCGGCCGCTGCCACGTTGTCTGCGAGGACACGTCGCACCAGGCAATTACACATACCGTCAACGGCGAGCGGCACTTCGAAGTCATTGACGACGAATGCGTGGGCTGTAATCTCTGCGTTAGCGTCTGCCCTGTCGATCGCTGCATAACGATGAAGCAGACCAGCGATCCGGACGGTGACAAGCTCAACTGGACGGCACACCCGAACAACCCGATGCGCACCTCATGACGATAGCCAATGACGATCTGATCAACGCGGCAAAGGAAGCCCGCCGCAACGCCTACAAACGCTATTCAAACTTTGCAGTCGGCGCTGCACTGATCGACGATCGGGGCCACCTGCACGTAGGCTGCAACGTCGAGAACGCGGCCTACCCGCTGGGTAACTGTGCCGAGGCAGGCGCAATCGCTGCCATGGTGATGCAAGGCGGTCGCAGAATCGCGAAGATTGCCGTCGTGGGCGGTTCGGGAGAAATCGGGCCATGCACGCCATGCGGCGGCTGCCGCCAGCGCATTCACGAGTTTGCTGACGAAGACACCGTCATTCTGGCGATCGACGACAGCGGCGAGTGGCAGGAGTACACGATCGATGCACTCCTGCCCGCCTCTTTCCATATGCCTGGGCTAACCTAGCCTATTCCTGCAGACCCCTTCCCGGTGTCCAGGGTACGCGGGCCGTATCCATCGCTTCCTTGAGGCCGTCGTACTCAACATCGACGAGTTGTTTGAGCTCGGCAACCGTCTCATCGTAGAGCTTGCGTGCGAGACGCAGCGACTCCTGCTGCGTCGATGTCGGGCCATGTGCGCTCGAAGACGGATCGAAGCGCGCGTGCCACAGGCGTGCCGATACCGTCATCGCCGGCAGGTCGTTGTACATGTCACGCGCCTGGTTGTCGACGATATGGTCACGCTGCTCGCGAATGCGTTGCTGCAGCGAATGTGCGACTTCGTAGAGCGCCCCATCGGTCCGCGAGCGATTCAGCGTCGCCTTGATCGCGTCGAGTTCGGTGATCACATCGTCAATCGCCATGACGGTACCCGTCGCGGCACGAATCAGTTCATCCACCTGCGACTCGTAGACGACACGCTGTTCCTGCGTGCTGCCCGCGAGTACCGGCTCGGGCCTGATCGAGACGACGTCGAACGACTGGCGTTGGCCGAGATCGATGAGTTCGCCATTGACGCGCTTCTGCATCGTCACCGAATAGCGACCAGGCACAACCAGCACGCCCGCATAGTCATTGGCATCGTGATCGCCTTCCTCGACGGGAGCCCAGGGCTGCAATGGCGGATAGCGTAAGTCCCAGGCGACGCGATTGAAGCCTGCCGTCGCCGGTGCATCGACCTGGTCGACGATTGCGCCGCCGGCATCGTACACGGTGAAGACGATGGCTGGTGCGTCTTCGCGGCTCTCCGCAATCACCTGGTCCCAGCCGATCGCGACAACGTCTTCATTGTTCTTTTCCTTTTCCTTCTCGACTTTGCGCCGGGCATCCTTGGTGCTGAGGATGTCCTCGGCGAGGTAGTACGTGAAGGTCGCACCGAACGCCGGGTTCGGAGCCGTCCAGAAAGAATCGCCCTGGCTGGCCTTGCAGCCCGGCGTGCCGTCGCAACCGAGCGGACTGCGGGGAACGTACCAGTCGGCTTTACGCACCGGGAACAGCACCGAGCCGCTCTTCAGCATGGTCTCGTTGACGTCGCGCAGCGGCGTGTAGTCGTCGAGCACGTAGAAGCTGCGGCCGAACGTCGCCCCGACGAGATCGTTCTCCCGCGTCTGGATGACGAGGTCGCGGAACGACATGTTGGGAGAACCGCCCTTGAGCTTGGTCCAGGTACCGCCGCCGTTGACCGTGAAGAAGACGCCGAACTCGGAACCGACGAACATCAACCCGGGTTTGACGTGATCCTGTACGACGCGCCACAGGATGTGGCGATCCGGCAGGTTGCCGGAAATGCTTTTCCAGCTGCGGCCGCGATTCTCACTCTTGAGAATATAGGGTGAGAGATCGCCGTGCTTGTGATCGTCGACGACGACGTAGACGGTGTCTGCATCGTGCAGATCAGCCTTGATGTCGTTGACAAAGAAGCCGTTCGGCACACCCGGCAGCCTGTTGATCCTGCGCCAGTTGGCGCCACCGTCCTCGGTCACCTGGATCAGGCCATCGTCGGTACCGACATAGATGAGGCCTTCGACGACGGGCGACTCGGACACGTTGACGATCGTGTTGTACTGCGACATTGCCCAGAGGTCGCGCGGCGCATCGTAACTCCAGGTCCGGTCCATGACCGGCTTACGAATGCGGTTCTCATTGAGCGTCAGATCGCCGCTGATCGGCGTCCAGCTGTCGCCGTAGTTGTCGCTTTTCCAGACACGTTGCGTACCGAAGTACAGCGTCGCCGGATCATGCGGGCTGATGAGGATCGGCGCGTCCCAGTTGTAGCGATCCGGCGGCTCGCCTTCGCGAGCCTGCGGCTTGATGTAGATCTGCTCACCCGTACGCCGATCGAAGCGCGTCAGGTTACCCTGCTGCCACTGTGCATAGATGATATCGGGGTTGGTCGGGTCGACGGCGGACTGGTGACCATCGCCAAACATCGTGACGAACCAGTCGCTGTTGCGAATACCGACCTGGTTGACGGTACGCGATGGTCCACCCTGGCTGTTGTTGTCCTGCGTGCCGCCATACACGTTGTAGAACGGCTCGTCATAGTCGATAGCCACCTTGTAGTACTGCGTAATCGGCAGGTTATTGATGAAGCGCCAGGTCGTGCCGAGATCGAAGCTCTCGTACACGCCACCGTCGGTACCGATCAACAGGTAGTTCTTGTCATCGTCGCGAAACGCGAGCGCATGATGGTCGCCGTGCTTCGAATCGTGCGGCAACGGGATAAACGTATCGCCGCCGTCCTTCGTCATATGCAGTCTCGCGTCCATCTGGTAGACGTGGCCCTCGAAGTGCGGGCTCGCGAAAATCTCCTGGTAGTAGTGCGGGCCCGTGGCGCTGGAGAGGTAGTCGTTCTTCTTCTCCCAGTTCTCGCCGGCATCGTCGGAGCGCCAGAAGCCGCCTGTGCGGTTATCGAGCTCGATGGTCGCGTAAATGACGTCAGGATCCTGGGGACTGATGGCGAGACCGGTCTTGCCCATCATCTCTTCGGGCAGGCCATTTGTCAGCTCGCGCCAGGTCTCACCGCCATCGACCGACTTGTGAATGCCGGTGCCGGGACCGCCGTCGATCAGGACAGCAACGTTACGCAGCCGCTGCCAGGTGACCGCATACAGGACGTCGGGGTTGCGCGGATCCATGTGGACTTCATTGACACCCGTGTACTGGTCATCCTCGGGCTTGTTGCCATGACCATCGCCGAGCACCTTGCGCCAGTTTTCACCACCGTCCGTCGACTTGTAGAGTCCGCGTTCGCCGCCGCCGGACCACAGGGGCCCCTGCGCAGCGACGAAGATCGTGTTGGAGTCCCGCGGGTCAATGCGAATCATGCCGATACGTTCGGACTTCTCGAGCCCCATGTTTTCCCAGCTCTTGCCGCCGTCCCGACTGCGGTAGATACCGTCGCCATAGGCAACATGACGGCCGCTGACGTTCTCACCCGTGCCTACCCAGACTGTGTTCGGATCGTTGGGGTCGATCGTGATGCAGCCAATCGAATACGAGCCCTCGTTGTCGAAGATGGGTTCCCAGGTCGTGCCCGCGTTGACGGTCTTCCAGACGCCGCCACTGCCAACAGCCACGTACCACGTGCTCTGATCCGTTGGATCGATCACGATGTCGGCAATACGCCCGGCCATGAACGCCGGCCCGATGCTGCGAAATGCCAGGCCCTTGAACGTCGCTTCGTTAAAGCCCGGTTCCGAGTCCTGTTCGTCCTGCGCATGCGCGGTAACCGCGGTCAACGCCAACAATACGATGAGATGGATGAATTTCATGATGACCCCTCTACTTGCGTTTCTTCTTCGGCCTGGGCGCCGGAAGTTCTTTTTCTGTTATGACGAACAGCTCGGTGAGCCATTCGGCGTCCTCGATCTCGTCCTGCACGAGAAACGAGTTCTTCGCCCCCGGATACGGCGGCGCTTCGACCGGCAGGCCAATATAGGCCCGACCGGCCGCAGTCGGTTTCACGAACAGCTGATTATCGCATATGAGGGCAACTACCTTGCCGTTCAGGTATAGCGTGGTGCCGCCGAACATGTGCCGGTACGTAACCTCGCAGCCGTTCTCGACCTGGTCGATGACGTAATCGATGAAATCCTGATCATTCGGCATTGACGATAACCTCCTCGCGAAACGGCAGAGACGGTTGCGCGCCCATACGCGTCGTGGCCAACGATGCCGCAGCACACGCAAACTCCAGTGCCTGCTCGGGCGGTTGCCCTTCCACGAGCGCGACAGTAAGCGCTGCCGTGAAAGTATCGCCCGCGCCCGTCGCGTCCACAGCATCAACCTCGGGCGGCCGAGCCTCAGCCACGAGTTCTCCGTCACGTTCGAGCGTCGCTGGATCGCCGCCGCGCGTCGTCGCCACAAGGCCATGACAGGCCGCCAGTGTCGATCCGTACCAGGCCGCTTCGGTTTCATTGACAACCACGAGGTCGGCTCGCTGCAGAATAGAGGCGTCGACTCTCATCGCCGGCGCCAGGTTGACACAGAAGAAACCGCGGAAGCGCCCGGCAACATCAGCGATGACGTCGGCCGGCACCTCAAGCTGGCAGATGAGCGCGTCACTTTGCGGCGTCGCGATATCCTCGGCACGCAGCGCGCGATTCGCGCCGGGCGCAACGACAATCTGGTTCTCCCCGTCGGGTGCGACAGCAATTAGCGCTGTTCCGGTCGCGGTATCGGACACCGCGAGGCAGTGGTCGAGATTCACGCCGCCATCCCGCAGCAGCGCGAGGGCGTCATCGGCAGATGCGTCATCACCCACTCTCGCGACGAGAGACACCTGTGCCCCGAGACGCTGCGCCGCAAGGGCCTGGTTGGCGCCCTTGCCTCCCGGAAAATGATGCAGCTCGGCACCTGTGACGGTTTCGCCGGGCGCCGGCAGGCGCGCCGCGTTGGCAACGATATCGAGATTGACGGAGCCGATAACGGTTATGGTGACGGCCGCCACGATCAGCTCCCGAACCGTGCCAGCCGTTCGACCAGCAGATCGTAGAATCCGTCAGCGTCTACTTCGTAGGCCCAGTCGACGTTGTGTGGACGATCGGTGACGTGCCAGAAATCAACAGCCGTATGGCCAAGCGTCAGCTCAGAGTCCTTCTCTACGGAGATATTGCAGCGCTTCGTCGCGAACAGGTCCGGCCGCAGCAGCCACGCAACCGTGCACGGATCGTGAAGCGGCGCGCCTTCCGAGCCGTACTTCTTTGTGTCGTAGCGATGGAAGAAGCTCAGCATGCCCGCAGTCGCGTCCGCGACGTCGTTGCCGACGTCCCGAATGCGCGCCACGCGTTCTCGCGTCGACAGCACCTGGTGGGTTACGTCGAGGCCCATCGCGATGATCGGCTTGCCGCAGTTGTAGACAACTTCGGCCGCGTGTGGATCGACGAGGATGTTGAACTCGGCCGAGGGTGAACGATTGCCACCTTCGCGCATCGCGCCGCCCATCGATACGATCTGGCGAATTCCCTTGACCACTTCCGGGCTGCGCCCGATCGCCGCCGCGATGTTGGTCATTGGACCGGTTGGCACTAACGTGATGCTGTCCGGCTCGGCGTCAACCAGCGTTTCGACAATGAAGCTCACCGCATGGTCATCCTGCAACGGTGTCACGGGCTCGAAGACATCGACGCCATCGATGCCTGTATTGCCGTGAATGTACTCGGCCGTTATCGGCGCGCGCACAAGCGGCCGCTCACAGCCGGCAAATACCGGCAGGTCCTTGCGCCCCGCGATGTCGCACATCATTCGCGCATTCCGCTGTGTAAGTTCGAGCGGCACATTGCCGGCCACGGTGGTAATGCCGAGGATGTCGAGCTCATCGGGCGATGCCATCGCCAGGAACAGCGCGACGGCGTCATCCTGTCCCGGGTCGCAGTCGACGATGACCGGACTTGCTACCACTTCGTCAGAATGTCAGCAGCAAACCCGCAAGCGCGGCACTCATGAGATTGGAAAGCGAACCGGCGAGTACTGCCTTGAGGCCGAGCTGGCCAATCAGGTCGCGCTTCTCGGGCACGAGTACGCCGAGACCGCCGAGCAGGATGGCGATTGAGGACAGGTTGGCGAAGCCGCACAGCGAGAATGTCGTAACAGCGATCGTTCGCGGACTCATGCCCGCAAGGTATTCATTGAGATTAGAGAACGCGACGAACTCGTTGAGAATCAATTTCTCTCCAAACAGGGCGCCGGCGGCTTCTGCTTCTTCCCAGGGAATACTCAGCAGGAACATGAGCGGTTGGAACAGTTTGCCAAGCAGGAATTGCAGCGTTATTCCGTCGATACCGACGAGGCCGAACAGGCCACCGACCAGCCCATTGAACAGCGCGATCAGCGCAACGAAAGCGATAAGCATCGCGCCGATGTTGGCGGCAAGACGCAAACCATCGGTTGTCCCCGATGCGGCAGCGAGGATGACGTTCTTGTGCTCGCTTTTCTCCATGACGAGCTTCTCGTGTTCACGCGCTTTAACGATCTGGTCGTCCGGCATGATGATCTTCGCCATCAGCAATCCGCCTGGCGCCGCCATGAACGCGGCGGCAAGCAGGTACTTGAGTTCGGCGCCCATCATCGCGTAGCCGGCCAGTACCGTGCCTGCAATCGATGCGAGGCCCGACACCATGACCGCGAACATCTGCGCTTCGGTCAGGCTCTTCAGATACGGGCGTACGGCGAGCGGGGCCTCGGTCTGGCCAACGAACACATTCGCGGCCGCATTCATTGATTCGACCGCTCCCGTGCCAATCACCTTGTGCAGAAAGCCGCCAACGATCTTGACGACCCACTCCATAACGCGCAGGTAATAGAGCACGGACATCAACGCCGAGAAAAAGATGATGATCGGCAGAACGTTGATCGCGAAACTGAAGCCGACGACACTCGTATCGGCCAACGGCCCAAAGACCATATCGATACCGGCTTTCGAGAAGCCGATGACGGCCATGACACCGTTGCTGAGCGTGTCGATGAACGCGCGCCCCCCGTCCCAGTACAGCACGATCGTCGCAATGATGACCTGCAGACCAAACGCGGCACCGACGATGCGCAGGTTGATGGCCTTGCGATTACTCGAGAAGGCGAACGCGATTGCGAGAATAACGACAATCCCGGCAATGCCGATGAGATTGGACATGGATTCCCCCGGGGAATTCTTATTCTTAGGGAGGGTAGTTTACCGCATCAGGACGGCTTAACCCGTCAAAATCTCCGCGACGACAGCCCGTCCGGCAGGCGGCTCATCGCCCAGGTGGATGGCCTGCAGCAGGTTCTTCTCCGCGGCCTCGGCGTCTGCGTCGCTTGCTGCATGCACGACGGCCAGTGGGCGGTCGCTGGAGAGCTCGGTGCCAATCGGCGCAATGTCGCTAAAACCCACGGAGAGATCGAGTTTCTGACCAACTTCCCGCCGGCCCCCACCGAGTTCGATGATCGCATTGCCAACCGCGCGCGTGTTCACCGTCGTCACTGTGCCGCTGGCGTACACGTGTCGCGTTACAGGCGCCCGCGCAAGATGCGACGCCGCCTTGTCGATGAAATCCGCCGGTCCACCAAGTGCCGTTACCATGCGGCCGAAGACCTCCGCGGCCGCGCCACTGGTCACAGCCTCATCGCAGCGCCGCATTGCCGCGTCGCGGTCTTGCTCGATGCCACCGATCAACAGCATCTCGGCACACAGCTTGATCACGACCTCGTTGAGCCGCGGCTCGCGATACTCATTGCGCAGGAAGCGCACCGACTCATCGATCTCGAGCGCGTTGCCGGCGGTACTACCGAGGACTTCGTTCATGTCGGTAAGCAGCGCATGCGTTCGCAGGCCGGCCTTCGCTGCCGTGCCAATAATGCTTGTTGCCAGTTCGCGTGCGCGCTCCTGCGTTTCCATGAACGCGCCTGAGCCAACCTTGACGTCCATGACAAGGCAATCGAGACCGGCTGCAATCTTCTTGGAGAGAATCGATGCGGTGATCAGAGGTACCGACTCGACGGTGCCCGTAACGTCACGGATGGCGTAGAAACGCCGATCGGCCGGCGCGAGGTCTGTCGTCTGTCCGATGATCGCGCAGCCGACCTCTCCTACCGTCTTGCAAAACAGCTCGAAGTCCGGCGTCGCGTTGTAACCCGGGATCGCCTCGGCTTTGTCGGTCGTCCCCCCGGTGTGGCCCAGGCCGCGGCCCGAGATCATCGGCACGTAGCAGCCGCAAGCGGCAACAATGGGCGCGAGCATGAAACTGACCTTGTCGCCTACACCGCCCGTTGAGTGTTTGTCGACGACCGGGCCATCGAATCCCGCGTCGCCCCACTCAAGCACGGTGCCTGAATTCGCCATCCCAAGTGTCAGGGTGGCGGCTTCTTCGAAGCTCATCGAATTCAGGAAGACGGCCATTGCAAGTGCAGACACCTGCTCGGCCGGCAAGCTCTCATCGGCGAGACCGGCAACGAAGAACGCAATCTGCTCGTCGGTCAGCTCGCCGCCGTCGCGCTTGGTCCTTATGACATCCGTAAACAGCATCGCTTCAAACGAATCCTTTCAGGGGCAGGCCCTCGCTGTGCTGCAACCAGTTCTCCGCCGGGTAATGGCAAGCCGCGTCTATGACATGCAGCGTGTACGCATGCCGTGATTTCGGCGACC
>JAAUYD010049073.1_pt1 | contig 14415 bp, 7 predicted proteins | sample 7278101 | NCBI WGS metagenome assembly JAAUYD01 (sample SAMN14350128, study PRJNA611818) | marine sediment metagenome | isolation source: surface marine sediment (0.6m) | place: French Polynesia: Moorea | collected 2018-08
AGCGTCTCCCACTGCTCGTTCGGGATGTGGTCCAGTCGGCCGGCCGTGCCGAGGCCTGCGTTATTGACGAGGATGTCGGGCACCGTGTTGTGGGTGTTGCAGGCCTGGATGACGGCATCTGAGCCGGTTTCTCTTGCCAGATCGGCCGGGACTGCGGCTATAAGTGAGTCACCGGCGGTGTCGATGACGTCGCGCATGGCGTCGTCGGTGATGTCGGTCAGGATCAGCTTTGAGCCGGCATCTTTAAACTGCCTGACCATCTCGCGGCCGAAGCCGCCGCCGGCGCCGGTGATCAGGACTGTCTTGTTCGCTGGGTCTGTCATGGGTGTCTGTCCATAATCTTGAATGATCTTACTGCATCGCTCATACATTCGCTGACAGTTCACATGCTTGGCTTAAGCGTTTGTGGGATGCTTGTGCTTATGGTTGATGAGTACGTCGATGTCGTCATTGTCGGTGCCGGTCTGTCCGGTATCGGGGCTGCCAGGCACCTGCAGGACAACTGCCCGGGCAAGCGCTTCCTGATCCTCGAATCGCGGGAGGCGATGGGCGGCACCTGGGACCTGTTTCGTTACCCGGGCATCCGCTCCGACAGCGACATGTACACGCTCGGCTACAAGTTCAAGCCGTGGACGGAAGGCAAGGCCATCGCCGATGGGCCCTCAATCCTCAAGTACATCAACGAGACCGCGGCCGAGACGGGCATCGACGAGCACCTTCGCTACCAGCGCAAGGTCTTATCTGCGAACTGGTCGAGCGAGGACGCGACCTGGTCGGTGACGACCGAACATATAGGCACCGGCGAGACATCGACGATCCGCTGCAACTTCCTGCAGGTGTGCGCCGGCTACTACAACTACGAGCAGGGCTACCTGCCCGAGTTCAAGGGCTACGACGACTTCGAGGGCACGCTCGTACATCCGCAGCACTGGCCCGAAGACCTCGACTACAGCGGCAAGAAGATTCTTATCATTGGCTCAGGCGCGACCGCCGTGACATTGGTGCCGGAGCTTGCGAAGAAGGCCGAGCATGTCGTCATGCTGCAGCGCTCGCCCACCTACATGGCGCCCTTCCCGGACGTGGACTGGGTCGCCCGGTTCCTGCAGTGGCTGCTGCCGGCGAAGATGGCCTACGCGATCGTTCGCTGGAAGAACATCCGCTTCCAGCGCTTCATCTACTGGCAGAGCCGCAAGACGCCGGGGCTGTTGCGCTGGAGGATCCTGCGCATGGAAAAGAAGGAGCTTGATAAGGGGGTTATCGACTTTGATAAGCACCTGGTGCCGCGGTATGACCCTTGGGATCAGCGGATCTGTCTCGTGCCGAACGGGGATCTGTTTGAGTCGATCAATGAGGGTAAGGCGTCGATCGTGACCGATACGATCGATACGTTTACCAGGGATGGGATTCGGCTGGCTTCGGGTGAGGAGCTTAAGGCCGACATTATTGTGACGGCGACCGGGCTGGATCTGTGTGTGATGGGGGATTTGCAGGTCAGTGTGGATGGGGAGCTTGTCGATGCTTCGGAGAAGTTCTCTTATAAGTCGATGATGTTTTCTGATGTGCCGAACCTGGTTTCTACGTTTGGGTACATCAATGCTTCGTGGACGTTGAAGTCTGACCTTACGGCTGAGTATGCGTGTCGGGTGATTAATCATCTGGACGAGACAGGGATGCGGCAGGCTACTCCTCGGCTGAAGGTGTCTGAGAAGGGTATGAGTGGTGGTGACTGGATCAGTGGGTTTTCGTCGGGGTATATCCAGCGGAAGACGCACATGCTGCCTAAGCAGGGTGAGCATATGCCCTGGTTGAATACGCAGAATTATCTGTTGGATAAGAAGGTGATTGGTGAGGGGCCGGTTGAGGACGGGTATCTGCAGTTCACTAACCCGGCCAAGGAGTCTGAGCGGCCGGTTGAACCGCAGGCCGACAAGACCGCGGCCTGAGCCAACTCTATGCCTGCGCCGGATTTACCGGCAGGCGCAGCTCGACCAAAAGTCCTTCCTCACTGTTTCGTGCATCGATCGAGCCGTCGTGCATCGACAATGCCCTCGCTGCAATCGCCAAGCCCAGGCCAGTACCGTCCTTTTGCTCTGACCCCGTCGCCCGGTAGAACGGATCGAACAGGTGCTCGAGGTCGTCTTCCGCAACACCGCCGCCGCTGTCCTGCACGCTGATTAGTAGTTGTTCGTCCTCTTCTGCAAGCGAGACCAGCACCTTGTCGCCGCCGTGGATAACAGCGTTGCGGATGACGTTCTCGACGGCGCTTCGAAGCGCGCCGGCGTGGGCCATCAGTTCGATGCTGTCGTCGCCACTGAATTCGAGGACGATGTCCCTGCCCTCGTTTTCGAAACGTACGTCTTCGATGACGCTGTCGATCAGCTCGGCGAGAACCACGGTCTCGCGATCGCCGCTCATGTCGGCGTCCAGTTTTGAGAAGGTCAATAACTGGCCGACCAGTGCGTCGAGTCGCTCGGCCTCTGCGTCGATTCGGTCCAGCTCGGGTAGCTCGCCGGTCTTGCGTCTTGCCAGCTCCAGGGCGACTTTGAGTCTTGCGAGCGGTGACCGCAGTTCGTGGGAGACGTTGCTGGTCAGCTCAACCTGTCGTTGCCAGGCGAGTTGCAGCTTGCGGGCCATGCGATTGAAGTCCTGCGCGAGGGCGCCGATCTCGTCCTTACGCTCTTCGACCGTGTCGGGGATACGTGTGTCGAGATCGCCGCTGGCGATGGCTACTGTCGATTCGCGGAAGCGAAGGATGGGCTTGGAGATCGCACGCGCCAGCAAATAAGACACACCGCCGCTAATCATCAGCACGATGATTACAAAGGTCAGTCGACTGCGCTCGGTCACCCATTTCGCGACCGCATTCTGCGGCGGCAGCACGATCAGCGTATAAGTATCGCCATCGGGGCCGACCATCTGTGCGAACGGTCGCGCCGGGCGAAAATTACCGCGGTCTCGCCAGCGTGGTGGTCGCGTGTCGCCGAAGCGTTCGTACCGGCGTTTAACTTGAAGCGCCGGCGTTGGGACGCGTCGATCGAGGAGGTCCTTGTCGTTTTCATCAAGCACGAAGACAATCGACGACGTGAATGATGGCAGGGATTCAAGCCATTCGACCAGGCCTTCGCGACCGTACTGTTCGAGCGACTCGCTTGCATTGAGCATCGCCTCGCTGACTTCAAAGTTCTCCAGTGACGCACGGGCGCGTTCGGCGTACAGGAAGCCGAGCGTCGCCGCGGTTGCGATCGTCAGTGCGATGATCAGCCAGAAAGCGAGGAAGAAACGCATCAGCAGGCTTCGCATGGCTAGTCCTCCACCAGCAGGCTGTAGCCGACGCCGCGGCGGCTTTGGATGGTCGGGCTTTGGACGCCGGCATCGGCGAGTTTCTTGCGCAGGTTGCTCATGTGGGTGTCGAGGCTGCGGTCGTAGGGCATATGCTTGCGGCCGAGTGCGCGTTGGGTCAGTTCGTCTTTCGACAACACGGTGCCGGGTGACTCGGCCAGGCAGACCAGCAGGTCGAATTCGCTGCCGGTCAGTTTCAATGTCTTTTTGCCCGCCGTTACGCGTTGAGCCTTGAGGTCGATTGAGACTTCACCGGCTTCGAGGCGTTGTGACGGGGGCTCCGCCGTACCTCGTCTCAGGATGGCCTTGATGCGCGCGAGCAGCTCGCGCGGATTGAAGGGTTTGGACAGATAGTCGTCGGCGCCGAGTTCGAGGCCGACGATGCGATCGATGTCGTCGCCTTTCGCGGTGAGCATGATCGTGGGCACATTGCTGACCGTGCGAATCTCTTTCAGTACGTCTAGCCCGTTCATGCCCGGTAGCATGATGTCGAGAATGACGAGCTGATAGTTGCCGTCCTTGAGCGCGTCGATCCCGTCTTCGCCGCTTAATCGATGCGCCACGTCGAGATGTTCGGCCTCGAGATACTCCGTCAGCATCTCGCCGAGTTCACGGTCGTCATCGATGAGCAGTAATTTCGCGGTCGTCACGGTCAAATCCGGGCTTTCTTTATGGATTCATCCTGTATGAATCGATACGGCGCTGCAACGCAGGAATCTCGATCCTGACAGTTCTTGACACTCCTTTACCAAGCGCCCACCTGTCTCGACGTTTGGCGCCCTATTCTCAACCCTCACACCGAACGATGGTGCCCCGAAGAGACGAACGAGAAACCGTTAAGGAGAAACCGATGAAAGCAGTAACCGTCATTCTTGTCGCCGTACTGGCCGTTGCCGGCACCGCGAGTTTTGCATACGCAGGCCCCGGCTTCGGTCCCGGACCGATGGGCGGCTTTGCCCGTGACCCCGAGCTGATGCTCGAGCACATGACTGACCACCTCGACCTGACCGATGACCAACAGGCCGCCATCGCCAACATCATCGAGGCGAACCGCGCTGAAGGGCAGGCGATTCGTGAACAGCTCAAGGCCAATCGCCAGGCGATCCAGGCGCTCGATCCCGCCGATGCGTCTTACGAAGCCGAGCTGAACAACATCGCGCTGTCGAACGGTGAACTGGCCACGGCCGGCACGCTGCTCGCCGTGCGAGTCAAGAGTGAAGTGAAAGCTGTCCTGACCGATGAGCAAATTGAGAAGCTCCAGCGCGGCAAGGAACGCATGAAGAAGCGGTTCAAGAAACGTTTTGACCGCGGTTAAGGCCTCAACCTGACAGTACCCCCCGTCGGCGACCTCGGCGACCTGGGCCTCCCCTTCCCATGTCGAGGCCGCCTGGCGGTACCTAGCCTTCAAAAGCGTTTGGGAGCAGCGGAGGCACAGCGGACCTTTTGGTCCGCTGTTTTTTTTTGGGGTATTCCGGATGCGTCATTATTGGAGAAAGCAGTGAGCCCCAATTGCCTCCTGGATGCGGCGTTCTCAGGGAAGGGAGGATTGATTCTTTGCGTCCTGGATGCGGCGCAATGCGCCGCTGCTATCGCTCGCGAGCATGGCTCGCTCCTACAGGGACATTCTCTACGATGCGGCGCTTTGCGTTGCTGCCGTCGCTCGCGATCGTTCTAAAGACGTGCTCTACGTCGATTCGTCCTCGTAGTAACTATCGTACGAATCGCTCCTATAGGACAGTGCTTCTAGGGCTCGCCGCCGTAGTAGAAGAAGCTCAGTGTGGCGACGGTCGCATCGCCGAACAGCTCGGATCGATCGGCACCGATCGCTATTTCCATGTCGACGCGAAGGCTCAAGGGCGTCACCAGGCTCGCCGTTATCGACTCGTTGCTGCTGCCGGTGATTGCGCCGTCCCATCGGGAGACATCGAGCCCGAGGCGCTGTTCGCCGACGTCGACACCGATGCCGCCGGACACCCGCCAGTCCGCGAGGCTGCTCAGCACGCTCAATCGGCTGACGACGATCAGGGGGCGAATGCGGTCGGATGACTGTTGAAGGAAGGCGACGCTGTAATCGTAGTCCATGCCGGAAGCGTAGAGCGTGACGTTGTCGCTCACCTCGAGCCTGCCGTTGAGACCCCAGCCCGTCGCATCGAAGGGGAAGCTGGTGCGATTGAAGAAATCCGACGGCGGGAGCTCGAACTCGAGACTACGGTCTTCGTAGTTGAGACCGATCGAGCCTCGCTCGCCGCTCAAATACACGGAAGCCTGCAGGTCTTTCGAATCGAGCACATCCGGATCGCCCCAGTAGGCCGCCGTAAACCGCACGCCAAAAAGGCCGAAGCTGTGGTCGACGCCGAGGTCGGCGTAGATGGAGTCGGCGTTCGCTGCCTGCGAGAGGTCGGTGGTGCTCTTGCCGAGCGCGCCCGATATCGACGTGTTTTCCCCGACCCCCAAGATGGCGAATGCGGTGGCGGCGAACCCGTCGGCATCGTCGGCCTGCAGGTCCAGCCCGAGGGTGTAACCCTCATCCGCGTGAGCGGTGGCTGCCAGGAGCGTCAGGAGCAGAATGGGTGCTAATCGCAACATGCGGCCTATCTTACATGCCGAATCCACTCCGGCCGTTAAATTGAGCACATTCTGGGGATTGGGGACATTCTGCTTTTTCAGAAAAGCAGAATGTCCCCTTTTCCCCCTTTTCCCGCGTCCGCGGCATAGTCGACGCCATCGCCAGGCTCGACTATCGGACAGAGCTTCAGTCCTCCCACGTGAGGCTATTCAGGAAAGCAATAAGCTGGGCGGCCTCTTCGTCGTCAATGTCCAGCGGAAACAGCTCGTGCGCCGCTTCGCCCGACGGGGGATTCCGGTAGAAGGCGATGACCGACTCGAGGTCCTTGAAGCGACCGTCGTGCATGTAGGGCGCGGAGTGTTTGACGTTTCTCAGGCTCGGGACCTTGAACGCCCCTTCCAAGGGCACGTGCGAGCCGCGGTTCAGGAACCGCATCTCCTTGCACGACTCCGGTCGTGCATCGCTGTACGGGCCCAGGCAGCTGAACTCATCCATCGACAGGGCCCGGATGCCGAAGACGCGGCCGAAATCCAGACGATCGCCGGAGAAGGTTCCGGTGCCGATGTTGTGGAAGTCGCCGTTGGTCATCCAGCGTCCGTTGTGGCAGCGAAGGCAGTGCGTCCTTTCTTCGTCCAAAAACAGCTCGAGCCCGGCTCGTTCATCGGCAGTCAGCCATTCCGTTGCCGACTCATCGGGACTGAGCTCAGCCGCCACGTATCGATCGAAACGCGACACCGGATTCGGCAGGGTACGCTGCCAGGCCGCGAGGGCCTTTCCCAGGTTGGCGAAAACCCGGTTGACCGACTGCTGGGATCGGCGATCGAGAGCCGACCAGGCCGCTCGAAACGACGAATCGCCAAAGGGACCCGCGGCATCCGGCAACGATTGCTCTGCCTTATCCAACGGCCACGGGCCGAACGCCGCTTCGTAGGCTGCGCGGAGCTGTCTGTCCTTCCCGACCAGCCGCGTGATCGACACCCGGTCAGAGCCCATCTCGTCCGCGGCCTCGAGTGGCAACAGTGCCTGCGACCACAGCGAGTCACGGCGCCCGTCCCAGTAGAACCACTTAAGATGACCGGCGCCGATGACGGTTGGCGTATTTCGCGCCGTCTCCTGCATGCCCTGGGCGCGCGGCAAGCCGTCCGTGAAGAAGCGTTCGGGTTGATGGCAGGACGCACAGGACAGTTTGCCATTGGCACTCAGACGCGGATCGAAGAACAGCCGCTCACCAAGCTCGGCCGCCTTCGGATTGTCGGCGACCCGGTTCGACGGTGACGGGGGTGGCAGAACGGAGTCGTCCAGCAACAGGCTTTTGAGTAGCTGCTCCCGATCGTCCTGCCAGGGCTTCACCTGCATCTCGAACACGACGCGATCGCGACTGTTCGCCGTCTCTATGCCGAAGGCGAGTACCCACTCGCCCGGCATGCTGAGCTTGACGCCCGCGATGACGTGCCGGCCGTCGCCTAAGTATTCCGTCGCTGCCGGCTGGGTCGGCAATCCGTGGCCGTGACCGGGCATCCCACCGCCCACACCGATGCGCACATCACGCAGCGGCGTGTCATCCTCCGCCGTGCGGAGCGTGAGCACCCAGTCCTGGATCTCGCCGATGCGAACACGTCCGTCGCGCGGGGCGAGGCTGGCCTCGTAAAGCCCGCCATCCGAGCCGGCACTCCATGTCGTGTCCCCAGCGGCCTGCCCGAAGGCAGCCAGCAGAACGAGCAGCCACGCCATCGAAGGGACTCGCCTCCGACGGCGGCTTGCTCGTTTGACCGGCACAGCTACTGCAGCAGGAAGTACGAGACGACCTCGGCAAGGTGCTTGCGTTCGCTGTCTAAGACCTGGTCCTCGTCGTACGCCAGGTCCAGCTCGCCGCCCGCGAGCGGACTGGAGCCATAGAGCAAGGGCCAACCGCCGTTATCGCCATTCATGCCAACCGAAGACACGACGCCGGCAGAATAGTTTCCACCAACGCTCGTGGTGTCGGGCGCGCCCTGCAATATGCCGCCAATCGATTCCGCCGTCAGGCCGGCCACAAAGTCGACACCTTCGATGCTGCCGCTGCCGGCTTCAATAACGAAGTAGCCGATCGTCTCATCGAGCCTCGATGCATCCGGGTCCTCGCCAACGTGCTTGCCGACTCCGAACGAGCTGGCGGTCGGCATACTCCGGTTGCTGCCGCCGCTGTTGGCCCAGAACACGCTCCAGCGCGCGTCGTTGGCGGACATCACCTGGCCGACCACGACGGGCGTCGTATACGCCTGCTGGTAGGTTTGCGCCGTCGTGACCCAGCTGTTGTGGTTGGAGGTCTGCGTCGACGTCATCGTGCCGGCCTCCATGGTTATTCCATGGTCGAGCTGGTTGTAAACACCGGCCTGTGCGACGACGTAGTTCACCGTGTAGCCGGCAAGCGGCTCGCCGCTCGGGTTCTGGACCCGAACGTCGAAGCTGTTACCGCCAGCGTTTCGTACGCGTGCGACGGCGGGCAACGCCGAATCGTCGTATTGCACCGAAGCGATGACGACCATGTCCGTATACGTGATCGGCACCGTGACCGTCTGCCAGGCGTCCCCGACCAGCGATACGGTTCCGTGCGCCAGCATCGGGCCGTCGCTGTTCGACAACTCGCTGCCCGATTCCAGTTCGCGGATCAATGCGCCGAGCTGGCCCAGCTCGGTTGCGGTCAGTGCCACACCGCTGTGCGCTGTAATGGCGGACTCGAGTGTCTGCTCCGAACCGTCGTGCAGGTAGGGAGCCGTTCCCCAGGCGCCGAGAAGCGTCGGCGTGTCGATACCCGTCAGCGGACCGTTGAGTCGCTGGCCGCTGCTGGCTTCGAGCGTACCTACGTCGTGCATGCCGTCGCCGTCGCTGCTGTCGGTCATCGGTATCGGCGTGTGACAGGTACCACAGCCCTCCGATTCGAACAGCAGCGCTCCGGCCTGGGCATCCGCGCTGAGTTGCCGGTCGAGACCGCGATAAGGGCTCGCCGGCACATCGCTGAGCGACGACACGTAAGCCGCCAGCGCGTCCAGGTCCGCACTGATGCCCGCCTTGGGATCGCCGAGTGGCTCCATGCGCGTACCGACGGTCAGGTCGGTTGCATCCATGAGGCCAAGCCCGCCCGCAAAGGTCCGGATCTGCATCTCGAAGTCCTGAACTTCGTCGAAGTTGGCCGTCCAGTGCAGGTTTCCGTGGTCCGTACCGCCACGTCCCTCAAGGCTGATGGTGTTGCGCAGGCCTTCGCCGATGCCGGTGAAGTCCCAGACACGCCCGTCTTCTCCGCCTTCGTTGTGGCAGGACGCGCAGCTCATGTAGTCCAGCGCGGCCAGCCGGTCGTCCCGCGCATCGTAGAAGAACTGCTTGCCGCGGAAGACTTCGGTCGGCAGCGATTCGGTGGCGACCGTTGTGATCGTCGCGATCTCGCTCGCTGCAACGACGCCCGACCCGATCAGCTGACTGACGTCGTAGATCCCTACGCTGCGGTCCATGAAGTTGTGCACATAGAGCCGCGTTCCGTCGGCCGATACGGTGACCGCCTGCGGTGCGCGTCCGACGTCGAAACGCAGCAGCTCGACACCGGACATGACATCGACGACGGCCACTTCCCGGTTGCCTTCGAGCGCGGTAAACAGGTGAATACCGTAAGGGCCGAAGGCAGCATGACTGGCCACGCTGGCGTTATCGTGATCGACACGCATCGTGAAGTTTTCCGTCATGGCCGGAATCTCGATCTTCGACGTGACGGCACGTACGGTCTGGTCGAAACTCATGCCCTGGCCGCCGCGAAGGGCGCCCGCGAGGACATTGTCCTGCTTCGACGGCACCCAGGCCGCTGAGCCATCGGGCGAGATGACGGCCGGACCGACGTAGTTCGGCACACCGGGACCGCTGTGCTCGGAGACCAGCCGATCGCTGTGCTGCAGGACGACCGTGTCCGTCGTTGCGAGGCTCGACGGATTGAGGATCAGGACCTCGGCGCCGTACAAGGTGCCTCCATCGTCCACAACGGGTACGCCGATACCTTCGTCGGGCAGCGGCGGGGTGACAAAGAGCGATGCCATGAGCTGCGATTCCGCGCCGTCCAGCGACAGGTGGCGAACGCGATCGCCGACCCAGGCGCGGGTGAGTTCGGCGCCCGTGGTTGCGTCAAGTGCCACGACCTCGCCGGTCGCCTCGAGGGCAACGTAGGCCGTCGTCGCGCCGATGACCAGGCCATGTGGCTGCGAGCCCACGGTCAGGAACAGAACATCGCTGGCCGTGTAGGTCGCGGGATCGATGACCGTGATCGTCGCAGCACCCTTGCTGACGACCCAGACGCTGCCGTTCGGCGCGATGGCCAGTCCACGAGGTTCATCGCCCACCGGAATCTCGGCCACCACGGCCTGCATCAGGGTGTCGACGACCGTTACCGAATCGTTGTCGGGGTTGACGTTCCAGACCTCATCCCGGGAGGCATACTCGACGATACCGCCCGACACGCTGGGCGCATTGGCTGTCAGCGGCAGATGCACCAGCTGCGTGAATATGAACTCCTGGGTGTTTCCATCGGAGTCGCGGACCGTCAGTGTGACGAGGTGACGACCGGGCGTCGTGAAGACGTGTGTTGCCGTGTCATTCGTTGTGAACGGTGTCGGACCGTCGCCGAAGTTCCAGCTGTATTCGAGCGTCCCTACGCCGGTCGCGGATGCGACAAAGCTTGCCGTCGAGCCGCTTGCCTCCGGTGCGTTGCTTACGCCGGCGATCACGACATCCGCGATGGTCTGCTCCATCGCAATGTACGCGACCTGGTCAGTCGTTCGACTGCGCTCGCTGTCGGCGATCTGGTCTTCATCGATCGCGAGATCGAGCTCGGCGCCGTTAATCTGCGGGCCGTACAGCAGGGGCCAGCCGCCGTTTCTGCCGTCCATTCCGGCACTGGCGACGACGGCCACGTTGTAGCTGCCGCTCAGTGAATAGCGATACGGCGGCGCATTGACGACACCGAGGACGGTATCGGCGCCGAGGCCAGCCTCGTAGGCGACGCCAGCCGCAGTGCCGGAACCGCTTTCAAAGACGAGGTAGCCGACCGTTTCAGCATTCCTTGCGACCGTGGTGTCTTCCGCAACATGTTTACCCACATGGAGCGAACTGACCGACGGCGGGTTGCCGCTCGTGCCGTCGGAGGCCCAGAACACACTCCATCGATCGTCGTTGGCGGTCATCACCTGGCCCACGACGACCGGGTTGGTGTAAGCCTGTTGATAGGCCCTCGACTCGCCTACCCAGCTGCCGTTCTCGTCGGTCAGCGTCGAAGAATATTTGACGGCCTCCATCTTGAGACCGGCCTGGTCGTAGACGCCGGCCTCGACGACGACATAGTTGACCGCGTAGCCGCTGAGCGCAGTGTCGCTCGGATTCTGAACGCGAACGTCGAAACTGTTGCCTGCGGCGCTTCGGACGCGGGTGACTGCCGGCAACTGGGTATCGTCGTAACGAACGGACGCAACGACGACCGGATCGACGAAGCTCTGTGACAGAGTGACCGTCTGCCAATCGCTGCCGACGTTTTCCAGCACGCCGTTCTCGACTTTCAGGTCATTACTCGGCGGCGGCGGTAAGGGCGCGTCGCCGAAAATCTGTACTTCGGCGAGCTGCAGGTTGTCCTGGCTGGCCAGTTGAATGCGAACGTATCGCCCGTTCGCGCTTACCGCGAAATTCGTCTGCTGGCCGGCTACGCCGGGATGGAAGATCTCGACGACGCCAGCCTGTTGACGCGTTTCGAACAGGTCTTGTGACGTGAAAGGCGTCTCCGACACGAGAACGTAGAAGTCGCTGAGCCGGTCCGCACAGCAGTCGGTGCGATTCCACAAGCGCAGCGTATCGATCCCATAGACCTGTCCGAGGTCGATCTCCCACCACGCGTTCGTGTCGGACTGTGTGCTTGCCAGCGAGCCCGAGACCTCGGTTCCGGTCAGGTCACCGTCGATGGCATTCGCCGCGGAAAGATCCCCGGTTCCGGTCGCCGTAGACGACTGGCTCACGATTCCGGTCAGTGCGCGGTTCTCGAGGCGCGCATCGACGGCCGTTACGCGGATCACGTGTGCCTCGGAGGGTACGCCGCTGTCATTCACGGCGAACAGCATCCAGTAGCCCGGCGTCGCAACGTTGGGATTGCTGTGCAGCGTCACGTCGTAGTTGTTGCCACCCGTGGCGGCGAAGGCCGGACGCAGGTAGCGGACATCGGTGTTCAACCCGTGCGTCGTTGACGACATCTTGATCATCGAGAAGTACGCGATGGACTCCGACGCCCCGATATTGAAAGTGGCGCCGACCTCGACCTCACCCGATGTGCTTGAAATCACCGGCTGAACGGCAGGCGTGCCGTCCGGGTTGAACAGATACGGCGGCGAGTACACCTGGCCGTCCTGGTGCGTGGAAGCCGGCACACTGTTCGAGTTGTAACCGCTGCCCGCCGCGAGAACGCGACCGTCCGTCAGCAACAGGGCGACCGAATGGTAGTTTCGCGGGATCGTCATCGGCGCGCCTTCACGCCACGTCCCCGTGACGGGATTCCAGAACTCCGGCACGAGTATGGCGCCGTCGTCGCTGAATTTGCGGCCGGAGGTATTGCCGCCAACGACCAGGACCTCACCGGTCGGGAGCATGACGCCGTTCTGGAATTTACGCGCGTGCAGCATCGGTTGCGTAGCGGCGACGACCGGCGCGGGACCGGTCAGGTCGACGGTGAATGCCTGGTTGGTGCTCCGGGTATTGTTGCCGCTGATCCAGCCACCGGCGGTCAGCAACTTGCCTTCGTCGTACATGACCGTCGTGCCGTGCTTGTGATACCAGTCGGTGAAGGCACCGCCGACGGCTTCGTAACTGCCGTCGCCAGCGGGATTGATCCAGTGCATCTGCGGCGTTGGGCCCGAGTGGAACAGTTTTCCGTTCGGCGCAACATGGAGCAGCGGCCACCAGCGGCTTTCACCGTGACTACCCCCCGAGAAATAGTCATCGAGAACCATGTCATTGAAGTCGATGCCGGTCTGGATCCTCCAGCCACTGTCGGAATTCCAGCGATCGGGGTAGCGCTGGTTGGTGGCGGTACCAATCGCCGTAAACATGTCGCCATCCGTCAGCGCGACCGTGGTCGGGTACCAGCGACCGCCGGAGGCCATGTTTTCGATCTGTGTCCAGCTGTTGTCACGGTAGTCGAAAAGGCTGGTCCACGGGCTGTTCGTCTGGTTGCGGCCACCGTTAACGAACACACGACCGTCTTCCGCCATCGCGAGATGTGCACAGAACATGTTGTGCCCGTCGTGGAAGATTTCGACGAACTCACCGGTCGCGGGGTCCCAGGTGCCGCTGTAAGTCTGCTCAGTGCTCGGCCATGTGTCGCGTTCCGAGCCGGACCATGTCAGAACGCGGCCGTCGGGGAGGTTGGCCGCGGACACGGCGACGTGTGGCCAGGGAATCACCGGACCCCACTGCCCGTCGGCGTAAGCATCGGGCGCCGTGCCAATGACTCCGTCAGACGCTATCGGCTGGCGGCCGTTGCTCGAGTTGCTCCAGCTAACGGCAAGCACCTCGCCACCGCCCTGTTCAAAGAAGGTGACAACGATGGTGTAAGTGCCGGGAGAGAGAACGATGTTGCCTGACGCGTCGCGCGGCCCGTGCAATCCGTCGTTATCCACAACGAGCGCACCGTCGATGAAGAGTTGCGAGCCATCGTCGGAATTGGTGTAGAACGTGTAGGTATCGCTGGTCTCGACGGTGATCGTTCCGGTGAATCGAAAACCGTATTGCGAGTCACGAAGGCGGACGGAAATGTCGAAGTCTTGGGTAGTACCGGTCGTTACCGGTGTCAGAGCATCGAAGTTGGGCAGGACGCTCCAATTGCCCTCGTAGTACTCGTAGTTATAGTCGGCGAAGGCGGCCCCGAACCACAGCAACAACAGAAACCCGACAAACGGGCGAACTCGACGTCCACGCATTTAGTATCCCCTGTTCTCGATCTAACGGCAGCAGGATCGGCATGCCCGAGCGCGTTTTTGTCGTCGTCCCGGCTTCGATCCAGCGGTTAGTCACTCTCCCATCGAGATAGCGATGCATAAATCATGCCGGTGCAAGCACCCTACAGATTCCTCCTGTAATTCCGCGGTTTGAACCGATCGGGTCCCAAACACCCGTCGAATTGCGCCGCGAAAATGTAAAGAAAACCGACATCAATTCAGGGAGAAACGGCAGGGCCGCGAACGTCTTCGCGATTCGCCCTCAATGCCAGTTTGATCCGAACAAATGACCCGCAGCGCCGTGCAGGCAATCAGCCCCGGCTCGTTCTAAACGCATCGATTTTGACAGCAAGCGCCTTCGGCTAGGACGCTTCAACCAGGGCGTGAAACTGCGGTGGCCCGTAGGCTGCTGAACGCGCTTTCCTGACCTCGTTCGCAAAGTCGTCGCGAAAGCGCCCGATCCAATCACGCAGAGCGGCCGAATCACCGGCCAACGCCTTCGGCACGTGCACAAGCTCACCG
>JAAUYD010052924.1_pt1 | contig 14415 bp, 9 predicted proteins | sample 7278101 | NCBI WGS metagenome assembly JAAUYD01 (sample SAMN14350128, study PRJNA611818) | marine sediment metagenome | isolation source: surface marine sediment (0.6m) | place: French Polynesia: Moorea | collected 2018-08
ACGCAGCAGGGCGGCGCTCTTCACCAACAGAGTTTCCACCTTGACCCAATCCGGTTTTGACAGCCGCATGGCAATTTGGGCCTGGGTGCGCATCCCCACCGCCTGCGCCCATCGGTCACCAACCCGCTTGGCTAAATCAGTGGCCTGCTGCGCCGTTTCCAACGCCAGCAATTTCTCTCCCGATCGAAATTGAGCCTGGGCCAGGTACAGACGCACGACGTGCACCTGAACGCGGTAATCAACCTCTTCGGCCCACTGCAGCGCGGCTTCAATCTCCTGCACCCCGTCGGGCGAAGGCTGGAGCTGTGCCTGGCAGCGGCCGTTGACGGTGCGCAGCATAAATGCATAGGGGGTCATCCCCTCCTCACGCCAGTTGTCACGTACCGGGGCGGCGATATTCAGGGCCTGCTCCCACTCGCGCAATTCTGCATAAACAAAAGCCAGCTGCATCCGGGCCACAATATGCATCGCCCCCGCGGCTTCGGCGCTGGCCAAATCTAAACCCCGCTGCGCGGCATCAAGCGCCCGCTGCCAGGAGCCCACACGAGCGTACGCGACTCCCAAATAACCCAAAACGGCTGGTAAATCCGGCCGGGAGGTCCCCTTTTCGGCCAGATCGATATAGCGCAGCAGGTACGCAATGGCGTCATCATAATAGCTGAGCACAATATTGATCCGCCCCAACATGCGCAGGGCAGCAAAACGGAGCGCGGTATCATCCAGTTCTTCCGCATAGCGAAGCGTACGCCGGGCGTACCCATCGGCCGTGGCCGGACCGCCCTGCAGCCAAAAAATTTGGGCTGATCGTCGGAAAATCTCTCCCAAACGGCTTAAATCTCCCTGGGCTTCCGCCATGCGCTCCGTTTCCTGGAGAAGCTGCAGCGCTTTGGGCAGGCCGCCGGTAAACGCATGCGCCTGAGCCAGCTGCAAATTTAAATCCATGCGCTCCGTCACCGCCTGGCCGCTCAGCCGGGGGGTGCGGCCCATCAACCCGATCGCCTGCAGACCCAATTCGCGGGCCTCAGCATAAGAACGCACGGTTAACGCCTGCTGCCCAGCCCGCGCCAAATAAGGCAGCGCCAGCCACGGTTCGCTGCTCAGATAATAATGATGAGCCAGCTGGGCAGGGTTGGGATTCCTTTGATTGGCAACCAGGTAATCAGCGATCCGCTGATGAATCCACTGCCGCCGGGCGCGGCTGAGCTGCTTATACGCCACCTGGCTAAGTTTTTCGTGGGTGAAGTCATACCCTTCGGCCGATTCGCGCACCAGTCCGCGGGCCAGCCACAAGTCTAACGCGTTGAGCAGCGTTTCCGTGTCGTACTGACTGACTTCTTGTAGAAGCTGGAAAGAAAACTCGCGGCCGATCGCCGCCGCCACGCCCAGGGCGCCGCGACTAGACTCGTCGAGCTTGTCAAGACGCGCCTCAATCACCGCCTGCACCTGCAGCGGAATGGCAAAAAACGGTCGCTTCCCGCTGGCATCGGTGGGCACGCTGTCGGTCCACTCCCCCCCGGCCTCACGCACCGCCCGCACCGTTTCTATGACAAAGAAAGGGTTCCCTTCCGCCTCTTCATAAACGCGGCGCAAAAATATCGGATCGAGGGTCGTGTCCGGCATCATGGCCCCCACCAATTGATACGTTTCCTCCTGCGACAGCCGCTGTAAATGATGGGTGGTCACCACCTGCTGCCGGGTCATCTTGCGCAATAGGCGGCTTTTTTCGGATGACATATCTTCCCCGCGCGCCGTTCCGATGAGCAGCAGCGGCAGCTGATGAGATCGCTGGGCCAAAAATCCAAGAAAATTCCAAGTCGGGCCATCCGCCCAGTGAAGGTTATCCAGATAAATAATGAGGGGGCGATGGCGAGCCAGGGTAAACAGGAAATTTCCCAGACTCTCGATGATGTGGTGATGCGTTGTCGTAACCTCCACTTCTTGACCGGAAAAGATGTGCGGCAAATCAGGCAGGAGCGGGACCAGGGTGGGCAGCCACGGCGGAGGTGGCTGAAATAAATCCCAGGGAATGGTTTGTTCGCGAGCGGCCGTGCGCAGCGCCTGCGCCAGCGGAGCATAGGGGATCATCGACTCAAATTCGTGCGCCCGGCCGGAAAGCAGGTGCCACGTGCCGGACTGTCGGCTGATCCACTCTTCAACCAGCCTGGTTTTGCCAACGCCAGATTCGCCCTGCAAAAAAACAAAGCTGCCCTGGGCCTGAACGCACCCGTGCCAGGACCTGTCGAGTAATTTAAGATCCTCATGACGGCCCACAAAAATTGCGTCTTTCAGGATCCTCTGCGGCATGATCGACGCTGGCTGTTGAGCAGGCAAAACAGCGGCCGATAACGGCGCAGACGCCCCAGCATACACCCCCTGAATCATCGCCTGATAAACAGAGGTGGTTTCCGGCAGCGGCGTGACCCCTAATTCTTCCTGCAGCAGCATAGTGAGCTGTTCATACTGCTGCACGATCCGCGCCCGGTCTCCCTGCTTGTAATGAAGCTTCATCAGGCGAGTATGGGCATGCTCCAGCAGCGGTTCAACCGCTAAAAACTGTTCGGCATAATCGATGGCCGACGGAATCTGAGCGGCACTCTCACACCGGTCAATCAATCGAGTAAGCGTTTCGCGATAGAGACGGCCGAGTCGTTCGCGTTCCGCCATCACCCAATCATCATAAATATCTTCCAGAAGATCGCCGGTATAAAGGTTTATGGCGGTTTCCAACGCTTCATCGGGCGGGGTGAGCGCCGCTTCAAAGGCGGATACATCGAGAAAATAGTCGTCGGGTGGATTAAAACCAACGTGGTGACCGGCCGTATTGAGCAGATGTCCATCTGGATCGATCGACTCAAGGGCGCGGCGGATGCGATGTAAATACTGTCGCAGGTTGCGGCGCGCGGCCGCCTCGGTGCCGCGTGGCCAAAACAAAAACGCCAATCGTCGTCGATCCAACACTTCTCCCTGACGCAGCACGAGATAGGCAAACAGGGATTTTGTGGTCGGTGATCCCAGATCCAATATTTGCCCATCCGCGGTTTTAACCATCAGGGTTTTAAACAGGTAAATACTCAGGCCGGACATGTTGTGGAATCGCTTTACAAGTTGGGAGCCATTTAAATTATCATATCCAGCTTACCAGAAAAGAAAAGCGCTCCTTGACTTTTGGGTCACTTCAGTCGATTTTTTGATCATCTGCCTCGTTTGATTACCCCTTGACAAGACCCCCAACTTTTGTATAGTATGGGTAAAGCGAACGTTCGCCCGAACGTTCGCCTCAGCACCCGGACAGGTGTCATATGCCCAAAACAACCACGCTCAAAGACGTTGCCTCTCAGGCAGGAGTTAGCTATCAAACCGTTTCCAAAGTGCTCAACGGCAAAGCCAACGTGACCCCGGAAACCGAGTCGCGCATTTGGGATGCGGTCGAGATGCTGGGCTACAAACCAAACGTCAGCGCCCGCAATTTGCGCACCCAGTCAAGCCACTTGATCGGCTATGCCTGGCGTGCCCTGGATGAAAACCGGCCGGTTCTCGATCGCTTTCTTTACAAAGCGGCGCAAACGGCCGAAGAGCACGGCTATCACCTGCTGACCTTTCTGATCGGTTCGGATGACCTGATGGATACGCAAACCTATCAGGCAATGTACGATCGGCGGCAGGTCGATGGGTTTCTCCTGGCCGATACGAACCAAAACGACCCGCGCATCGCTTATTTAATCGAGCAAGGAATTCCCTTCACCAGCTTTGGACAGGCGAATAAAAATTGGGATTTCTGCTGGGTCGATGTCGATGGCCAGGATGGGATCGAACAGGTTGTCGATCATTTGCTCGAACGCGGCCATCAGCGAATCGCCATGCTCGGCTGGCCGGCCGAGTCACAAACCGGCCAGCACCGCGAAGCCGGCTATCGCAGCAAAATGAAAGAAGCCGGTCTGCCCCTGGAAACCGAATGGATGGTGCGGGTTGACAACACGGTGCAGGCCGGAGCAGAAGGGGTGCGGCACCTTCTCGCCCTGCCCACAGACAAACACCCCACCGCCGTGGTTTGCATCAGTGACGTGATCGCCATCGGAGCGATGAACGGCCTGGCCGCAGCCGGTCTGCAGGTCGGGCAGGATATCGCCGTAACCGGCTACGACGATATTCCCATGAGCGAATTTCTCCACCCGCCGCTGACTACCGTACGCCAGCCGATCACCGCCGTGGGTCAGGCGGTTGTCGATCTGCTCCTCAAACAAATCAACAATCAATCGATCGAGCAAAAGGGCATCCTGCTCAAACCCAGGCTGGTCGTGCGCCGCTCATCAGGCGTCATGCGCCTGTAAAGTTTGCGGCCTGAGCCGCTCGCCGGCTGCCGCTGAGTAATTTAAGAAGTTTACAAAAAGAATTCGAAAGAAGAACCACGGATTAACACGGATTATCACAGATTTCCATCTAGCTCCTGCGGAGCTCTGTGAAGATCTGCGCTATCTGCGGACATTCAAAAAGGGTTGAAATAATGACCTTACAAGCCGTTATTTTTGATCTGGATGGTGTCATTACCGACACCGCCGAATATCATTATCTTGCCTGGCAGCAGCTGGCCGATGAAGAAGGACTGACGTTTGATCGCGCCTTCAACGAACAGCTGCGGGGGGTCTCGCGCCGTGAATCACTGCTGCTAATTCTCAACCACAGCGGCCGGACAGTGGATGAGTCAACGCTGCAGGAAATGATGGCCCGTAAAAACAGCGGCTACGTCGACATGCTGACCCGCATTTCACCAGCCGATCTGCTGCCCGGAGCCACAGCGCTGCTTGACGCGCTCGATTTGGCCGGAATACCCTACGCCCTTGCTTCCGCCAGTAAAAACGCCCGAGCGGTCTTAACCCATCTGGGCATCGCTGAACGCTTTGCCGTCATCGCGGATGGAAACAGCGTCACCCGCCAAAAACCGGCTCCCGATTTGTTTCGCTTTGCCGCAGCGCGCCTGGGGGCTATGCCCGCCTGTTGTGTCGTCATCGAAGATGCCGCGGCCGGGATCGCGGCCGCCCAATCTGCCGGCATGGCGGCGCTGGCCCTGGGGCCGGCCGCACGGTTTGACGGCCTCCTAAACGCCACCGCCCGCACCACTCGACGAGACAATCTGCAGGAAATCGAGCCGACTGACCTACAGCAGCTGGTCACTTACAATCCACAGTGGACCGTGCAGCAGAAGGCGTTTGACCCTCCACAAATGCACCACATGGAAACGGTCTTCACCACCGGTAACGGCTTCTTTGCCAGCCGAGGCACCTTTGCCGAAGGATATCCGGACGAGTCGGCGATCACCTTTGCCCACGGCGTTTTTGACGATATGCCGGTGGCCTTTACCTCGCTGGTTAACCTACCCGGCTGGCTCGACACCGAAATCACGATCAATGGCTGCCGCTTTCAGCTGTGTGAGGGGCACGTCAAAAATTTTTCTCGGGTGATGGATCTGCAGCGGGGCATCATTCAGCGAGATGTGCGCTGGACCGCTCCAGACGGAACGACGGTCGACCTGACGTTTGAGCGCTTTATTAGCTACACTCGCGAACACCTGGGGGCGCTGCGCCTCCTGATCACGGCCGTCAATCGGCCGTGCACAGTCGAGATCCACAGCGGCATCAATGGCCACGTCTCCAATCGGGACCTGCTTCACTGGCATCTGGGTGAACAGGGGCACGATGCCGATACCGTCTGGCTGTCAGCGACGACGCGCCACACCAAAATCACTCTGGGAGCGGCGGCGATGGTCCCCCACGCAGCCGCCTGCCAAAACTGTCCAGGGCATCCTCGCCTGCAGCAAACTCATCAGCTGGAAATTGGGCAAACCGCCCAGGTCGACAAACTGGTGGCCTTTACCACCAGCCGTGATGATCATCCACAGGCGGCCGATGTGGTGGGCCGATCACGGGCCGCGCTGCACAATATCGATTACGAGCGCCTTAAAGCGGATCACACCGCAGCCTGGCGGGCGTTATGGCGCGATTGTGACGTCATCATTGAAGGGGATGACGAAGCCCAATTGGCCGTGCGCTTTAATCTGTACCAGCTGCTCGTGGCCGCCCCGCAGCGCGACGAACGGGTCAGCATCGGAGCCAAAACGCTGAGCGGGTACGGCTACTTTGGCCACGTTTTCTGGGACACCGAAATTTTTATTTTGCCCTTCTTCATGTATACCCGTCCGGAGCAGGCCCGCCAGATGCTCATGTATCGCTATCACACCCTGGCCGGGGCGCGGCGCAAGGCGGCCGGCAACGGCTTTTCAGGGGCCCAGTTTGCCTGGGAGAGCGCCATCACCGGTGATGAAATGACTCCCACTTGGGTGCCCGATCTAAACGACAAAACAAAGCTCGTGCGCATCTGGACCGGCGACATTCAAATTCACATCTCGGCCGATATCGCCTATGCCATCATGCAATATTGGCAAGCGACCGGTGACGACGCCTTTGTCCGCGACTACGGTGCGGAAATTATTCTCGACACCGCCCGCTTTTGGGGCAGCCGCGCGGAACGGGAAGAGACAAAACGCGGTCATCGCTACGCCTTTCGCAACGTGATCGGCCCGGATGAATACCACGACCACGTCGACAACAACAGCTTCACCAACTACGTTGCCCGCTGGCACCTGCAAACCGCCCTGGAACTGCTCGACTGGCTCAAAACAACCTTTCCCGAAAAGGCTCGCGAATTAATAACCAATTTATCAATAACCGATAACCATTTAACTCTGTGGCATGACATCATCGATCACACCATCTTTTTATATGATGAAGAGACCGGTTTGATCGATCAATTTGAAAATTTCTTTGAGCTGGAAGAGGTGTCTCCGGAGTTTATCGCCCAGGCCGACCGGTCCCTGCAAATTGTTTTTGGCATCGAAGGAGCAAACCGGCGGCAGGTGCTCAAACAGGCGGACGTGATCATGCTGCTCTGTCTTTTCCGCGATCGTTTCGATCGCCAAACGTGGCAGACAAACTGGGACACCTATATGCCCAAAACCGACCACGTTTACGGTTCCTCGCTGGGTCCCAGCTTTCACGCCTGGGCCGCATGCGAAATGGAGCGGCCGGAAGAGGCGTACGAACATTTTATGCTGGCCGCCCGTGCCGATTTGCGCAATCCCCGCGGCAATGCGGGAGATGGCATCCACGCCGCCTCGGCCGGTGGGGTGTGGCAGGCGGTCGTCTTCGGTTTTGCCGGCCTGCGGCTCACGGCCAGTGAGCCAACCGTCACGCCTCGCCTGCCCAGCCACTGGCAAACGCTTGCTTTCAGCTTCTATTATCAGGGACAGCGGTGGGCTGTCGACATTCGTCGTCGGGAAGACGGCCAATTCGCCTCGTCCATCACGCCCGCTGCATCAAAAAGCTCTAATCCATCCCCCAAAACCGTCGCTCAGGAGGTGATTCACAAACCATAATTTCATATGGCTGCATGAGCCCAAGCGGTCGAAAAAGAATGGCTTGAGCCATGCGGCAAAATTTCAAAACAACTTTGGAAATCAATTTGAGGAGAAAAGTCATGAATAAACAAAGTTACTGGACCATTTTAGCGATGCTGCTCTTGACGATGCTGTTGGCGGCCTGTGGTGGTGGCAGCGCGGAGCCGGTCGCCACTCAAGGAGAAGAAGAAACGGGCAGCGAGACCAGCGGTGAAACGGCTGAAGAACCGGAATCAACCTCAGGTGAGAGTGAGGTAACCGAACTACAGCTGATGGGCTGGGCCAGCTCGGAAGCGGAAAATGACCGCCTGCAAGAAGTCATCGACGAATTCAACGCCAACAATCCTGATCTGAACGTGACGTTGAATCTCGTGCCGGATTACGACACCAAGCTCCAAACCAGTCTGGCCGGTGGGTCACCGCCCGATGTCTTTTACATCGACAGCTTCCGACTACCGGACTTTGTAGCGGCCGACTCAATTGAACCGGCCGAAGGTCAGCTTGAGAATGTCGACGATTTTTACCCCAGCCTGCGTGAAGCATTCACCATTGATGATACGCTCTACTGCCCGCCCAAGGATTTTAGCACACTCGGACTGCAATATAACAAAGCGCTGTTTGATGCGGCCGGGGTCGAATACCCAACCAACGACTGGACCTGGGACGATTTGCGTGCGGCGGCTGAGCAGCTGACCGATGAAGAAAATGGGGTGTACGGCATGGTTGTTAGCGCCGATTTCGCCCGCTGGATCGCTTTCCTATATCAGGCTGGCGGCAGCGTAACCAACAGCGACTTCACCGAAATGACCATCAACAGCCCGGAAGCGATGGAAGCGATGAATTTCTACGTTGGCCTGGTTGAAGACGGTTTTGCCGCGACCCCGGCTGGTCTCGACAGCGGCTGGCCCGGTGAAGCGTTTGGTAAAGAGAGTGCCGCCATGTCGATGGAAGGAAATTGGATCGCTTCCTTCTTAAATGACCAATTTCCCGATGTCGATTATGGGGTGGTGCAGCTACCGGCCGGTCCGGCCGGTGAGGCGACGATGGCCTTTACCGTTTGTTACGGTGTTCCAGCCATTGGTGAAAATAAAGAAGCCTCCTTCCGCCTGGTCAACTACCTGACCGGTCCCGAGGGGATGAAAAGATGGACCGATCTTGGGTTAGCCATGCCGACTCGGGCCAGCCTGGCCGATGGCTGGACCGCTCAGTATCCTGAACTGGAGCCGTTCCTGGCCGGTGCTGAAAACGCCAACCCCTGGCAGTTCCGCCCCGGTTTTCAGGATGTACTCGATACGATGAACGACGGCCTGCAGCAGGCATTTAGCGGCACGCTGCTGGCCGAAGATGTCCTGTCAAATACGGAAGAAGTAGGCACGGAAGTGCTGAATCGTTAATTAAAACCAAGTACACGCTCCGGCCGGTTCCAGACCAGCCGGAGCGTCATGAGTTTTTCGGTTTTTTTTGATTGGCCCCACAGGAGGTCCGACCATGGCGGCTGGCATTCGCGAACAAGAAAGACAGGATCGCATCGCAGCCTGGCTGTTTCTGAGCCCGGCCCTGATCATCTTTGCCATCTTTCTTGTCATCCCCATTCTTTTTGCCCTTTACTTCAGCTTTACGGATTGGAATGGCATCAGTCCACCGGCTGAAGCCAGCTGGATCGGTCTGGATAATTACCAGGCGATTTTGCTTCAGGACGGCATCCGCCGCGCCGACTTTTTTAAAGCCCTTAAAAATACAACTTATTTCGCTTTGGGTGTGGTACCGGTACAAACCGCGCTGGCCCTATTTTTAGCCGTGGTGGTCAACCAGCGGCTGCTGCGCTTCAAAAGCTTTTTCCGCACTTCGTATTATTTCCCTTCGATTACGTCATCCGTCGCCATTAGCCTGATCTTTCTTTTCCTCTATCAGAAAAGCGGGCTGATCAACTCTATTTTGAGCGGCGCAACGCTTGGTTTGTGGGAGCCGATCGCCTGGATGGAAGATTCGCGCGGGTTGATTCATATTATTCTGGGCTGGCTGGGCGTGACGCTGCGCGATGGTCCGGCCTTTTTCCGCACCGAGCTGTTGGGATTGACGATCTGGGATTGGATTAGCGGCCCTTCCGTCGCGCTTTCCGGTATCATGATTCTCAATACCTGGACCACAATCGGCACGATGATGATCATTTTCCTGGCCGCCCTGCAGGATATTCCGACCAGCGTTTACGAGGCGGCCCAGATCGATGGAGCGACCACCTGGCCCACGTTCAGGAAAATCACCCTTCCGCTGCTGCGGCCGACGATGTTTTTTATTATCACCCTGGGTTTGATCGGGACCTATCAGGTCTTTGATCAGGTGTACGTTATGAGCAGCGGAGGACCGGCAAAAACGACGCTAACGGTCGCCTACATGGTGTACCGCAACGGCTTTCGCAACAGCGAGATGGGGCTGGGGGCGGCGATCGCCCTGTCCCTGTTTATCATTATTTTTATTTTGACGATGATTCAGCGCCGGATAACCGGCAGCGAAGCAACCGATTAAGGAAGGGTTCCAGATGACCACAATTTCTGAAGTCAAACCCGCTGCGTCCGCAAACACTTCTGCTCAATCCCTGATGGCAACGCTGCGCATGGTTTTATCGTATGGGCTGCTCTTTTTGCTGGCGCTGTCCTTTATCTATCCGTTTATGCTGGCCGTAACCACCAGTTTTAAGACGCTGCCGGAAATTGCGGCCAATCCGGTCGCGCTCATTCCCGAAACGTTTACCCTGGAAGGGTATACGCGTATGCAGGGGCTTAACGTCGGCCGGTGGATGTTTAACAGCGCCTTTATCGCCATCGCCGTCACCACCGGCAACGTACTTTTTTCCAGCATGGCCGGCTATGCCCTGGCGCGCATCGATTTCCCCGGCCGTACGGCCGTCTTCCTGAGCATCCTGGGCACGATGATGATCCCCGGCATCGTGATGCTCATCCCCATGTTTATCATTCTTCGACAGCTGGGGCTTATCGACACCTACGGCGGCCTGATCTTGCCCAAGGTGGTGTCCGCCTTTGGGGTGTTCCTGATGAAGCAGTTTTTTGAATCTGTGCCCCGGGATTTGGAGGAAGCGGCCGCTATCGACGGCGCCAGCCGTTTTCAGATGTTCTTCCGGGTCATATTGCCGATCGCCCGGCCGGCCCTCGTGGCCCTAATCATTTTCAGCTTCCAGGGCTCATGGAACGATTTTATGCATCCGCTGATCGTCATCAGCGTCAACCAGGATCTGTATACGCTGCCGCTTGGTTTGGCCCTGCTCCGCGGCGGGATCGGGCAAAATCTGCAGTGGAATGCGCTGATGGCCGGCTCGATGATTACCACGCTGCCCATGGCGATTATCTTTTTTATCTTCCAGCGCTACTTTGTGGAAGGTATCGCCTACGGCGGTTTGAAGGGTTAGAATGAACGTCTGGAAAATCTTCCGGAGAAGCATTTTCCTCTGGTGGTACGAGTGGCCCAGCCTGCTCTTATTGGGGTACGGCTGGGCCCTGGCCCAACTGCTGATTGTCACCGGGCCACCGGCCACGGCCGTTCTTTTTGTCATGTGCAGCCGGTCAACGGCCGGGACCTACTGGCACATTGGCGATGCCTGGCGGGAGTTTAAGTCGCTGTTTTGGGCCGGTTGGATTTGGGGGGGAATCAATCTACTCGTCATCGGAATCATCCTGGTCAATTTGCTTTACTTTGCTTCAGCATCCGGCGGAATCTGGCTGGTTTTGCGACTTGTATGGTTACTTTCTCTCTTTGTGTGGCTGGGTCTCAACGGACTGTACTGGCCATTCTGGCTGGCCCAGGAAAATCAAAGCTGGCGGCAAACAATGCAAAACTGCGGCCGGTTTTGGCTTCTACATCCCCTAACCGCCCTGTCGCTGACGCTGATCGTCCTGGTCATCGGCGTGGCCAGCGTGCTGACCATGCTTCCCCTCCTGCTTGGCTCCATTCCCCTTCTGGCACTCCTCTGGCTGGTCGCTGTCGAAAAATCCCTCAATTTACAAAGCTAACCCTACTTGCTTCAACACACCAGTCTCTGGTCTCCAGTCTCTCGTCTTTGTGTAGTCTGATGTCTCTCTATTTGCGTCCAAAATCCGCCGGAATCTCCCCCCAATTCTCCGTATCCCATTTGAGCAGCTGATTGGCGTACTTATTTTCGACCAGCCACTTCTCCGCCTGCTCGATTAACACAAACAGTCGGCCGTTACGGCCGGTTGGCTTGACGTTTGTGCGCGCTTTTTTATGCCGGCCGACCCACCCCAACGCGATTCTTGAATCTGAATAAATCGGCCAGTCCAGCTCTTTTTCCTGCAGGTATTGTAAGCCGTGTACCAGCGCCAGAAATTCGCCGACATTGTTGGTGCCGTCGGCAAGAGGACCGCGGTGAAAAATCTCTCGTCCCGTTGTCAGATCTACCCCGCGGTATTCAACCGGACCGGGGTTGCCGCTGGAAGCCGCATCAACACAAATCGCCTGCGTTTTAGGCCCAGGATCGCCGATTAATCTGCTCTTGGTGGCAAACTGTGCGGCCGCTCCGGCCGGCAGCACCTGCTCCCAATTGACCGACGCTTCCTCTAGCCCCATCCACTCCGCATACGCTTTTTTCGCTTCAATTAATGACGTAAAAGATTTATACTTCGCCCCGGGATACCCATCCACCTGCGCCTTGGCTTCATCCCAGGTCGCAAAGATTCCCGGCCGGCGGCCGCGCCCCACCACGTAAAGTTTGCTTTTTTTCTTTTTGCTCATGAGCTAACTTTACCCGAATTTTGATTTTTAGGCCCCACCTCTTCCCCAATGACGTTCAAGGGCGGACAGGTAGCTTGATGAAGGAGAAAACAGGCTATTTAGTCCGACAAATTCCCCCTCCCTCGTCGGGAGGGGGCTAGGGGGAGGGGAGTTCGTCGAACTGTTTAAGAGCAGAATTTTACCTGTCCGCCCTTGAATCAACACCGGGAGGGGCTGGGGGAGGAGTATAACTAATAATCTCTACCCACAGTTGCCTTGAATAAACGCCATATCTTCTATTTACGCTACAATATCCCCATGCCCAAACACCCCAAAAATATCCCTCTCTACCATCTGCCTCACACCTCAAGGCTCGGTGTCCCTCTCATAATCGGGCAGCTCGATCCGCAGGAATTTGCGTCCGGTGGTTCAATACCCGATCGCCATTCGTTCTACACGATCTTCTGGTTCCTCAGCGGTGAAGGAATTCATCACATCGACTTTGAACCTTATCCCATTCAAAAAGATTCCCTTTTTTTGATGCAGCCTGGACAAACACACTTCTTTGAAATGAAAAGCTCCCCTACCGGGTACAAGCTCTTTTTTGACGAGTCCTTCCTGGATGGCCAGCTGGCTAGAACAACAGCCGAACTGTTTCGCCTGGCGGTTCACCGGCCGGTTTATAACCTCTCTTCCTTCGAATGTGAAAAGCTCCACCCATACTTTTCACTGATTCAGCGTGAATTTAAGCTGCACGAACCCCATCAACATTTGATCCTGCAGCAGCTGCTGACCATCATCCTGCTGCAAATCCATCCGCTGTTTCAGTCAAAAAACGGTCGCCAACCACAAACCCTGACCGGTGATTTTCAAACAATGGTTGAAGAGCATTTCCATCAATTTCATCGGCTCGCTCCCTATGCTGACCGCTTAGGGGTGACCATCGATTACCTATCAGAATGTGTCAAACGCGATTTAGGTTTCCCGGCCTCGATTCTCATTCGCCGCCGGCTGCTGGCGGAAGCAAAGCGGCTGCTGGCCCATTCACATCTCACAGCGGCCGAGATTAGCCGCGCCCTGGGCTTTGTCGATCGCGCCTACTTTAACCGCTTTTTTAAGCGAGAAGCCGGCCTGACCCCGATCAACTTTCGCAAAACCTTCCGGGAAAAGTACAACATCGGCCGGTAAAAACCCATTTTACACTCTCCTTTTTTCCTTAAAATGAAAATTGGATTTGATGGATGAGGCTATAAAAAAGGAGATAAGTAAATGGATTTAAAATCTTTGTTGAAGCCCTCAGCCGAACGGTATGATTGGGCATTAACGATTATCCGCATTATTGTAGGCTTAATATTTTTTATGCACGGCTGGCAAAAGCTTTTTATGATGGGCATCCCCGGGGTTGGTGGATTCTTTGGCAGCCTGGGCATTCCCGCGGCCGGATTCATGGCCGCCCTGGTCACCTTCTTAGAGTTATTGGGGGGCCTGGCTCTGATTCTGGGCGTTGCCACCCGCGTGGTCGCCGCTCTACTGGCGATCAATATGCTTGTTGCACTGCTGCTTGTTCATTTAGCCAATGGCTTCTTCGCCAGCAACGGCGGCTATGAATTTGTGCTGATTTTAATGGCCGCTTCGGTCGCCTTTGTTCTCTCTGGCGCCGGCTCGATGTCAATCGATGCCCGCCTGTCCACCTAACCCCAAAATCCCAACCTAATTGACAATTGACCATTAAATATTGATTATTGACATTTGGCGCGGCTCGCCGCGCCCCCCCCTTTATTGCGGCCCATCCTCACGGGGTGTACAATCACCGCATGTCCCAAAACGCGGTCGTTACATCATACTCCCTCGACAACCTAGCCCATGAATGCCAAAAAGAAACGGAGCGGTTTTACAAATCAGGCAGTTCTGATGATCGCTTCTGCTTTGAACTGTTTCGCCGGGCAATCGTAGATCGGCTGCAGCAGGCCTGGGAATTAATTTTCTCCCAATATACCCCCCTCGTGACCGGGTGGGTGACCCGCCATCCTGCTTTTCATCAATCGGCCGAAGAAAGGGAGTATTTTGTCAATCGCGCATTTGAGCGCATGTGGCACGCCATGTCGCCGGAAAAATTTTCCCGGATGGCCAATCTAAAAGCGCTGATCAGCTACCTGAAATTGTGTGTCCATGCGGCCGTCATCGAGCATGTTGAACGACGCACCAATAAGGCTGAATGGTCCGAAACC
>JAAUYD010172465.1_pt1 | contig 14415 bp, 9 predicted proteins | sample 7278101 | NCBI WGS metagenome assembly JAAUYD01 (sample SAMN14350128, study PRJNA611818) | marine sediment metagenome | isolation source: surface marine sediment (0.6m) | place: French Polynesia: Moorea | collected 2018-08
ATTTCGAGATTTTCTAACTTACGCCTACCCCGATTATATAAGGAATTTGCGATCGCTTTTCTCCCTTGTTCTTTTAAAGGATTAAATCTGGCGAGAGCTATAGTTTTTCTAAATTGTTGTTGTATAGGTGCGATTATATTTTTGAATTTCATGAGGTACTAGGATGAGTAATTTCTCAAAGCTTGCTGCAAATCTTCAATATTTTGAAAGCGATTTTTCGGAGTTTTTTCTAAGCATTTCATGACAATGTTTTCTAACTCAACTGAAATTATTTCACAACCTGGTTGTTCTCTTAGAGGAACCGCCTTACCTTTACGGTGAGCTACGCTCCAATCAGCATTTTTAGTATCTGAATTATCTTCTAACTTATAAGGATTATTCCCACTAAGCATTTCATAAAATACCATTCCCAAACTATAAATATCAGTTCTAGAATCAATAGTAGCTCCATTGCACTGTTCGGGAGATGCGTAGCGATAAGTTCCAATAAAGGTGTTAACCATAGTTAATGAAGTATTATTAGGATCGCTCTCTTCTTTGATTTTTTTGGCAATGCCAAAATCAATAATCTTAACAACTTCGCCTAATGTCGTTCCAGAAACTAAGAAGATATTATCTGGTTTTAAATCCCGATGAATAATACCTTCTTGATGGGCATTTTTTAGTCCATAACAAATTTTTAAAATAATTTTTAAGGCTATACCTTCATCCAGCTTTCCATCTCTATCTAGCAATTTTTTTAGGGTTTGTCCGACAAAATACTCCATTACATAGAAAGGATCTCCAGAAAAAGGTTTTTCTTGGGGAGTTACACCAAAATCCGTAATTTGAATAATATTAGGATGATTTAAAAGACATAAACTTTCTACTTCCCTGGTAAAACGTTTAATCAAATGTTGATTATTACCAGAACCATAGCTGGTCATAATTTTAATTGCTACTTTCTTGTTACTCAGTTTAGTGTCCGAAGCTATATATACTTTGCTCATCCCCCCTTGTCCCAGGAGTTTTTCTAATAAATAGCGATCGCTATCACCAATTTTCTTACCAATAAAGGAATCTTGGGGTCTGATAAAAGGACGACGTTTAGTTTCACTGATTAATTTTTCCGCAATGGTTTTAAGGGGTTTTCTTTCTGCTTCGGGACTGTTTTCAATTAATGTTTCCATCAGGGTCATTACAGGAGCAATTTCAGTTTCCGCACTATAATCAATTAACTGTTCGACTATGGTAGCTATGGGTTCTTGTTGTGCTTCGGAAGTCATCTTGGTTAATTTTTCAACTACTGTGACCAAAGGCTTCCTTTCTGCTTCAGGAGTTCGTTCGATGAGTTCTTCGAGAATGGTAATGAGAGGTTTTGTTGGTCTTTCTCGCTCGGAATAAACCGCCCCATCAATAAAGGTGGGAGCCATTTCTCCTGTTGTGCTTACAGTTGGGGGGTCAGGAATCGGTGAGGGGGATGGTTGAAAAGATGAGTTACCAAATTTGGCATCTATTACTTTGACCACAACTCCCGAAAAAATCAAACTTAAGCTGGGAGGAATTAAAGGTATCCAACCTTGTTGAGTAAACAGTATCCAACAAGTACTACCTAATACTGCGATCGCAATTACTACACCCCCAGCAAATATCTCAGAAGGACGGATTGCTAAAGCAACTATACTTCCCGCTATTCCCCAACCAATAATCCATAACCATTCCCCAGATTCAGACCAAGTCCACAATTGAGCTTGTTCTTCTAAAGCATTACTCAAAAGTTGACTGATAATCCAGCCATGAATAAATACCCCAGGACGAAATCCAAAAGGGGTTTGATGAATATCCTCTTTGGTAGTGTATCCAATCAAAACTACTTTATCTTTAAATTGTCTTGGTGTTACCTGATTTTCTAGTACTTTAGTTAAGGAAATTATTTCTCCTGGCTTCTTGTAGCGATAATCAATTAAATGCTGATAAATACTAGGATCTAGGTCTTGATAACTGCCAGTTTTGGGATTTAAAGGGGTCAAAGTTGCAGACTTGAATTGTACTTTCCCTTCGGAAATATTATCGATCTTAAGAAATTTGGTAAAATCAGGACTTTCGTTTGGTAATAAGGTTTCGATTTGCTGCCCTTGTACATAGCTTAAAGCTATCAAGAAACTAAAGGAAAAAGGAGCGGTACATAGAGATTCTGATCCATCTTGATCTGATTCAGCTTTAGGAGCTTTTTTTGCCCTATTTTTAACTGGAATACTGGTAATAGAAGTACGCCTAACAGTTTCTCCACCGAAAATATTGGTGGGATCAGTTTCTAAATCCACAAATCCAACGGCACTGTCACGATCAATTACGGTCGGCGGTGCAATTCCATTGGGTTTATTCTCAGAGGGTAAGGCGCAAGGAAAAATAATTGGCTTAATTGCAGTTTCTAAGGGTTGATAAATCTTATTCACATAGTCGATTAATTCTTTTCTTCCTTCTCCAATAGGAATATCTCGGATGATATCAATCCCAATCACTTTGGGTTTATATTGTCCTATAGTTGCTAAAACTTGCTGAAGAGTAGCGTCACTAATTTTATCGCTATTGAGTTTTAGTAAGGAATTGTCATCAATTCCCACAATAGTAATCCTTTCATCTCCACCTGGTTTAGCATCTAGCCTGACTAAAAAATCATATGCCAACAATTCTATTTGCTCAAAACTTCCTTGATGTCGTAAGCCGATAATCAAAAGTGATAAGGCTAAACTGGCACTAAGACCGACAATAATCTTTTTCAGATTTAAGTTATAAAGCATTTTGGCTGTTTCTCAATCAGATTTTTTAGTTAGATATTTATAAAAAATTCCTTAAAGCTTTTTCTAACTCTTGAATAGTTTGAAATCTATCTTCAGGATATTGGGCTAAACATTTCATGATTATAGTTTCTAAGTCACGGGGAATATGTTTACAAGCTGGTTGCTCTTTTAAAGGTTTAGCATTTTCATCATCATAATTATCATCATCTTTACTTTCAAAAGGATGTTCTCCACTTAATATTTCATAAAACACCACTCCTAAACTATAAATATCAGTCCTAGAATCAATATTCATTCCTCTAATTTGTTCGGGAGAGGCATAACGATAAGTACCAATAAAACCTCTGGTTCTTTGATCATTTTCTTGATATTCTAGGTCAATTTTTTTGGCAATACCAAAATCAATAATCTTAACAACTTCTCCTAATGAATCGCCAGTGGATAAGAAAATGTTGCCTGGTTTAATATCTCGATGAATTATGCCTTTTTTATGAGCTTCTTTGAGTCCTAAACATACTTGAAAAATAATTTTTAGGGCTAAATTATAAGTTATTTTGTCTAGTTTTTTGATTACTTGTCGCAAGGTTTTTCCTTCAAAATATTCCATGACATAAAAAGGATTGCCATAAAAAGGAGGCGTAGCGGGAGTGATGCCTTGCTCTTTGATTTGTATAATGTTGGGGTGATTGAGCATACATAGTTTTTCGATTTCTCCAATAAACCTTTTTCGGGAATCCTGATCGTTGCCATAACAGTAGTTAGTCATAATTTTAATGGCTACTTGCTTATTGTTCAGGTTACGATCTAGAGCCAGATATACTCTGCTCATGCCTCCTTTCCCTAACAGTTTTTTTAAGACGTAGCGATTCCATTCTCCAATGGTTTTATCAATAAAAATATCTTCAACATCTGCCAGGTTCTCTTCGGAATTATGAGAGTCATCTTGTGACCATTCTTGGGTAGGGTTAAGAAAGGTTTTAGTTGGTTCGCTAACGGTAATGTAGGGGTCTAATGCAGTCCCACTCGAAGCTAATACTTTGGCTATAACCCCAGAAATAACCAAGGTTAAGCAGGAGGGAATCAATGGTACCCATCCCTGTTGGGTGAAGAGCAGCCAACAACTTCCACCTAAAGTTGCAATGGCAATTACCATACCACCAGCAAATATACTGATCTCACTCAAAGCGATGTGCTGCGCGGTCAAATTTCGGCTTGAGCCAACTATACTTCCCACTATTCCCCAAGTAATAATCCATAACCATTCTCCAGGCTCAGACCAACTCCAAATTTGACGCTGTCCATCCAAGACATTCCTCAAAAGCTGACTAATCATCCATCCATGAATTGCAACTCCAGAATCAGAACCCAAAGGAGTTTGCTGGATATGAGCTTTGGTAGTATAGCCAATCAATACTACTTTATCCTTGAACTGCTCTAGAGTAACTTGATTTTCTAGTACTTTGGTTAGGGGGACTCTTTCTCCTGGCTCAGAGTAGCGATAATCAATCAAATACTGATACAAACTAGGGTCTAAATTGCTATAGCTTCCAGCTTTCGGTTTTAAGGGGGTAAAAGTTGAAGACTTTAACTTAATCTCTCCTTCGCTAATTTTAGTTAACTCAATAAATTCCCTGGCATCAGGGGTGGAATTAGAAGGCAGATCTTGAATTTGTTGCCCTTGAATATAACTTAAAGCCGTTAAAAAACTAAAGGAAAAAGGAACTGTACATAGGTAATTTGCTGACCTTGCATCAAATTGCCCTTCTAAAGCTGTCTCCAGGCTAATATTGACTGGAATACTCGAAATAGGAGCACGTCTAATAATTTGTCTCCCAAAAATATCTGGTGCATCGGTTTCCAAATCAATAAATCCAATTGCACTGTAAGGATCGATTACAGGGGGTGGTGCAATTCCTTGGGGTTTATTCTGAGAAGGCAAAGCACAGGGAAAAATAATTGGTTTAATTGCAGTTTCTAAAGGTTGATAAATGTCATTAATGTATTTCAGTAATTCCTCCCTACCTTCTCCAATGGGAATATTACGTACTATATTAACCCCAATGACTTTGGGTTTATACTGGGAAATTTTTTCTAAAACTTGCTTGAGGGTAGCATCACTAATTTTATCCCTGTTTAATTTCTGTAAGGCGGTATGATCAATTTCAACAATAGTAATTCTTGGGTCTGAGCCAGATTTAGCATTGAGTCTAACTAGAATATCGTATGCTAACAATTCTATTTGCTCAAAACTTCCTTGATGACGTAATCCAATCATCAGAACTGATACCGCTACACTAGCCGTAATACTTACGATAATCCTTTTCAGATTTAACTTTTCGAGCATTGTTGCTGTTTCTCAAGCAGATAGAAGATGCGTATTTATGATTAGATTAATTCTATAAGCTCAAACCTGCCTAGCGTGTTTTTTCTCGGCACTAGCCAAGGTTAACAGATTTTTGACTGATATTTTACATCTGAATACCCAATCGCCTGAAACTTCAGTTTTATTGTCAAAGCATAAGTCTATTCTAATAGAATACAAATTTTAGCCAAGTTGGATTGATCAAATTCTCTAACTGATTAATACTTCATTCCTTAATTAGTGTAAAGTTTTGAGAGATTTTTTGACTTTTTTTATAATTTTATTAACAAAAATATTGATTTTAATAATTTCAATTGTTAATTTAAAGTGTTTTATGAAATACTCATCCATAATAAAAGTATTTTGCATAATATTACAGAAGGGTATTTTTTTAAATAGTAAAAAAATTTTAGTTAGAGATATCTATAATGATTTCCTTGAAAAATACCAAATTAGATACAAAAATTAACAACCAGCACTGCATTAGGTTACAAAAATTCATTGATTTTTTTTACAGGCAAATACAGCAACAAGTACCTGGTTATGGTTGTGTTTTAATTGCTGGACAAAATAAGTCCCCAAATATTATTGAAGCCTTATGCTTATCAGATAAAACTACTTGTTGCCAATATCGAATTAATTATACTTGGTTCAAAAATTTAGAACTCAATATTTATGAATCAGAATCAGAAATTTATTGTAATTCTCTATTTTTAGGATACATATATTTAATTAACAAAACTCATAGTCAGTCACGATACCTAATTTTATTTTATGACCAGATTTTAGACCCAGAACAAAAACAAATTATTACTACCCATAATCAACTTTTACAACAGTATTTAGATTTAGAAAATCAATATCAAGAAAAAGAAACTGAAGTACAAAATCTCAAAAATTTACTCTATCAAATAGGACATCATTTAAAAACTCCTCTAGCGGAAATAAGCATGATTGCTGAGACTATTTGTTTGAGTCCCACAATTGATTTTTGTCAGCTTCAAGCAAAAGATATAAAAAATAAAATTATTAACCTTAATCTAGATTTAAAAACATTTTTAACTTCTTTTAAGAAAAACAAACAAACTGACAATATTCAAGATATTAGAAATATTTTTCAAGAAACAATTAATGACTTAAAGCATTTAGTTGATGACAAAAATCTCAAAATTAAATATCCTAAACAAACAGTATATTTGACAATAGATAATTTAAAATTAAAACAAATTTTTGACAATCTTTTGAGTAATGCTATTTATTTTTCTCCTCCAGGAGAAACTATATATTGTTCTTGGCAATCTTTTCAAAAAGAAATTTTAGTTAATATTTGCGATCGCGGTTCTGGCTTATCATTAGATGACCAACAAAATATGTTTTTACCATTTTATTCTCGTAGAGAAAATGGACAAGGATTAGGGTTAACAATAGTCAAAAAAATTATATTAGACCTCAAAGGTAATATTTGGTCGGAAAATATCTATGAAGGAGGAACAAAAATTGCTTTTGTTATACCTAAAGATGATTAAACAAAATTTTTATTCCGTATTATTACGGTTGTAAAATCACTTAGCAATGAAGCTTAATAGAGGTAAATTCATCTAGGAGGGGACTTTAAATGAATTATGTTTCAACAAAACCACTTATAACTACCCAAAAAAATTCTACCTCACTAATGATTATCGATGATAATCGAGAATTTAGGGATAACCTCAAAACACTTTTACAACTGTATAATCAAAATAATTTACTAAAATTCAAAATAATAGCAGATACTGACTCCCTCAAAAAAGGAAAAATACTAATAGCAAAATATAAACCTCAGATTTTGTTACTAGATTTAGAATTACAGCAAGAAAGTGGTTTAGATATTCTTAAATATTTATCTGTAAATCATTACCAAACAAAAACTTTAATCCTATCTGGTCACGAAGAAGAAGAAATGATCTTTAAAGCCATGTATTTAGGAGCTAAAGGATATATCTTTAAACCTAATATTGTAAGCCAACTCCAAGAAGCAATTAATACTATACTCAACTTTAAAATCTATTTACCTCCTGAAGCAGCTACAGGTTTTTTTAGATCTTTTAATCATTATGTTACCAAATTTGGCACTCTAGAAACCGAAATAGACCAGCATAAGAATTATTATCATTTAACCCACAGAGAGAAAGATGTTTTGGGGTATTTAATACAAGGTTTATCTAACGAAGAAATTGCTCAAGAACTATATGTAACCATTGCTACAGTTAAAGCTCACCTTGGTTCTATTTTTAGCAAATTCTGTGTGAAAAATCGGACTCAAGCTATTGTGATGGCTCTTAAAGAAAATATTGTCTAGGGTTAATTAATTACTTAGTTAATGAACGTCTTTTTTTCTCTAAATATTGTTGATCCGACTCTTTTGCTAAATAATAGTCTGAAGCAGCTTTGATTTGAGTTACAATTTCTTGCTGAAACCGACCTGATTGTTGTAACTTTTGTTTAGAAACTCTCGCTTCTATTTCTTGTTCAGGAGTGTGATAAAAAATTACTGAGCGATATTGTTCTCCTCGATCTGCGCCTTGGCGATTCAATTGAGTAGGATCGTGAATTGACCAGAAAACATCTAATAGCTCTCCATAGCTAACTATATTAGGATAGTATGTTAACTGGGCTACTTCTGCATGACCAGTGATTCTCGAAAGTACATCTAAATAACTTGGATTAGCAAAATGACCCCCCATGTAACCTACAGAAGTTGATTCAACTCCCTTCAGTTGACGGAAAGCATCTTCTACTTTCCAAAAGCATCCCGCACCAAAGGTTGCTATTTCCCCATCACTAGTCAACATTTTATTCAAACAAAATACCCCTTTCTATCCGATAATAGACAATATTAAGGTAACAATTAATCAGGGATAATTACTCATGAAAAAGTTAATTCGTGGTTTAGATGAATTTAGAAAAACTTATGTTCCTTCTCATCAACAACTTTTAGAACAACTTTCTCATGGTCAAAAACCTAGAGTTCTTTTTATTACCTGTTCCGATTCTAGGGTTGCACCCAATCTAATCACTAATACCGATGTGGGAGAATTGTTTGTAATTCGTAATGCTGGTAATATCATTCCTCCCTTTGGTGCTGCTAATGGGGGAGAAGGTGGGACTATCGAATATGCCATAACAGCTTTAGATATAGAACAAGTAATTATTTGTGGACATTCCCATTGTGGAGCCATGAAAGGACTGCTTAAGCTCAATAAACTGCAAAAAGATATGCCTTTAGTCTATGATTGGCTCAAACACGCAGAATCGACTCGACGCTTAGTCCTAGAAAACTATCCTCATCAGTCTGGAGAAGAATTGATTGAAACCTTAGTTGCGGAAAATGTTCTAATCCAAATTGAAAATCTTAAGACTTATCCAATGGTCAGAGCTAAACTGCATCAGGGTAAGTTACACATCTATGGCTGGATTTATGAAATTGAAACGGGAGAAGTGTTAGCCTATGACAACACAACTCACACTTATCTTCCCCCCCAAACCGAATTATTTGAAGAGGATGACTCCGATCCTACCAGATATTGTAATTTAGAAGCAGAATGGACTTCAGAAAATCTTAAAAGAGTTCGCGCTAGATTAGAGGCTTTATTAAAAATTACGCCTCATTCCCCTGGTGCAGCCCAATTAGCAATTCGTTCTCTCCAAGAATTATTTGAAGAAGCCAGTAAATTTGGTATGAGTACCAAAGAGATGAGAGATTATCATTCTTTGTTCGCTGAGTATATTCAGATTTGGGCTAAAAAAGTTTATATTAATGCAGAGTAAATAACTTATTTTTTACCCACCATAAAAACAAAAGTATCGTTAAAATCAAGAGTTGATTGAGATAAGTATTTTGCACTCATCTCTTCTAAACCTTCTTGAATTTCTCCATCGGTAAACCGAGAAAGTAAAGACATATAGCGATTTTTTACCATACTAAAATATCGAACTTTATCAATTGATAGAGGGTAACTAACAAAACTAACTTCAGTTTTAAATCCTACATCCTTAAAAATAGTTTCAATTGTTTTATAGTGTGGTTGCACTTCTTCATAGGTTTTTTTAGCTAATTCAAATAAAGGATATTCAATTGTAGGAGGAAGTAAGATTAAAAGAAAAATTCCCCCAGGATTTAAACTATTAAATAAATTAGCTATGAGCTTGTTTTTATCAGGAACATGGTGAATCATCTCTTTTAGTAAGATTTTATCCAAATTATTAGCTTTGCTGGAAAACTCGACAGCATCCATGAATATAGGCTCATAGCTATGATTTACAGGAATTTGCTTCAGCATTTCTGAAGAAGAATCAACACATAAAATAGGATATTTTAATTGCATTTGCTTACAAATTCCTTTGGTAAAAAGACCAGTACCACAACCTAAATCAACTAATTTATCATTAACTTGTAACTCTAATTTTTCAATAATATTTTTAGCAACAAATTTAATAAAATCTGGATTGTAAGTCCACAAAGCATCATAGTTATGGGCAATGTTAGAGTAATGTTTTTGAATTCGTTGATTCATGATTTAAAAAAAGGGCTGTTACAAAAAATGTTTGTTTAACAGGAGGTGGGCAATGTCCACTCTCCCTAATGATTAAATCCTATCTTTGGCTACTAAACGGGTTAGTTTAGTTTTTGTACCAATTTAGTATAAACTCCAGTTGACAGAAATTTTGTGGCAATAATACTAAATCCTGTTTAGATACCCTACTTAAAAGTTGCGAGAAGTCAGAAGTCAGCCCTAAAGGATTCCCTTCGATCAAGTCAGAAATCAGAAAGGTTTAAGCTAATTTTATACTTTAAACTAAAAGTATACTTTGGTAAGCGGATTTAGTATAATATCATCCGCTATCAATCTTCTTTTAGAATTTTGACTCAAAGGAATTATTTAGGGACATAAATACTAGTTCTAAGTCCTGACGCTTTCTTGCACTACATAGGAATCAAGACTGTTCGGTTAAAAAAGTTATCTGTTGAGAAACAGAGAGAACAGAACGTCCTTCGGAGGATGGAGAAGGTGGAGAAGAAGAGGAGGACAAGAGAGCAAGACTTTCTCCACTCTCTCCCCACACCTCCCACACTCCCTAATTTCATTAAGTTTTTAGGCTGATCCGAACAGTATTGACATAGGAATCATTGGTTTATCGGCTTAAACATCCTTGCAGAGAATAGACATTGCTGATTTAGAAAATGGTTTATTGTTATATATATGATTAATGCTTATAAAAAGTCTAGTCAATTCCATAAAAAAATAATTACTAAAACTAATTGATATGAAAATCGCTCAAAAATTATCTTTAGGTTTTTTGTCTACTTCTTTTGTTTTAGCTATTTTAGGGGGATTTACTCTCCAAACTAATTTGAAGATCAAAAATGAAACAGATATTGTTGTCAATCATACCCTTAAAGAAACGGAAAATTTAACAAAAATAGTCAATAATTTGTTATCAATCGATGACCAATCCCATGAATTGTATATAAATGTAGTCAATAATAATAATTCAGAAGAAATCAATTATAGCAACCTAAAAAGCTTCAGAGATCTCTTATTGGACATCGAACAAAAACTCTCTGATAGTGAACAGTCTGAATTTAACAATCAAGTTCATTTTAATATTGAATTACAACCAACAGAACCAAGTAATTTGGCAGTATTAAAACAAATAAAAAAAGAATTTTTTATTTATCAAAAAGGCTTGGAAGAGTATCTTAATTTGTTGTCAAAAGATCCGCAACTTGCTTATCAATTCTATTTTGATTTTACTGATAAGCAATTAGAAAATAATCTTTTGCCTCTACTTAAAGAATATCAAGATTCTCATTTTCAAAAACTCAAATCTGAAGCTTTAGATGTTGAAGACTCTCTCTCACAAGAAAATTTCTTAATTTGCTTATTTATTCTTATTAGTATTTCTCTAGCCTTGGGATTGGGGTTGATTATATCTGAGTCTATTGCCAAACCAATCAAACATCTTGAAAAAACTGCTTCTGAGATTACAAAAGGAAAATTAAATACAATTTTAGCCTTAGATACAAATCGAGAAGATGAACTTGGTCTTCTGGCTCAAAGTTTTAATGAAATGGTACATAGTCTCAAAAGTTCTACTGTCTCTAGGTCTTTTCTCGATAATATTTTAAATTCCATGCTTGATAGCTTAATTGTAGTTAACATGCAGGGGGAAATCCAAAAAGTCAATCAGGCTACATTACATTTGTTGGGATATGAAGAAGAGGAATTAATTGGTATAGATCTCTCATCCATACTGCCAAATGAATGGTCCTCAAACAAAGCTTGGTATCCCCCAAATTTTATTGGCACTAGTGAAATAAATTATATAAGTAAAGACAGTAGGGAAATTCCCGTTGCTTTTTCCAGTTCTTTTATCCTTAATGAGCAAAATGAAGCTAAAGGGATAGTCTGCCTAGCCCGAGACGTAACTGAAAAGCATTTAGCAGAAAAAGCTTTAAAAGAAAGTGAAGAACGATATGCTCTGGCTTCTCGTGCTACTAATGATGGATTATGGGATTGGAATCTGAGGACTGGACAGATTTATTTCTCCCCCCGCTGGAAATTTCTCCTTGGTTATGAGGAACATTCTTTGACTAATTCTCCTGATGAATGGTTTAAAAGGGTACATCCAGAATATCTCGAAGAACTTTCCCGACTCACTAGCACCAGTATCAACAATAGTTCTTCCCACTTTGAAATTAGTTATCTCATGATGCACAAAGATGGAAGCTATCGTTGGATGCTTTGTCGTGGTATTGCAGTACCTGACGCACAAGGGGAAGTTTATCGTCTCACAGGCTCTCAAGCTGATATTACTAATTCTCGCCAAGCTATAGAACAATTAAGACATGACGCTTTACATGATAAATTGACTAGCCTACCTAATCGTGCCTATTTCTTGGAAGAGTTAAGAAAGACTTGGGAAAACGCTCGTTCTTATCCAGAACAGATGTTTGCTGTGATATTTTTAGACCTAGATCGCTTTAAATACATCAATGATAGTTTAGGTCATGAAGCTGGAGATCAATTACTAGTAGAATTTGCCCGTCGGATCCAAACCTGCTTGAGTCGCAAACATTTTTTCGCCCGTTTGGGAGGAGATGAATTTACTATTTTAGTCAGAAACATTAATTATCTTGATGATGTAACTCAATTAGCTGAAATTATTCACAAGCAATTGCAACTTCCCTTCTACCTTCAAGAACAAGAACAAGAAATATTTGTTTCTAGTAGTATGGGGATTGTGATGTCCGATGAGCGCTACCAACAAGTAGAGGAGCTACTCAGGGATGCAGACACAGCGATGTATCAAGCCAAAGCTGCTGGCAAAGGTCGCTATCAAATATTTGAATTATGTATGTATCAAAAAGTCAAGACGATCTTAGGTATAGAAAATGACCTCAGACGGGCTTTAGAAAAATCGGAACTAGTTGTTTTCTACCAACCGATTGTGGAACTAGATAATGGAAAAATAAGCGGATTTGAAGCACTCGTGCGCTGGCTACATCCGAAAAAAGGCATGATTGAACCTGGTGATTTCATTTCCATCGCTGAAGAAACTGGCTTAATTGTGCCTCTGGGCTGGTATATTTTAGAGCAAGCTTGTTCTCAGATGTATCAATGGCAAAAAAAATACCAAGTCGCTCGTTCCATGAGTTTGAGCGTTAATATGTCACCTGTTCAATTAAAACAGCTTAAGAGCGAAGACAACACCCAACTACTTAGCCATATTTTACATAAAACCGGTCTAAAACCGAAATTTCTGAATCTGGAGATTACAGAAAGCACAGTTATTGGCAATCTCGAAGAAATTGTACCTTTGTTAAAAAAATGGAAAAATTTAGGGCTAAAATTATCGGTAGATGATTTTGGAACTGGTTATTCTTCTCTTAGTTACCTCCATTCTTTACCAATAGATACCCTCAAAATTGATCGAACTTTTATTAACCAAATAAATTTAGGTAGTGACCATCTAGAATTAGTCAAAACAATTGTTAATCTAGCTAACAAAATGAACTTGAAAGTGATTGCAGAAGGAGTAGAAACAATGGAACAAGTTACTACTTTGAAAAAATTAGATTGTTGCTATGGACAAGGATATTTATTTTCTAAACCAATTAATTGCGAAGGAATCAAAGTTATATTAGAAACAATAGAACAAATAAATAAAGGACAACTATATCCTTATTGATCAGAAATAATGGTACAAATAAGTAAAAAGGAATGGCTGTTAACCATTCCTAATAATTAATAATTCAGATCAAGGTATTAAATTTGAGGAACAAATTGTTCTTTTTCAGGAACTTCTGTGTATTCCGCTACTATTTGACGTAATTCGTCACCGTTAATAGTTTCTTTCTCAATTAGTAAATCTACTAAACGGTCAATAACTTCTCGGTTATCGCGGATGATTTTACGTGCTAGGTTATGAGACTGTTCGATAATCTGACGTACTTGGTCATCAATACGAGATGCAACTTCTTCGGAGTACTCAGAACGAGACATTAAACCACCACCGAGGAAAACTTCCCCACCTTGTCCTTCTAAGGATAAAGGACCAAGATCACTCATTCCGAAGCGTGTTACCATCTGACGCGCCATTTCTGTAACTTGTTGTAAGTCACCACCAGCACCAGTTGTTACTTCGTCGTAGCCAAAGATTTCTTCTTCTGCTGCACGACCACCCATTGCCCCAGCAAGACGAGCCTTTAATTGGGAGCGGGAAATTAAACCTTGTTCTTCATCAGGGGTAAACCAAGTTAAACCTTGAGCTTGTCCGCGAGGAATTAAGGTTACTTTCTGTACTGGGTCGTGTTCTTTAACTAGAGTACCGACGATCGCGTGACCTACTTCATGATAAGCAATTAAACGCTTACTCTTACCATCTACTAGGGGTGTGCCTTCCATACCAGCAACTACTCGATCTACTGCGTCGTCAATTTCAGACATAGTTACAGCTTCTTTACGTCTTCTAGCGGTGAGAATTGCAGCTTCGTTGAGTAAGTTTGCCAAATCTGCACCAGAGAACCCAGGAGTACGACGTGCAATTGTTTCTAAAGAAACTTCAGGAGCAATTTTCTTATCTCTAGCATGAACATCTAAGATTTCCAAACGTCCTTTAATATCGGGGTTATCTACCATTACCTGACGGTCGAAACGACCAGGACGCATTAAAGCAGCATCAAGAACATCAGGGCGGTTGGTTGCAGCAATCAGAATAATACCTGAATTA
>JAAUYD010086730.1_pt1 | contig 14414 bp, 12 predicted proteins | sample 7278101 | NCBI WGS metagenome assembly JAAUYD01 (sample SAMN14350128, study PRJNA611818) | marine sediment metagenome | isolation source: surface marine sediment (0.6m) | place: French Polynesia: Moorea | collected 2018-08
CAATCTCTTCGGCGGCATGGGGGCGCTGCTGCTCGGTGGCGCGCTGCTCTGGCCCCGCGCGCCGCGCTGGCTCGGCTGGCTGGCGCTGGCGGGCAGCCCGGTGGTGCTCTTCTTCGGGCTGTACGCGACGATGGCGGAGCTCGAGGAGGTGATCTCGCTCTACGCCACCGATTCCGCGGGCAACGCCGCGGAGCTGCGGCTCTGGATCGTGGACCGCGAAGACGGCGAGTGGGTGGGAATGCCGCGCACGAAGGCGATCGAGCATTCCCTCGACGGGGCGCGACTCGACATGCTCCGCAACGGGCAGACCCGGTGCGTGGTGCCGGTGCTCCACGAGGACCGCAAGACGGTGCGCGCGATCCACTCCATGAAGGTCGAGAAGTACGCCGTGGCCCGTGGCTCCGCGGCCATCGGTCTCTATCCGCGGGAGGCGCGTGACGAAGCCGTCGCCTTGCGATTCGACCCCTGCCCCCCCGGCTGAGCCACCGCGCCCTGCTCGCACGTCCCCAGGATGTCGCTCTGGGGGAAGCCAGCTGCCCGATGCCAGAGGGTCATCGAGGAAGCGCGCCGTTCGACCCGCGTCCGAGGTGTCGGTCGAGCCCGAGCGATCCCTCGAGCTCGATATGCCCGGCCCAGGCGTAGTGACCCCGCACCGGATCCGAGTCGCGCGTCTCCGGCCCCCAGGGGCGGAACGAGTCTTCCGCGGGTGGGAACGTCTCTTCCCAAGGAGCGGAGGGCCCGGAAGCGTAACTCCTCGGAATCAAGGGACTTCGTGATCGGCACGATGCTTGCTGATGTCGAGGATGGCTACCTGGGAAGGGTGTTCCTCGGAGAACGCTCTTGACCCCGTTTGCCCGCCGCTCCCCCTTCGCTCCTACGGTCGCCACTGCCGTGATCTGCGGCGCCCTGGCGCTCGGGTTCGCGCTCCCCGCCTCGGCTCTGACCTTCCAGCTGACCCAGGAGTTCGACGGCGTCGAGCCCGACGCGAGCTACGCGACGGTCGTGGTCACCCAGAACGGGGACGACCTCGACTTCAGCGTCACGCTGGGCGGGTTGCTCGGGGCCGGAGAGGACGCCCACGAGCTCTACTTCAACCTGATCGGCGTCTTCGACAACCTGACGATCGTCGCCGACAACGCGCCCAACAACTCCTACACGGTGATCGGCGGGTCCAACCCTGCGGGTGGCGCGGGAAGCTCGTTCGATCACGGCGTGAGCTTCGGCAACGGCGGGGGACCGCCCGGGAACGGCGCACTGAAGTTCGCGACCTTCACCCTGTCCGCCGACCAGGCGCTGTCGGTGAACGATCTGCTCGAGACCTCGTCCACCAACCAGGGCATCGTCGCGAACATGGCTCTGCACGTGCAGGGAACGAGCACGGCCTCGGGCTCGGAGACCGTGGGCGGCCAGGTTCCGGAGCCGCGGCTGGCGCATCTGCTGGCGGGCGTGCTCGCCTCTCTTACCGCTCTCGCCGTTTCCCGAGGTCGCCGCGCCTCGCCCTGAGGGGTCGGCCACTGCGGCAAGCCTCCACGAAGGTCGGTCGGCCGGGGCATCCCGCGACACCCGCGGGTGTCGAGACGGCGTGGACGTCGGGACGGGGAGGCACGGGGCCTGCAGGGCTTCCGGCTGGATCCAGCCGGAGGGCCTCATGAGCGCCAAGCTGCCGACCGCCCGAGACATCATGACCCGCACGGTCAAGACCATTCCGGCCGCTGCGGCCGTCGACGAGGCCTTGCGGGCTCTGGTCACGGGGCACCACTCGGGCGCGCCCGTGGTCGACGCGTCGGGGGCGCCGGTGGGCGTTCTCTCCGAGCACGACGGGATCCGGCTGCTCTCCGGGGCCCTTGCCGAGGGTTTGCCCACCGGGTGCGTGGCCGACCACATGACCACCGAGGTCGAGACCGTCCCCCCCTCGGAGGACGTCCTGGCCCTCTCCACGCGCTTCACGAAGGGCCGGCACCGCAGACTGCTCGTCGTCGAGGACGGCCGCCTGGTCGGTCTCGTGAGTCGCCGCGATCTGCTGGCCGCCCTCGAGCGCCTCGACCAGGAGCGTGGCCAGACGCCCACCAAGACGACCTACGAGACCCTGGCCGAGCGGCATCGAGAGCTCGACTGAGCGCGCCGCCCGCGGCCCTCGCGAGTGGCCTCAGGCGGCTTCAGGCGGCTGGGCGGATGGACGATCAGCGCCCTGGAGGGCGCTGTCATGCTGCTGTCGGAAGGCTCGAAGCTCTTGATCTGTCACCGCCGCCTGTTCGTGGAGGACCAGCTGCGGTTCTTCTTCGGTGTCGTCGAGGCGTACGCCGAGGGCGTGGCCAAGGTGTCGGGGTACACCTGGACGCGTGACCCGACCCACGGGTTCCAGAGCAAGTCGGACCGTCGCACCAAGCTGGTATCCGTCGCCTCCGGAAGCCTCATCGTGTACGAGCTGTCGCAGGACGTCGACGTCGCGCAGGTCCGGATCGAGCAGACGGGTGGCCACACCGTGATCGCGACCGACGGGGCCGGCTTCCAGATGGACCTCTCGGAGCGCCTCTAGGAGCGCCGCGCCGCCGCGACGAGGGCGAGGGCGCCGAGGAGGAGGCCTACGCCACCCGGCTCCGGCACGCGTAAGGTGAGCGGGCTTCCGAAGTCGACGAGGTCGAAGGCGCCGACTCCCAGGAGTGCGAAGCCCTCGGTCGGATCGTCCGGGCTCACGGCGAGGGCCAGGGTCGAGCGCCCACGCTCGACCCCGCTCAGTACGATCCGAGCGAAGACCACGTCGGCGCCCGACACGCCGGGCGGCGTCGCGAGGCCGGCGAGCCCGTCACCGTCGGCGGCCGCCACCTGGATCCAGTCGGGACCCACGGTGGCGGGTGCGGCCGAGAGGAGGATCGGGTCGAAGAGGAGGTCGAGCCCGAAGCCAATCAACGCCTCGGGCCCGATCGATCCCCGGATCGTGATCCCGACGTCCTCGCCGGGGTCGATCAGGATCTCGCTGCCGCTCACCGGGGCGCCATCGACCGCGAGCCTCAGCGACGTGAGCGCCTCTCCGGGCTCGGAGACCAGGGCGGTGGCGAGCAGCAGGCCGAGCGCTGCCGCCTGCCCCCGAGTCGCGCGTCGCGCGCGGCGGACGCGACGGCGGGCGGACCCGAGCAGCAGCACGACGAGCGGCTCGACGCCCAGCAGACCGCACGCCCGGGCCGGCGGGGCGAGGTTCGCTTCGTACTCCTCGCGCGCAGCGAGCCAGCGCTGGTAGTCGACGAGGCCGACGACGCCATCGGGATCGCCCGGGGGGTCGAGGTCCGCGCCGAGGCGGTAGCCGGGCTCGGCTGGTCGGCGCCCGAACGCCCCCAGGAAGGAGCGTTCGTCCCGGGCGTCGACGCGCTGGTCGCCGTCGATGTCCCCGAGCACTTCGGAGAGGTCGCCGGGGACGAGGCAGCCGGGGTCGGCGTCGTCGATGGCGCCGTCCCCGTCGTTGTCGACGCCGTCGTCGCACGCCGCGCAGCCGGCGGTCCCGGGAACGCACAGGGCGTTCAGTTTCGAGGGTGAGTTCGAGATGATGTCGCTGATGCTGCTTCCCGTGCTCGTGCGGGTGCCGATTCCGTCTCCGACGAGGAGGGTCCCGTCCACGACGATGGGCGTGGAGCCCATGCCGAGATTGGCGAGGTTCTGCTCGCCGAGGAAGGCTCCATCCGTGTCGCGGTAGGCGCGAAGGATCGCGCCGGCGGCCGATCCCGCGAAGACGACGCCGGGGATGTGGAGTGTCGACGAGAAGCTCGCCAGCGCGGGCGTCTCGCTCTGGTTGTCCCAGACGACCGCGCCCGTGTCCAGATCGAGTGCGTGGACCGTGGGGGTCTGGGGAGGGGCGGGCGGCGTGTTCACCCCACTCTCGCCCGGTGCGGTGCTGAAGAACACGCGCCGATTCGCGGCGTCCACCGCGGCGGTGGCGATGATCCCGCCGATGCTGCCGCCATCCACGACCTGGGTGCGCCAATAGGGCAGGCCGGCGGGCAGGTGGGTCTCGGGCGCGTCGTCGAAGCGCGCGCCCGTCACCTGGTTCTGGCCGTCGCGATCGAGGACGTAGTACGTGCCGTCCTTGGACCCGACGCCCACGACCTCCACGGTGCCGACGCTCGTCTCGATCTCGAAGAGATTGGGCACGCCGCCGAATGCGAGGTCGTCGACGTCGAAGGCGCGCGGCCTCCACGCCCAGCGGACGTTGCCGTCGAAGTCGAGCGAGAAGACGGCCTCGTCGAAGGGCGGCATGTCTGCGGGCCGACCGAGACCCGGATCGAAGGCGGTGTCGCAGTTGCTGGAGGCGATGAACAGGGCGCCGCGCCCGAAGTCGACGGCCGGCGACGACCACACGTTGCCGCAGCCGCTCCGGGTTCGCGGATGATCGCAGCCGCTGCGGGTCTGGAAGAAGCCGCTGGGGAGACCGAGCTCGCTCTCGGCGTGGTAGCCGTCGTAGCGCCGGATGACCTCTCCCGCGTCGGGCCGGCAGGTCTGGCCGCTCTCGAGATCGAAGAACCACGCGAGCCGTCCGTCGCGAGCATCCAGGGCGAAGAACCCGCCCTTGCCCGTCGAGACGTCGTTCACGTCCATGCCGAAGAAGACGCGCCCGTCGGCCACGATCGCCGTGGATTCGATCTGATTGCGCTCGCCCCCGAAACCGCACTCTCCGGGCGGATCGCCCGTGTCGTAGCCGCAGCCCGTCCCCGCCGTGAAGCGCCACAGCTCCTCGCCCGTGCGCGCGTCGAGGGAGTAGAAGTTGTGGCCCTGGCCGACGAAGACGCGATCGAGATCGTCGATCTTCTCCACGTGGATCGAGGCCGTGCTCGGGAACGACGAGCCCGGCTGGTCCTCGGTCTCGAAGCGCCAGACGACGCTTCCATCGGCCACGCGCACCGCGTAGATCATGAGGTCCCAGGCCTGGAAGAAGACGAGCCGGGTCAGGCCCTCACCCGGGAGGTCGACGAGCGCGACGCTCGGCGACACGGTGATCACCGCCGGCACCGTGAGCCGCCAGCGCTCGGAGAGCAAGGCCACGTTGGTTTCGTCGAGGATCGACTCCGCGGGCTGGTGGAAGCGCCGTTCGGGGCCGCCGGCGAGCGTCAGCCATTCGGCGCGCTCGAGATTTCCCGGCAGAAGCGCGACTCCGTCGGGGAAGGAGAGGCCGGCACGCACGACTTCCGGCGGCAGGGGCTCTCCGTTCGGGTCGAACCGGACGCGGCGGACCTTGCCGTCGGGTCCGGGCCGGATCGAGCTGGCATCCGCGATGCTTCCCTGCAGGTCGAGATCGGCGTAGTAGAGGGTGCCGTCCGCGCCGATGGCGATTCCCTGTGGGTTGCCGAACGCGGTCGGCAGGCTGATCGGAGGCGCCACCGGGATCAGCTGGCGCAGGAAGGCGCCCGTCTCGAGGTCGTACTCGTTCAGCGCACCGGTGAGCACGCTGCTGGCGATGAGCCGTCCGGAATGCGAGATCGCGAGCCCGGCGGGCGTCACCATCTGTCCGCCCGGCTCGAGCAGGCTCTCCTCGCGGAAGGGCGCTTCCCCGGCATCGCGTTGGACGAGGGAGGGGGAGATGAACGGAGATCCTTGGGGGTCGACGGCTCCGCAGCCGCCGGCGGCATCGGGGCCGGTCGGGAAGGGCGGGTTGAAGCGCGTCACCCGCAGCGCACCGGACTGCGCGACGAGGACGCGGCCGTCGGGATCGACGACGACGCTCCCGGCCGTTCCCAGGTCGACGGCGAGCTTGCAGAAGTTGTCGCTCGTGGGGTCTGCGTCGGGGAACTCGCCGGGTGCTCCGGGAAAGCCCTCGTACGGCGGGAACCACATGATCAGCTGGCCCGAGCCGGCGCCGAATCCCTGGGCCCCGACCGACGTCGTGAACAGGATGCCCGTCGCCGGATCGAACGCGCAGCCGAACGGCTCGGCTCCCGCGACCTGATAGGTGGCCGTGAGCTTGCCGACCTGCTCGCCGGACTCGTCGAAGATCCCCCAGCCGGCGCGGGGGGTGGGCTGGCCGGTGTCCTCGCCAGCGAGGAAGCGGCCGCTCCCATCGGGGAAGAAGCAGATCTGGCCATTGAGGTCCCGCCCGGGCCCGCTCGGGCTGCCGAACTCGCCGCTGCTGGCGCGCTCGATCAGGACCTCCTCGAGCAGCCGCCCGCTGCCGATCGTGTCCACGTCGTAGCGGCGCAGCCGGTTTCCTTCGGTTCCGAAGAGGAGCTCCGAAGCCGAGCTCGGAGCCGAGGCCCCGGCCAGGATGGCCAGGGCCGCGACGGCACAAAGGCAGGCGGCAGCACGGGAAACGGGCACGGGCACCTCCGGTCGCTGAAATATGGTGGTCCGTCAGATGCCCGCGTGTCGGAGAACCTTAGACTGGAAGGGTGCCTGCCCGAGCCCAACGCTCTCCCGCCACCGGCATCGAGGCCGCTTCGGTGGTGTTCTCGGCGGCCGCGTTCGTGAACGTCGCGCTCGGGCTCGTGCTGCTGCGCGGCGGCTGGCTCGGGGAGGTCGGCGCCTTGCGCTTCGTGTTCCTCGGCCACGAGCTGGCTGCGCTGGGCGTCACCGTGGCGGCCGTGGCCCTGGCCCTCGGCCCCCATCGCGGCCCGGCCTCACGGCCCGCCTGGCTGGCCGCTGCTGCGGGCCTCGCCCTGGTGATCGGGTCGGCGATCTGGCTGCTTCCGAGGCTCGTCGGCCCCGTCCTGGTCTAGCGGCCGGCCGCGCGGTTCGCGCCGGGTGCCCCGGGCGCGACGATCTTCCGCTTCCCCAGCAGGTTGAGCTTGAAGCGGCGGATCGTGTCGGGGGGGATTCGCTCACCGGCGTCCGATTCGAGGAAGAGCGCGTCCTTCGGGCACTGCACCACGCACGCGCCGCAGCGGATGCAGCGCTCGTCGTGGGCGAGGATCGCTTTCCGGCCTGCATCGTCGCGTTCGAAGCACGCCTCGGGGCAGACTTCGAAGCAGCGGAAGACGCCCTCGCAGGCCGCTTCGTCCAGGGCGATGTGCCAGCTGCGTTCTTCGAAGTGGCTGCCGCCTTCCAGCGGTGTCGATCCGGCGTAGTCGAGGGTGAGCAGCGCCGACAGGAAGGCGGGCGCCACGACCGCCGCCGTGAGCGCCGCGGCGCCGCCGTCCGCGCTCCACGTCGCTGCAAGAGCCAGGGCGATGGACGTCGTGAGCAGGATCTCGCGGCGTCGCACGCCGAGGCGGTCGTAGAGCGTGAAGACAGAGGCGGACATGGCGGCGACGAGGGCGATGCAGGGGAGGGTCCAGCCCGGTGCCAGCCACAGCGCGAGCGCGCCGATGACGAGCGCCGTGGGGGCCGCCCACATGAGGGCCATCTGCAGCCGGTCGCGCAGGGGAAAGGTGACGCGCCGCATGGCGTCCGTCTTCTCGCGCGTCTCCAGGTACTCGGGGAGGTCGCGGAGGTCCACCGGCCCGAAGCGCACCTGCCAGCGGCTGCGGCGAAACACGTCGAGCGCCAGTACGCCGGTGGCGGCGAGCTGCGGCAGGATGACCTGGCGGTGGCTCACCTGGTCGGCGATGCCCGAGGTCTTGAGCGCCGTCACCACCTGATGGGTGGAGAGGTGGCCGCCCGACGAAGCGCACCAGACGTTGATGCCGCCCGACGGCGCCACCAGCAGCCAGGCGTCGCGCCCCTCCAGTGCCCTCACGAGCCGGCGCACGGTGAGATCGAAGTTGCCCGTGAGGAGCACCGGGCTCGATGCGTCGGGTCGGCCGATCCTTCGCAAGCCGGGCTCGGTGGGCCATGGAAACAGGCGGAAGGCCGTCTGCAGGAAGTCCAGGAGGCCGTCCTTCACACGCGCCGTGGCGGTCACGCCGATGGCTCCGCGACGAAGAGGGCGAGGCTCCCATGGAGCCAGCGCTGCTCGCGTCGAAGGGCGAAGCCGGCCCGCTGGAGCTCGCCGCCGAGATCGGCGAGCGGGTGGGAGAGGGCGCCCGTGAGGAGCCACCCGAGGGCGGCCTGGGGGAGGCGCCACAGGCGCTGCAGAACGCGTCGCCAGCCGGCAGGGGCCCGCACCTCGTCGGCAGCGACGAGGCGGCCGCCCGGAGCGAGGATCCGCGGGCATCCCCCAAGCACCCATGCACGCTCGCTCGCCGACATGTCGGAGAGGCACAGCGACAGGACGATCGCGTCGAACGAGGCCTCCGGGAGGGCGTCGATCTCGGCCGCGGTCTGCTCGAGGAAGGCGACGTCGGCCGTTCCGGCGCGGCTCTTCGCTTGCTCGATCATGTCGGGGGACTGGTCGATCGCGGTGACGCGGGCACCGCGAGCCAGGAGACGCAGCGTGACCGCGCCCGTCCCGCAGCCGATCTCCAGCACGCGGTCGCCGGGCTTTGCGACCGCGGCTTCGGCCACGCCCGCGTGAAGGTGCGCGACGCGTCCGAACGTGATGAGCCGCATGCCGGCGTCGTAGCGCTCGGGGGAAGTTTCGAGCCATCGCATGAGGGCGAGTGAGCTCACGTCGTCACCATCTGCTTGGAGTCTACTCCGTCACTCCGGGCCCCGGGGCCGGGAGAGGGTCGGTGTCCCTCGCGCCCGGCTGAGGGCGGATCGCCTCAGCGAGATTCGGGCGCGTCCCGAATCGTCGAGCTTCGCGACATGGGCTCGGCCGGTCCCGGAACTCCTCATCTTGCCGTAGCCGAATGACCCAGACACGCCCGGGGCGGGACACTGCGTGGTCCCAGAATGACACCGCGCGGTGTCTTCTCGTGATTTCTTCAAGTCCCCGACACTTCAGCGTTTCTCCGGCCACACATTCACGGGTGCAGGTAGCGAGGAATGGCGCAACGATGAGACTTCGAACACTACTGGCTGGATCGACCGTGGCGTGGGCCCTGCTTATCGGGGCGAGCGCTCAAGGAGTGCCCTACTTCGAGGTGGTGGGCGGCAACGAGGAGACGCAGAGCTTCCCGGGTACCAACGTGATCCCGAACGGAGCCAGGGGCTTCGAGAATCGCAGGGACACCATCTCCGTGTTCCTGCGCGACACCGAGGCGGAAGACGGCACGATGCGGACCGTCGAGTACAACTACGTCGGAAGCGACGCCGTGTTCCTGAACCAGTTCAAGGACTCCCTCTCGATCGAGGACCCGGGCAGCTTCAACTGGTGCAACAAGACCTCGGCCGGCGATTGCGACCCGGGCTTCACTCCGCTCGGCGACGGCAACCTCGACTGGTTCGGCAACTACGCAGCCACCGAGGTGCTTCGAGTCGCGGTCGGCGACCTCGTTCCCTACCACTTCCTGGCCGGCTGCGACGTCGGCATCCCCCGCTGCGTGATCAACGGCCAGCCCGCTCCCAACGCGGACCCGAACGACGAGACCGCGGCCCTGGCGCACATCGGCGTCTTCAACATCAGCGGAGACATGTTCAACTTCGAGTCGTCCGAGCGTGAGGGCACGGCCTTCGGCCTGGGCCTGACGGACGGCAACTTCGACCCCAATGACGACGACCACCAGGACTTCATGGTGAGGATCTCGCTCACGGTTCCCGAGCCGTCCCTCGCGGTCTTGCTGGGTCCTGCGCTGGCCGGTCTCGTCCTCGTGCGGCGTCGCACGAACGCGGCCGTCTAGCGGGTCGGCATCGCTGAGCCAGACGTCGTTCGATCTGCCCCGCGGCCTTTGGGTCGCGGGGCTCTCGCTTGCGTGCTCCCTCGCGCTCCTCGAGTGCGCGTTCCGGCTCCCCTTCGTGGTCGCACGGACCGGTGGCCACACCCCTGGCATGCTTCGCTGGGAAGCCGAGCACTACGACCGGATCTGGGAACAGAACGAGCTCAGGTTGCGATCGCTGAATCTGGAGCGTGGGCGGCAGCCCGGTGTCACGCGGATCCTGGTGCTCGGGGACTCGTTCTCCTGGGGCGACAAGATCGCGCGTACCCGGGATACGTGGCCCTACGTTCTGGAGAGCCAGCTACGCCGGGACGGCCATCGCGTCGAGGTGGTGAGTCTCGCCAAGGGCGGCTTCACGACGGTGAATCACGGGGAGCGTCTGGACGCCATGGGCTGGGAGTTCGAGCCCGACCTCGTCCTGCTGCAGTCCTATCTGAACGATCCGCTGCCGAGCGGACCGGGCTATCGCCGTGAGGGGGAGCGCTGGCTCTACCGGCTTTGGCCCCTGCTTCCGGGCCTCCACGACCGGCTGGACCGCGCGAGCTACCTCTACTCGTTCCTGAATGCGCGCTTCGCCGTGCTGCAGGGTCGGGTGCGGGAGCTGCAGGACTATCACGCCCTGTATCGCGACGACTTCGAGGGCTGGCTGGCTGCACAGAAGGCGCTGGCGGGCATGGCCAGCGCGGCCAGCGAGCGAGGCGTTCCACTGCTCGGCGTGTTGTTTCCGAGCTTCTCCGTCGCGAGCCTCCACGAGGCGGCCTACCCGTACGTCGGGGTGCACGAGAAGATCGCGCGAGTCCACGACGAACTCGAGATTCCGCTGCTCGATCTGCGCGAGGCGCTGGCGCAACGCGATCCGAAGGGCGTCGCCTGGTGGGCGCTCCCTTGCGACGCGCACCCCAGCCAGGAGGCTCACGCTCTGGCGGGAGCCGTTCTGGCGGAGTGGCTACCGGAGCTCGGCGTGCTCGCGAGGCCGCTTTCGGCCTGGCGCTCCGGTCCGACTCGAGCCAAAGGGAAGCAGCGTTTCGCACTTGCGACGTCGCTCGAGGCAGGCGGGCAGGACGAACGAACTGCCCTGAGCGAGACCCGATGCGGATCCTGATCTTCTCCTACGAGTACCCGCCTTTCCACGGTGGGGCCGGGGTCTACGCATGGGAGCTGGCTCGGGGCCTGCGCGCCAGGGGCGCGCAGGTGACGGTGCTCTCGGCCAGCTGGCCTGAGGCCTCCGGCGACGGGACTCCGGGCACGGAGCCCGGGGTGCATCGCTTCGGGGATCGCCATACGAAGTCGGCCGACGTCCTGCGTGCACTCGACGAGCTCCGTCGGCAGACCCGAGCCGATCGGGTCCTGGTCGCCGACCGTCGCGCGCACGAGCTGCTGGCACGCCTGGACCGCGTTCCCTTCCCCTACGTGGTGACGCTCCACGGCACCGAGGTCTGGTGGTACTTCGATCCCGAGCGGGCTCCGTTCGTCGATCCCGAGCGGCGCGCGCGCGACCAGCGCCTGCTGAGACGGGCGGACGGAATCATCGCAGTGAGCCGCGCCACAGCCGGCCTGCTTGCCTCCTACGCCCCCGATCTCGCCGGCCGCACCCGCGTGGTCCACAACGGCATCTCGCCCGACCGCTGCCGGCTTGCGTCCGGCCACGAGGTCGAGGAGCTGCGCGGGCGGCTCGGTGCCGAAGGGCGCAGGGTGCTCCTGAGCGTCGGGAGGCTCGACCAGGACAAAGGCCAGGACGTCGCTCTCCATGCCTTTCGGCAGGTGGCCAACGAGGAGACCGATGCGTTGCTCCTGCTGGTCGGCGACGGCCCCGAACGCGAGGCGCTGGAGGCTCTTGCGGTGGAGCTCGGTGTTCGGGCGCGGACGCGCTTCCTGGGCGAGGTCGGAGATTCCGAGCTCAGCGCGTGCCTCGGCCTGTGCGACGTGTTCCTCCTGCCCAGCCGTTGCGAGCGCCGCTTCGAGGGGCTCGGGCTCGTGTTCCTCGAGGCCGGAGCCCGCGGCAAGCCCGTGGTGGCGGGCGCCGTGGGGGGTGTGCCCGAGGCCGTCGTCCACGAGCAGAACGGCCTGCTGGTGGCCCCGAGCTGCCCCCGCGAGGTCGCGGCTGCCGTACTGCGCCTGCTGCGAGATGCGGCAGAGCGCGAGCGTCTAGGGGAGTGCGGGCGTGAGCGCGTGCGCGAGCACTTCAACTCCGAACGCATGGCCGGCGAGACGCTCGCCTTCCTGGAAGAGCTCGGCGCCCGCAGGGTCCCGCGGCTGCGGGTGCCAGCGCCGCTCACCCGCGGGCTGGCCGCTGCGCGTCGTGCGGTGGGCCTCGGCGGAGCGCGGCCGTGAGCAGCAACCCGCATCCGGTGGCGTTGCGTCAAGTGCTCTCGGCGGGCTCACGGGGCCTGGCCTCACGGCTGGGCGCGGGCCGGCTGCCGCACTTTTCGCCCACCTTCGAGCGAACGCTGCTGAGTACCTACTTCACATCGAAGCCCGATCCACAGCGCCGAGTCCGGCAGCCGGCGGACTCGCTCGCCTACATGAGCATCTGGTACGACTCGGTTCGCGAGCTCGGTCTGCATGGGCGTGTGTTCCACGACGGGCTCTCCGACGCGTTCTCGGCGAGGTACGCCACGGAGCGGGTGCGTTTCCTGCAGGTTCCGCGCTGGTACTCCCGTTCGACGAACGATCACCGCTTCCTGGTGTATCGCGCCTACCTGCGCAGCTACCACGCGCAGGATGTGTTCATGACCGACATCGCGGACGTCAAGGTGGCTCGCGACCCCTTCGCTCTTTGCGAGTCCGGACGCCTCTACGTCGGTGCGGATCGCTGGCTGCTGGGAGAGAACCGCTGGCTGCGGGCGCTGGCGGAGCGGATCGGAGACCGACGCTATCTCGCCTTCCTCGACGACCACGCCGAGCGCCCGACCGTGAATGCCGGCGTGCTGGGCGGAGAGACCGGGCTCGTGAGCGAGTTCGTGGAGCGGATGATCGCGGAGTTCGCGCGCATCGGGCGCCCCTGGGTCAACGCCAACATGATGGTCTTCAACTACGTGGCGTACACCGGCTACGAAGACCGGATCGGGTCGGAGCTCTGCAGCCGCTACAAGGCGTTCGAGCTCGACCGGGTCGACGTCCCCTTCATCCACAAGTGAGCGAATCGAGGCACCCCATGACGACCCAACCCGACACCCGAGTGTTCCTGGTGCAGACGGGGGAGCCGACCGTCGACCGGGTGCGGGAGGCCCTGCTGCGCTGCGACGGGCTCGGCGAGACCTGGACGCTGGAGGAGATCGTCGACGTGGGGCCCATGGACGAGGCCTTCAACGAGATGCTGCAGCGCGCGGATCTGCGCTTCCACGTGCAGGTCGACGCCGACATGGAGCTCGAGCCGCACGCCATCGAACGGCTGCGGGCCGCCATGCTCGAGGCCGACGAGGACGTCTGGCAGATCGGCTTCTGCCTGTGGGACACCCTGTTCCGCCGGTCCATCCAGGCGGTGAAGATCTATCGCTCCGACGTGGCGCGTCGCTTCCCGTACCGTTCGACGCGACGCTGCGAGATCGACCAGATCGCCCGCGCCCGCCGCGAGGGGCTGCGGGTGGAGATGCAGCCGCTCCCCGAGCTCGAGGACGACCCCGCGATCCTGGGCAAGCATCTCGTGAACGACCCGCGCACGGCCTTCTGGAACTGCCGGGACCGGGCGCTCAAGTGGCGCTGGCTCGAGGAGTCGGGGCCGGGCCGGAACCCCATGGGGTGGATCATGCCCTACCTCCACGTCTTCCTCGAGCGCTATGCCGCGGAGCGCGATCCGCGCTTCCTCTACGCCTTCACCGGCTTCGTGGCGGGCCTCTCGGGGGAGCTCCCCAAGCAGCCGGGCGAGAAGGACTTCCGCAGTCCTCCTCCGGAGCTCGAGCTGTTGCATGCGAAGCTGTCACTGGGCGAGCGTGACTGGATGAAGCTCGCGTTCCCGAAGTCCCAGTCGGCCGAGCTCGATCGCCTCGCCCGGAGCGCTGGCCACCCCTCGTGGCGCGCCGAGGTGACCGCTCCTTCGCGCGGGACGAGGTGGCTTCAGCGAGCCCGGGGAGCCCTCCGGTCGAGGCTCTCGGCCGTGGCCGGGATCGGCGGCCGGTTCAGGCCCCTCGATGGTGGAGAACGGGTTGCGAGGGTCGAAGAGGCCGAGCCGCGGAGCGCCGCCGGCTGACACCCAAGCCGCGACGGGGCGTCGGCCTCGCCTAGGAGACCCTGCCCCGGCGACCGGCGAGCAGCGCTCCGGCTGCGCCGAGCGTGACCAGGAGCCCGACGCCGGGCTCGGGGGCCGCGGCCATCTGCGCAGTCAGCTGGACGGTGGGGATCGGGCCGCTCTCCGGAGCGAGGGTCATCACCTTGCCGAACGAGTTGTCCTGCTCGTTGATGAAGCGCCAGACCACCGGGTCGAGGCCCGACACCGAGGCCGATCCGCGCACCAGGCTCCCCCCGCTCGTCGCGGTGTCGAACGCCGCGCCGGCGATCGAGAAGGCGATCTCGAACGCGAAGTCGTCGAAGCGGGTGCCGCCGATCGCGAACTGCGAGTTCGCGTAGACCTCGACGAGGCCAGAGCCGTCGAAGTCGAGGTTCACGATCTGGGTGGCGAAGCCGTCGGCGCCGATGCTCAGGGTGAACTCCGCGCCGCCGCCGATCGTCGCCGTGCCCGGTCCGTTACGCACGGCGAAGAAGTTCTTCCCGCCGTCGGACGTCGTGGTGACGGTGACCGAGGCCTCGAGGCCGGTGAAGTCCAGGATCGGGGCCGCGTGTGCGGCGCCCGAGAGCCCGACGAGA
>JAAUYD010111506.1_pt1 | contig 14413 bp, 7 predicted proteins | sample 7278101 | NCBI WGS metagenome assembly JAAUYD01 (sample SAMN14350128, study PRJNA611818) | marine sediment metagenome | isolation source: surface marine sediment (0.6m) | place: French Polynesia: Moorea | collected 2018-08
AAATCTAATAAAATCACGTCGTATTCAGCTGCTTGTGAGTATTCCCACCCCTCAATTCCATCTCTAGCAATATCGACAACGTGATACTGATGTCTCAAATCTTCTGCTAGGGGTTTAGCAATGCGATCGTCATCTTCAATAATTAAAATTCTCATCCTTTTCTAGTTTAGTAATTACCAAGGCAAGTAGGTTATAGATTACTAATAACACGAAATAGGATGAGAAGTATTGTCTCAGTTGATTTTTAAAAATATCTATCGTTGAGGAAATTTTATTAATCACCAAAAACCAAATTTACACTATTAGGCAACTTAAGGCTACTTTGTATATTTGCTTCTATACTTTCTTGCTCGATAGTTTCAACACCCAGAATTTTGCCATTCCCTGCATCGACGTAAACTATTCTTGTTTTCATCTCTACTTCGTAGTACAAGCTGCGATTTTTATTCACATCTATGTTTGCTTCCTTAATTTCTTCTCCATTTACCTCACTCAGAGCAGCTTGCTTAGCTTGTTCGAGGGTAATTTTAGCGTAAGGTGTTAATAGAGCGGCTAGTTGCTGTTCTCGTTTTTTTTCCTCTGAGGTTTCTACGCCTTTGTTTTTAAGAGTTTGAGCTATTTCAAGGTGGCTGTTAACTTGAGATTCTGCTCTAACAGCAGCGGTCATTGCTCCAAGTCCTAAAGTAGTACCCACAAAAAGAGAGGCAAGTATTGCTTCGATCGATTTTTTCATAGCTCGAATATCCTGGATTTTTATTTGCTAACTTTTATTTAGCAAGCAAATGTTAAGAACTTTGTAAGCTATTTAAGGAAAATACAGAGTAGAAAATATACTCTGCATTCAGCATATTAACTTTTGATTCCTGTAGTGCCAATACCTTGAATAAATTGCCGCTGACCGATCGCAAATAAAACTATAACTGGAACAGTAGCAATTATTACTGCTGCCATTAGAAGCGGCCAATTATTAGTAAACTGTTCTTGAAAGTCTGCTAAAGCTAACTGTACGGTTTTTAACTTAGGTACATTAGCAAATACTAAAGGTTTGAATAGATCGTTCCATTCTCCAATAAAGGTAAACAGAAATAGAGTAATTAGAGCAGGACGAGACAGTGGTAACATTAGGTGCCAAATAATTTGTAATCGATTAGCACCATCAATTGCCGCAGATTCCTCTAATTCTACTGGCACACTAGAGAAATACTGTCGCATCAAAAAAATGCCAAAACCATTCGCAGCTGTTGGTAAAATTAATGCCCAATAGGTATTAATTAAACTTCCCCATTTTAAAACTAAAAAAATTGGAATTACTAAGATTTGAAACGGGATTACTAAAGTCCCCAGAATTAGTAATAAAATTGCCTCTCTTCCTCGAAATTTTAACCTCGCTAGGGCGTAACCAGCCAAAGTAGAAGTAATAATCTGAAAAGCTGTAACTGCTAAGGCTACTAAAGTAGAGTTGAAAAACGCTAGCAGAAAATTACCTCGCTGCCAAGCCTCTTGGTAATTTTTCCAAGTCAAAGACCAAAAACCTCGAGTATCAACATCATAAACAGTTACTGAAGTCAAGAAGACAATCGCCAGAGGTAACAAAACTAAACCAGCTCCCAGCGCCAGTAGCAAGAAGAGGAAGATCTTTTTTGGGTCAGAGAACAGTTGCTGAAGTTGATTTTTAGACATGGATTTCGATTTAGCGCGATATTGTTCGATTTCATTCGGTTGCTCTTAGCCTGGCGAACTCTATGTTAAGCTAAGCAGCAGATTAGCCAAGTTGAAACAAGAAGCATGAAAGAAGATAACAACCTAGGAGAAAAGCAAGATATGGAAGCACCAGACAGCATTAAACAGACAAAATTACACCAGAGTATTCGGGTTTTGGCTAAGCTAAATAAGGAAATTATCTCAATTTAGTTGACGTCAGTTGAGGAAGACATTGAAAACCAAGCCCCCGACTTAGATAAATTGACTCGACATAATTAACTACGCTTACTTAGGTGTTAATTGTAGTAATAGATATACATTGCCAAAATTTGTTCCAAAAGAGTATGTTTCCCAGTTTGGCAAGCCCTAAAATGCAGCGCAGTCTGGGAAAATAGCGTTTAGCACAAACACTGCCGATATACCGTTGAGGTGAGTGAAAGATAGTCACAGGAGTAGCTAAGTCAATAAATGTTGCGGAAAGAAGCCACTTTCGTAGACCTATTAAAGAATAGAGCGCTAGATCTAGGAGATCGAATCGCTTTTACCTTTTTGTCAGACGGAGAAACTGAATCAAACAGCGTTACATATCAGGAATTAGATAAACTGGCACGAGCGATCGCAGTTAGGCTGCAGAACCTGAACGCTACAGGGGAAAGAGCATTACTACTTTATCAGCCAGGTCTGGAGTTTATTTCCGCTTTTATGGGCTGTTTGTATGCGGGGGTAATTGCGGTTCCTGCTTATCCACCAAGAGCCAATCGCTCTATATCTCGGTTGCAGGCAATTGTATCTGACGCGCAGGCTAAATTTGCTCTCACCACTACGTCCATCATTTCTAACATAGAGGGGCGCTTTACCACTACCGACGCTACAGAAAAAATACGCTACCTCACCACCGATAATATTAGCCCTGACTTAGCAACCCAATGGCAAGAAATCGCGCTAGATGAAAATAGCCTCGCTTTTCTTCAGTACACTAGCGGCTCTACAGGTACGCCAAAAGGGGTAATGATTACTCACGGTAATCTGATGCAAAATACCGCCTCGATCGAACAGTGTTTTCAGCACGGCTCTCACCAGAAATCGGTATCTTGGTTGCCCCCATATCACGATATGGGACTAATTGGCAACATACTGCAGCCGATCGAGCTGGGCTCTTCTGTAATTTTAATGCCTCCTGTGACCTTTCTCCAGCGCCCTTATCGCTGGCTCAAGGCAATTTCTACTTACCAGGCTACCACTAGTGGGGGGCCTAATTTTGCCTACGACCTGTGCGTCAGTCAAATTAGCGAGCAACAAAAAGCAACCTTAGACCTCAGTAGTTGGGAATTAGCCTTTAGCGGTGCTGAACCCGTCCGCATCGAAACCATAGAACGTTTTAGTGCAGCTTTTGCATCAGTTGGCTTCCGCAAAGAAATATTTTATCCTTGTTACGGCATGGCAGAAAGTACCCTGATAATTACAGGGGGAGACAAGAAAAGTGTGCCCGTACTGAAAAGTTTTAAAGGAAAAGCTATAGAAGAAAATAAAGTCGAGGTAGCTGAAAAATCGGACTCAGGAGTAATTACTCTAGTTGGGTGCGGAAAGTCAGTTGAAGGGCAAAAAATGGCGATCGCCAACCCCGATACTTTGACTAGCTGCGCTGAGGATGAAATAGGAGAAATTTGGGTATCTAGTAAAAGTGTCGCCAAAGGATATTGGCAACAAGAATCTAAGACAGAAGCTGCATTTAATGCCTATTTAGCAGATACTAAAGAAGGGCCTTTTTTGCGCACTGGAGATTTAGGGTTTTTGCGCGACGGGGAACTGTTTGTGACTGGTCGGCTCAAAGATTTAATTATTATCCGAGGTCGCAATTATTATCCTCAAGATATCGAACTGATATCAGGAAAAAGCCATCCTGCAGCGCGATCGGGTTGGAGTGCTGCTTTTGCTGTCGATATAAATGAAGAAGAGCATCTGGTAATAGTACAAGAAGTAAAGCGCACTCATTTACGAAATCTAGATGCAGGTGAGGTTATTAGTTCTATTAGAAAGGCGGTTATACGAGAAACAGAACTGCAACCCTACGCAGTATTATTATTAAAAACTGGCAGTATACCTAAAACTTCTAGCGGCAAAATTCAGCGCCATGCCTGTAAGATAGGATTTCAAGAAAAAAGCCTCAATGTAGTCGGGGAATGGACGAGAGATCGGAGGTCAGAGGTCAGAGGTCAGAGGTCAGAGGTAACAGCCAACAGCCAACAGCTAACAGCCAACAGCCAACAACAACTAATTTCTGATTGGTTGGTATCTAAAATTGCTACGGGTATAGGGATATCTGCAACGGAAATAGATGTTGAAGAACCATTAGTTAATTATGGTTTAGATTCGGTAGCCGCAGTAAGACTGTCAGCAGAATTAGAAGACTGGTTGGGAAGAAAAATTTCTCCTACTATTGTTTACGATTATCCCACTATTAAAAGTTTAGCCAGCTATTTACAAGGACGCGACGATCGCACCATTCCTAGAGAAAGTATCGATCGCCACTCCGAGACATCGACAGAAGAGATAGCTATTATTGGTATGGGCTGCCGTTTTCCAGGAGCAAACAACCCAGAAGAATTTTGGCGGTTGTTACGGGACGGGAAAGATGCTATTACTCAGTCGCAAAGAAGCTATCTACAGGGACAATGGGGCGGTTTTATCGATCGCGTAGACCAATTCGACCCCCAATTTTTCGGCATTTCCCCGCGAGAAGCTGCGAAAATGGATCCTCAGCAGCGATTGTTGTTAGAGGTTAGTTGGGAAGCGTTAGAAAATGCCGCTATAGCGCCCGATCGCCTCGCAGGTACTACTACAGGAGTATTTATTGGCATCAGCAGCAGTGACTATTCTCAACTTCAATTCCGCCACGGTACTAAAATCGACCCCTATTCTAGTACGGGTAACGCTCACAGTATTGCTGCTAATCGTCTATCTTATATTTTAGACTTGCGAGGGCCTTCTCTCAGTGTAGATACGGCTTGCTCTTCTTCTTTAGTAGCAATACATCTAGCTTGCTCTAGTATTAAAAATGGAGAGTGCGATCGCGCCATAGTTGGGGGAGTCAATCTGATTTTATCCCCAGAATTAACTAAAAGTTTCTCACAAGCGGGCATGATGGCTGCTGACGGTCGCTGTAAAACTTTTGATGAAAGTGCGGACGGTTACGTTAGAGGAGAAGGCTGTGGCGTTGTTATCCTCAAACCCCTCGATCGAGCTATTGAAGATGGAGATAATATCCTCGCTGTTATTCGAGGTTCCGCAGTCAATCAAGACGGTCGCAGCAACGGACTTACCGCACCTAATGGCGTAGCACAACAAGCAGCTATCCGTCAAGCCTTAAAAAATGCCCAGACAACAGCAGCAGAAATTGACTATTTAGAAGCACACGGTACGGGTACCTCTTTAGGAGATCCCATAGAGATTAATTCCCTTAAAACAGTAATAGCACAGGAGCGAGTGGCTAAAAATCCTTGTTGGATTGGTTCTGTGAAAACCAATATCGGTCATTTAGAAGCTGCTGCTGGTATTGCTGGTTTAATAAAGATTGTTCTTTCTTTGCAGCATCAAGAAATTCCCCCTCACCTGCATTTGCAACAGCTCAATCCTCATATTGATATTGATAACACCCCTATATCTATTCCTACCGCGATTGAACCCTGGACAAGCAGCGATCGACCTCGCATCGCTGGGGTAAGTTCCTTCGGCTTTGGCGGCACTAATGCCCACGTTATTGTAGGAGATGTGTTAGAAAAGTCGCAAACTGTTTCTCCGTCTGTCGCACCGCGCAGCGGATCTCTTCGAGATCGCCCTCTACACCTTCTCACTCTTTCAGCCAAGACTGAAACAGCTCTACAAGAATTAGTAAAGAATTACGAAAAATACTTGACAAGCGCTCGGGAAGTGTCGATAGAAGATATATGCTTCACGGCAAATGGAGGACGATTGCACTTTAAGCATCGACTGGCAATAATAGCATCATCTACGGCCGAGTTACGAGAAAAATTAGCTGTAAATAGGGAAGAACAAACAAACTACGGGATAGTAAAGAAAGGAGAAAACTCTACTAGCAAGAAAATAGCCTTCTTGTTTACAGGTCAGGGTTCTCAATATGTAGGTATGGGGTATCAATTGTATCAGACTGCCCCTATTTTCCGCGCAGCCCTCGATCGATGTGCGGAAATTCTAGATAGCTATTTAGATAAACCCCTACTAGAAATACTGTATCCAGATTTAGTGCATTCTCAAGGAACATCTGGACTAAAAAATCAGAAATTAGATAAAACCGCCTACACCCAACCAGCTTTATTTGCCTTAGAATACGCCTTAGCTCAGTTGTGGCAATCCTGGGGAATAAAACCAGACGTAGTAATGGGACACAGTGTAGGGGAGTACGTAGCTGCGACTATTGCTGGAGTATTTAGCCTAGAAGACGGTTTGAAGCTAATCGCCGAAAGAGCCAGGCTCATGCAACAATTGCCTCAAAACGGCGAAATGGTAGCAGTATTTGCTAGTGAAAGCCAAGTTAAAAAAGCGATCGGCGACTTGAAAGATAAAGTAGCGATCGCAGCCATAAATGGGTCGGAAAGTATTGTAATTTCTGGAGCAAAAGAAGCAATAGAACCAGTAGTTGCTACTCTCGAAAGCCGAAAAACAAAAAAATTAAATGTTTCCCACGCATTTCACTCTCCTTTGATGGAGCCAATGTTAGAAGCTTTTGAAAAAGTAGCGCGAGAAATAAACTATTCACATCCAAGTATAGATATTATTTCTAACGTTACTGGAAAAATATCTACTGAAGAAATAGGCACCGCAAAATATTGGGTAAATCACGTAAGAGAAGCAGTTAGATTTGCTCCAAGCATGGAACTATTGCGCGATCGAGGCAATAGAATCTTTCTAGAAATAGGGCCAAAACCCATCTTGTTAAATATGGGTCGCAATTGCTTGGAAAAAACAGAAGCATTATGGCTTCCCAGTTTAATTCCAGGAAAAGAAGATTGGCAGCAAATTCTAAATAGTTTAGCTTCACTATATTTGCGCGGAGTAAAAATAGACTGGTTTGGTTTTGACAAAGAATACGATCGAAATAGATTGTCACTGCCGACCTATCCTTTCCAACGTCAGCGATATTGGATTGAAGAAAAACAATTAAATGAAGAACATTCTATTATCTCTAACTGGGAAAATTGGCTCTATCAAATAGAATGGCAATCAAAATCAACTCAGGAATTAGCTAGCCCCACCTCTTCATCGAGTAAGAATTGGTGTATCTTTGCAGATAGATCGGGATTAGGAGAAAAGATAGCCAAACAATTAGAAGCAATAGGCGATCGAGTTTTATTAATTTACAGTCAAGAAAGTGGCAAACAGACAAGGGAAAAAACTGTCATAATTAACGCCAGTAGCTCTGAGGATATAGAAAGAATATTTGAGGAAAACTACTCAAATGGAACGAGTTTAAACGGAATAATTCACCTGTGGAGTTTAGAAGCAAAAAAAACAGATGAATTAACTATTTCATCCCTAGAAGAATCTCAGATTCTAGGTTGTGGTAGCGTATTGAATCTGATTCAAACTCTAGTAAAAAAATCAATTCCAGCTCCGATTTGGTTAGTAACAAGAGGAAGTCAGCCCGTCACCTTACAAGAAAAAAATATATCTGTAGCTCAAACTCCTCTGTGGGGAATGGGTAGAGTTATTGCTGTAGAAAACCCTCAATTGTGGGGAGGAATGATAGATTTATCACCTCATTTAGAAACAAGTGAAGCAGAAGCGATCGTAGGAGAAATAACCAATTCAGAAGCAGAAGACCATCTCGCATTTCGCCAAGGAATTCGTTATGTCGCTCGACTCAAAAAGTCAGAAAATATAACCGATCGATCTATTTCTCGATCGCCAAATATCAATTCAGAGTCTACTTACGCGATCGCTGGCGGTTTAGGAGCATTAGGACTAAATATAGCCAAATGGATGGCAAAACAAGGCGCGAGATACCTAGTTTTATTAAGTCGTAGGGGAATTTCAGACAACAATATCCACACAATAAGAGAATTAGAACAAACTGGAGCCAAAATTTTAGTACTTAAAGCAGATATCTCCAACGAGGGAGAAATACTGAGAGTACTAGAAACAATTAAACATGCTATGCCACCACTGCGAGGCATAATTCAAGCTGCGGGAATTCTCGACGACGGTATATTACAGGGACAGAATTGGGAACGATTTACTAAAGTAATGGCTCCCAAAGTGCAAGGGACTTGGAATTTGCACAATTTGACGCGAGATTTGCCCTTAGATTTCTTCGTCACCTTCTCCTCCGTCGCCTCATTATTAGGTTCTCCAGGTCAAGGAAACTATGCCGCAGCAAACGCCTTTATGGACGCGATCGCCCACCTGCGAGCCAATAGAGGACTGCCAGCACTCAGCATTAACTGGGGTCCGTGGTCTGAAATTGGCATGGCAGCAAATAAAAAATTAGGCGCGATAGGGCTAAATTTAATCGAAAAAGAGCAAGGATTAGAAGCCTTCTCTAAATTGCTGTCCCAATCGCGCCCTCAAGTGGGTTTCGTTTCAATTGAATGGGATGTAGTTGCCAAGCAATTTGCTCGCGCAGCTCGATCGCCCTATTTCCAAGAAGTAATTGGCGAAGCAGCTATTCCCTCACGACAAGTAGAAACTTTGCCAACTACAAAAATGCACCAGCAATTGGTGGAAATGGCAGCCAAAGAGCGAGAAGAATTTTTAAACACCTATTTACGAACGGTTATTGCGGGAATACTCCACATAAAAGCCGAGGATATTTCACTAAGCTCTAATTTACTGGATAAGGGAGTAGACTCGATCGCAGTGATGGAAGCGATCGATCGGATCTCACAAGACCTGCAATTGATGTTATACCCCAGGGAATTCTACGATCGTCCCAGAATAGAGAGTCTGGCAAAATATCTCGCAGCAGAATTTAATAAAAATATAGAGACTTTCAATGGAACGTCTTCACACCAGGTCGCACAAGCCCAAAATATCTTAAGTATTCCCATTTCCACATCTTCGAGGGTTCAGAGTGAAGAAAAACTACCAGGTATAGTTTTTATACTCTCAAGTCCGCGATCGGGTTCTACCTTGCTCAGAGTAATGCTAGCAGGACACCAAGCCTTATCTGCACCCCCAGAGTTGCACCTATTACCCTTTGAGACAATGGGTCAAAGACAAGAGCAACTAGGTAAAAGTTACTTAGGAGAGGGACTAGCGAGAGCTTTGATGGAATTACAAAACATTGAAGCTGAAAACAGCCAACAATTAGTTAGTGATTGGGTCAAAGAAAATCTACCCGTACACAAAGTATATGGCAAACTAATCGAACTAGCAGGCGATCGACTGTTAGTAGATAAATCTCCTACCTACGGCTTTCATAAAGAAACCCTAAAAAGAGCAGAAGAATTATTTGAGAATGCCAAATACATTCATTTAGTCCGCCATCCCTATGCAGTAGTTGAATCATTTGCTCGCATGCGCATGGACAAACTACTAGGGATAGAAAAAGGTACTCCTCATCAGATAGCAGAATCGATTTGGACTCGCACCAATCAAAATATTCTCGACTTTCTTGCCAAAATCAATCCCGATCGCCACTGTCAAATAAGCTATGAAGACTTAGTTACTCAGCCACAGGTAGAGATGCAACAGTTGTGCGAGTTTCTCGATATTCCTTTTGACTCCTCTGTTTTAAAACCCTATGAAGGCGATCGCATGACTGACGGGGTCAGTAATAAATCGATGTCTCTAGGAGATCCGAATTTTCTCAAACACCAGCAGATCGACCCCGAATTAGCACTAACCTGGAAGAAAATTCAACTACCTCATCAACTAGAAGAACCCGCTCGTCAAGTAGCTTGTTCGCTCAATTACCAATTACCCAATGAAGATATTAGCGATCGAACCCCATCTAATACTACAGAAGGCGTGCCGCTTCGCGGATCTCTGCGCGATCGAGAAGAAGCCACTTCACCCCTCAAATACATGGTCGAGCATTTCTTAGACGTGCGCGGCTTAAAATTATGCCTTTGTGTCTGGGGACCTCCCTCAGCACCCTTAGTATTGTGTCTCCACGGCATTCTCGAACAAGGTGCAGCGTGGTCAGAAGTAGCCGTGCGTCTAGTAGAAAAAGGCTATCGCGTAGTGGCTCCCGACCTGCGAGGACACGGAAGATCCGATCGCGCAGGTCAAGAATCTTCTTATAATTTAATTGACTTGTTGGGGGATATTGATGCCATAGTTGAAAAGCTCACCGATAAAGGCTTTACCTTAGTCGGACATTCTTTAGGGTCAGTAGTTGCTGGCATCTTCGCCAGTATTCGCCCTCATAAGGTAAAAAATTTAGTCTTAGTAGAAACAATACTCCCATCAGAAATTGACGATGACGACGAAGCTGCACGACAGTTAGCAACCCATCTTGATTATCTAGCTTCTCCTCCCGAACACCCTATATTCCCCGACATATTAGCTGCTGCTGAGCGTCTGCGTCGAGCAACTCCCGCTTTATCGATGTCACTAGCAATTAAACTAGCAGCGCGCATTACCGAACCCTGTGCAGGAGGCTTGCGTTGGCGTTGGGCATCTTTACTCCGTACTAGTGCTGGTATTGCTTTTAGCGGTATTGGCAAATCGAGATATCTCGGTTTATTGCGGCGAATTAAAGCTCCTATAACCTTGATTTATGGCGATCGAAGTAATTTTAATCGAGAAGACGACCTCACCCAACAGCAAGCAGCAATGCCTAAAGCAGAGCGAGTTATCCTCTCTGGAGGACACAATCTTCATTTAGAAGCAGCTTCCAAACTAGCTCAAGTAATTGGTAATAGTTAACAATTGAAGCTTCCCTGTTTCCTGTTCCCCGTTCCCTCAAAATTCACAATAGATCTCTGGTCAAAGAATGGGTATTCTAATCTTAGTAGGGATTTGAGTTTTTTCCTATTTAGGAAGCAAACACTATACTTAATACAACTCTAAAAAAGTTTTATGATGAAAGTAGATTGGACAAATTTAGGCACCGAACTCGGAACTATTAAGGACGGATTTGAATTAGCTGGAGATAAAGACGCAGAAAAAGCTCTTGTTTTAATTCTTGGAGTTGATTTTTTTGAGCAGGCTGTCGAGCATTATATTAAATTTCAACCAGGCTTCGAGTTAGCTAGAGCCGTACTTTGTCGTCTCAAACCTTGGATCGCCATGCAACATTGCTATCACATTTACAAAAATAGCGAAGATATTGAAACTAAACGCAATTCTATTGAATTATTAAAAGTTTTAGCCGATCGAGCCGTACTTCAATGGATACCAGAATTTTTAAAAGATTCTGACGAAAATATTCAAAACTGGAGTATTGGCATGATCGATCAATTGTTGTTTGGAAAAATGGTTGATTATGAAGATGTTCGACAAATTTTAGAAGCATCTCTTAATCATCCCAATGAGTATGTAAGAGATACTGCTGATAGTTTATTAAATGGCTATAGTTCTTCTTAAAATTGATTAATTTATTGGATTTTCACATATTCTCAAAGTTAGAAAATAAAATATTTATTCGTCTAGGTCTAATGAAAAATTATCAACTAGATATTTTATGGGAAATTCCCTTAGCTTTCTTGTCCTTTTTATTTTACAAAATAATGAAATGGGCGATCGGCAATCTCTTTACACTTTATCTGTCGCTCAATAAAGAAAAAGCATATCAGTGGAGAGTTTTATCCCAGGATATAATAGACTCTACCCTAGTTCTGCCAGTTTTAATGACTAAAGGGCCTCGCTGGAATACTCACGCAATTATCGGCACTCTCGGCCCTTTTAAAGTCAAAGAATCCATGACTTTCGATCGCGAAATAGTCGATAATTCTGCTAAGTCTTGGATAATGGTTATTTACAGTTTTCCTTCCTATAAAACCATAGCTAATATTACTTCTAGCAATTCTTCTTCGGAGAAATGGCAATCGGTACAGCTCGAACCAGGAAGATATACAATAGGGTTGAGATATTACAATCGAGCGGAAACAATAAATTTACCTACTATTAAAGTAGACGAAAAACAATTAGTAAAGTCCCAAACTATTCCTGCCGATATTAATGATTTTTATAAAAATTTAATCGAAAGAAAAAACTGGTTTTATTTAGCTCTTCATTACTATATTTACACCATATTGCGTTTGAGAAAATGGTTACCAGAGTCATTTGTGAAAAAAGAATATCTACCTGTAGGCGCTCCCGACACGGATTTCTTTTACGGCAACTTAGGACGAGGAAAATCTTTACAAGTAGAATTGAGTGAATCCATACTTACTAATTACGACACCTATTTAACCCTATACGATCGCTCCAGTTTGCCAGTATTTTCGTCTGAAATCCAACAACAAACCCAAACGACAGAACCAATAGAAAATAATGGATTTTATTTAATTAGAGTGAGGCAAAAGTCACCTCGATCGGAAAAATTAGAGTGTCAAACAAGTGAGAAAGACACTTCAACAGAGCAAATTCTAATTCGAGAAGCAACCGAGAAACAAGATGCCCCTTTATCTCTAAAATAATTGGTTAGAGTTCAGGGGAGACGGGGTCAGAGGTCAGAGGTCAGCCAACAGCTAACAGCCAACAGCTAAAAGCCAACAACCAACAGCAAATAGCCAACAGCAAAAGGTATGCTAAAGAAGATTAACAATTGTTAGTAAACTTAACATTCTAGCGATCTACTTATGTCAAAGACTGCGCGTCGAACTTATATGCTTGATTTTGAAAAACCCCTTTGCGAGTTAGAATCGAGGATCCAACAGATCCGCGAACTAGCAGAGGAAACTAAAGTAGATGTCTCAGAAGAGATATCTAAATTAGAACAAAGAGCAACACAACTGCGCAAAGAAATTTTTAAAACACTAACGCCAACTCAGCGCTTACAACTAGCGCGCCATCCTCGTCGTCCTTCTACTCTAGACTACATACAAGCCATTTTTGACGAATGGTTCGAGTTACACGGCGATCGGCTGGGCTATGACGATCCAGCTTTAGTAGGGGGTATTGCTCGCTTACAAGGACGACCAGTAATGATACTAGGACACCAAAAAGGTCGAGATACCAAAGATAATATTGCCCGAAACTTTGGCATGGCATCTCCAGGAGGATATCGCAAAGCAATCCGATTGATGAAACACGCGAATCGTTTTAGACTGCCTATCCTCACATTTCTCGACACTCCTGCAGCTTGGGCTGGAGTAGAAGCAGAAAAATTCGGCCAAGGAGAGGCAATTGCTTATAATCTACGGGAAATGTTTAATTTCGACGTGCCAATTATCTGTACTGTAATTGGAGAAGGTGGATCCGGTGGAGCATTAGGGATTGGCGTCGGGGATAGATTATTAATGTTCGAACACGCCGTTTATAGCGTTGCTCCCCCAGAAACTTGTGCCGCAATTCTCTGGAGAGACGCAAAAAAAGCAGAGCAAGCAACAGCAGCTTTAAAAATAACAGCAGCCAACTTAAAAGAATTAGGAATTGTCGATCTCGTTTTAAGGGAGCCTCTGCGCGGCGCTCACGCCGATCCTTTAGGCGCTTCAGCAACTCTCAAAGAGGCTTTGTTAGAAAACTTGGAAGACTTATCTCAGATGAGTTCCGAGCAATTGCGCGATTTACGCTACCAGAAGTTTCGCACGATTGGTGTCTTTCAAGAAATTTAGTAACAGGTAATTTTTCCCCGAGATCGTCTTTCTTATAATGCTATAATGAGCAACGTCAACATTTTTTAACATTTTTCACATTACTAGAGGTTATCTCCAGTAGATAACCCTGATGTTTAAGATGCGAGTAAAAATTCCTCTCGTGGTGACAACGCAAAAACTTGCCATCAAGAGAATTGGTATCCAGAGCAAGACCAGAGTTCCTGCTTCCATAATAAATTTTTATATGGATTTACTCGTTTCTGGAGCAAACACTCAGAATTTATTTAATTTGGCCCGCGTTGGCTGCGTAGAAACCTTGAGTATCAAAACCAGAACACAAATAAAATTCGATGTCTATTTAGCTCGCCAACAGGGGCTAAAACTGCCCGATATATCTGTTGCAGGAGAAGATAGGCACTGGTACTAATGTTGCAAAATTTGACCCTCAAAGAAAAAAATCTAGCGCGTCAGCTTTTCGTGCTGGTACCCACCAGCAGAAAGACCTCGGTGAAAGCCTCGAAGGGAACGGAGAAGGGGGAACGGGAAACAGAAAATACCTTTTCCCCTATGCCTTGGTTTGAAGCATCGTTTTTTAAGACGGAATGGGTTTGCAGGAGGTCTAAATCCTCCTTTAAACAATTCACTGTTCCCTGTTCCCTTTTCCCTGTTCCCCTTAAAAGGCTTTGTAGTAGTTTGAAGTGTATCTTGACCGGAAAGTTGTCAAGGGAGTTTCAAGTTTTCTTGCTTTGCCGCTCTCCGTGAAATGAAACGTAGTTTGTGTATCTCCCACCTGTGCCACAAACTGCCCTTATTGTATGCACCAAAGATAAAGAATTCTAATCGGTACTAAGAAAATGTTAGGAGTATACAAATGAATTCTCCTTCCAAACCACTGCGAGCAATTATTACAGGAGCCAGTAGCGGCATAGGCAAAGCAACTGCTTTAGCCTTTGCCAAAGCAGGCATTAATCTAGCTTTAGTCAGTCGCT
>JAAUYD010025167.1_pt1 | contig 14412 bp, 9 predicted proteins | sample 7278101 | NCBI WGS metagenome assembly JAAUYD01 (sample SAMN14350128, study PRJNA611818) | marine sediment metagenome | isolation source: surface marine sediment (0.6m) | place: French Polynesia: Moorea | collected 2018-08
ATTTGCATACCCGACGGCTTAGGGCTGTGTAATTTGGAAACTATCCTACCGGTGGTTCCGATGTTTCATGTTAATGCCTGGGGCATTCCCTACGCCTCGGCCATGAGCGGTGCCAAAATGGTCATGCCCGGGCCGCGGATGGACGGCGAAGCACTCTATGAACTGATGGAAAGCGAGCAGGTCACCTTATCGGCAGGGGTGCCTACCATTTGGATGATGCTGTTGGCCTATATGAAGGAAAACAACAATAGGTTTTCGAGCATGAAGCGTACGGTCATCGGGGGAGCTGCAGCCCCCAAGGCGATGATTGAAACCTTCGAGAAAGAATACAATGTCAATGTCGTTCATGCCTGGGGAATGACCGAGATGAGCCCACTCGGGACCGCCTGCAACCTCAAAAAGAAACACAGCGACATGGCCCTTGACGATAAAATTGAGTTGTCACTCAAACAGGGCCGGGCCGTATATGGTGTCGATATGAAAATAGTTGACGGCAGCGGACAGCAACTGCCATGGGACGGTAAGGCTTTTGGCAATCTTATGGTACGTGGCCCCTGGATTACCTCAGGTTACTTCAGAGGGGAGGGCGGCGGCATTCTTGACGATGATGGATTTTTTGACACCGGTGATGTGGCCACCATTGACCCGGACGGCTACATGCAGATCACCGATCGCTCCAAGGATGTGATTAAATCCGGCGGCGAATGGATTTCTTCCATTGACGTAGAAAATGAGGCTGTCGGCTGCCCGGGTGTTGCCGAGGCGGCCGTCATCGCGGTGTCGCATCCGAAGTGGGATGAACGACCCCTACTGGTGGCGGTCAAAGAACAGGGTTCCGACGTTACCAAGGAAGATGTTATCAATCATCTGAAGGGATCCCTGGCAAAATGGCAGCTGCCTGATGATGTTATTTTTGTCAACGAATTGCCCCATACGGCAACCGGCAAGATCTTGAAGACTAAGTTGCGCTCCGAATACAAGGATTATAAGCTGCCGACGGTTTCTGATTAGAATTGCCGTCATATATAAATTTTTAAAACCAGTGCATCAACTTTGATGCCGCTGGCCATAGAGTAGGTTCGGAGAATCCTGCCATGTACATAGACGGACAATGGATCAATGCCAAAAACAATGCCACCTTTCCGGTTTTCAACCCAGCGACCGGCGATAAAATCGATGAGGTTGCCGATGGTGCCCGTGAAGATGCAGCCAGTGCCATAGATGCGGCCCAGAGGGCCTTCGATAAGTGGTCAACCCTAACTGCCTACCAGCGCTCGGGATATTTGTATGATGCTTACCGTATCATGATCGATAAGCGGGAACATCTGGCACGCACCATGACCGAGGAGCAGGGCAAGCCCCTGAAGGCCGCCCGAAACGAGGTGCAATACGGCGCTGATTTCCTGCTTTGGTTTGCAGAAGAGGCCAAACGAAACTATGGGGAAACCATTCCGGCGCCCCGTTCCGATCAGCGGTTTATTGTTTTGCATCAGCCTGTGGGTGTTGTCGGTGCAATCACCCCCTGGAACTATCCCATTTCCATGATTACCCGAAAGGCTGCACCGGCCCTTGCCGCCGGCTGCACTCTAGTTCTGAAACCAGCTGAATCGACCCCGCTGTGTGCCATTGAGATTTTTAAGCTATTCGAGAAAGCGGGGCTTCCCCCCGGTGTGGCCAATCTTATCACCTCATTAGATCCGGCACCGATCGGCGAAGAATTTTTGACCAATCCCAAAATCCGGAAAATGACATTCACCGGATCTACAGAGGTCGGCAAGCATCTGGCACAAGGTGCCGCAGCACAAATGAAGCGAATTTCGCTTGAATTGGGCGGACATGCGCCGTTTATTGTTTTTGAGGATGCCGACCCGGTTCATGCCGCCAAAGGGGCCATGCTGGTCAAGTTCCTAAACACCGGACAGGCATGTATTAGCCCCAATCGGATTTTTGTTCAGCGCAGCATCCTGCCCGCTTTTCTGGAGCAAGCCCACACCATGGTGTCCAAAATGCGTGCCGGAAATGGACTGGAAGAGGGCGTTCGGATTGGGCCTTTGGTGGCCATGGAGGCCTTGGAGAAAGTCGACCGCCAAGTAACAGATGCCCTCGATCGTGGTGCAACCCTGATCTGCGGCGGCCGGCGATTGACGGAAAATAATTTAGACAAGGGCTGTTTTTATGCCCCCACTATCTTGACTGAAATCACGCAAGAGATGCTGATTTATCGTGAGGAAACCTTCGGACCGGTGGCCGCTGTTATTTCTTTCGAGACCGAGGAAGAAGTGCTGGCCATGGCCAATGATACCCACTATGGTCTGGCATCCTATGTCTATACGCGGGACATATCGCGAGCCATGCGGGTTTTTGAAGCACTTCGTTTTGGTATCGTCGGGATCAATGACATCAATCCCACCGCTGCTGCCGCTCCTTTCGGCGGCATGAAAGAGAGTGGTTTGGGCCGTGAAGGTGGACGCGAAGGGATTGCTGAATATCTCGAAACCAAACTGGGCGGTTTATCGATATAAGCGGGCGGTCCCGGTTCACGACACCGGAATCGCCCGAGAGAGGGAGTTGTGCCGGCCTGCAGCCTTACCTCTCAATCACTGCAATGCCTGTATTAGAGGATAAGTGGCAATTCTACACTTAACCATTTATCATCCTAATCATCATTCGATCAAAATACAAGGTACCAAAATAAAGAAGGGAGAGCCAGTCGGGCACACCAACTTGCTCTCCCTGTATTATAGCCTCCCGCAGCCTCTTGGGGAACATGCAGGAAGCGTTTAAGGGAACAACCTTTCTATTATTGAATTGATCAAAATACTCAACTTTTTTATCTTGGCTACTCATTCAGCCGAAAGATGGAAAGTTAAGGTTCAAGGTTGTCCAATCTCTATAATTCATATTGAATATTTATAGAGCGAAAGAATAATAATTACGTGATATTCGGCTGTCAAGCCAGCATATTAGTTTTTTTTTAATTTTTTTAATATTTTTAGACAAACTTTGTCACAATACCCTCCGGAATACCTCCAGCCCTCGCCTTTTTTGGATGGGCATATTTCTTGTATTATTCTGATATTATTATCAAATTTGAAATCCTTTTCTTAAATTATACAACGTTGTATTCATGAATCCCAGCATCCAATAGCATCACCCGTGCCTCTCAGCCCCGATGAAAAGGGTCATAACTGCTATCGCCACACATAGGACCGCCAGGAATATCGTGCCGGCCATGAAAGACCCGGTCAGATCGACCAATATCCCCATCAAAGACGGACCTGAAAATCCGCCAATTTCTGCAACGCAGAAAAACATCCCACCGGCGGAGCCCATGTATTGGGTTTTGACACTGGGACTTTCCATTAATAACAGCATCAACAGGGGCATGAAAGGAGAGCTGACAAATCCCAGCACCAGTAAACCGGCGTAGAGTTGGGTGCCGGTTGTTGTGACCACCAGGACAAGGGTAATGGCGGTCAACAGGGCAAAGATACTTATCATGCGGCCTCTGAAACGCGGCTGGATTAGAGATGGCATACATAAAATGGCCGGAATACCGGTTGCAATGGGTATGGAAGCGGCAAAGCCGGCCTGTGAGGGGGACATGCCGTTTTCCTCAAATATCTTCGGCAGCCAGTTGGAAAAGCCATGGTTGATGGCAAATGCCAAAAGCGCCATGATCAGAATTATTTGAACATTACGAACTCCAATCAGGTCTTTGAATACCGCTATGATTCCGGCATGGGCAGACTCGGTCCTGGGCACTGTTCGACCGGCCAAAAAAAACCATAGCAATGCGATTGCAAAAGTGATCATTCCATAGCAAACAAAGGTCAGTCGCCAGCTGTTGCTGACCAACGGCATTACCAGGCTATTGGTTAGGGCCAGCGCTGTCAGGCCGCCGATCCAGGGTCCGGTTGTGTAAATTCCGACGGCAATGCCCCGACCGCGCTCTCTGAACCATTCTGATATTGACTTGGGGCCGCCAATGGAAATCATCGGGCCCCCGACGCCGAAAAGGACGATTGCAAACAGCATTGTCCAAAAACCGGCGGCGTAAAAACGAATCGAAGCGGAAAGCCCAATGATTAGGGCGCCGGCAAATATGGATTTACGCACCCCCCACCAGTCAAGGATTGCACCCGCCACCAGGGCCACCAGGATATAGGTCAGCTGCCAGGATCCCAGAATGAATCCCATCTGGGAATATGACATTTGCAAATCATTCAGGATGGGTGTGATCAGGGGCGTGATAGAGCGTGAGACCAGGCCGAAGGCGATGTACAGCAGCCATAAAATAAACAGGATTACCCAGCGATATGGGCTTTGAGAAGCGGCTAAATTCATTTTGGTCAGCGATGCTTCAGATTTGACACGAACTGCTTGCCATATTGACGGCTGTAGCTGAAAAAATGGCTGATTCTATCTTCGGTAGAATCCAAGGGAATTTCGCAGCCCGATGCCAAAATATAGCCGCTTTGCGAAGCGGCCGTTTCAATACAATCACCAATGGCCCTTTCCATTTCCAACGGGGTTCCTGAACTGAATAGGGTCGTCGGGATATTGCCCATGAGGGCTACCTTGCCGTCGCCGATCTGGATAAACCGCTTCAGGGAGGAGGGAGCATCGAGACTCAGAAAATTGATGCCCGTTTCGACCACGTCTTTCATGATCAAATCGATCTCGCCGCAAATGTGTAACGCCAGATAGGCTCCTTTCGATCTAAAATAGGTGCAAAGCTCCGTGTGATAAGGCTTGATAAATTCGCGATAGATTTGTGGTGAGATCAGGCTGCAGGAGGCACCGGCTTCTCCAATGGACGGCGAGAAACCAGCTTCGATCAACGCGTCGCCGACATTTCGGACTACTTCGGTTGAAAATTTCATCAGATCGTGAACAAAGGCGGGGTCCGAGAATGTGTCCAATAATAGCGCTTCGGCTCCCCTGAGGTGCATGGCAATATTCCAGGGTCCGGAATGTCCCAGTCCCAAAGCGGCTGATTTTCTCACCTGTGCAGACACCCGCTGGCAGACTTCGATAAAATAGGGTAACCTGCCATCTTTAGCTGGATCCGGGATCCTGAGCCGAGCAAGCCGGGACTTGTCTTCAAGCAGTACTGTCTTGGGATGAGAGATATCATCTTCGGGAAAATCGAGCTCACACCCCAGTGCCTCCGCTTCCAGATAGATGTCGTTGTAGACGATGACGCTATCCGGAGCGAAACGTTCGTAAAATGCCAGGTGCGCTTCGGCGCTTTTTTGGGCATCCTGCAAGATTTCTTTGATAGAGTAGTTTGTCAGACGCGAACAATAGGGACCGATCAGGACAGTTACGGGTACCCGATCGGTATGACGCCGCATGAGAGCCGAAATAATATGCTTTTTTCCACTGTATTTTTCCATTTTTCACCTCTTCTAGATTGACTTTTAATACATACTTAAATAGTGCTCCTATCATAAAGTCAAGACGCAATTTGGCATTATTGAAATGAAATTGTTTTACTTGGTCATAAGGAACGAAAAATTAATTGCTGTACAAAGAAATCAAAGGTATAAAGGCCATTCTTGCTCAAGATCCGAAGTGGCCTAATCCGTCTAACGTTTATATTATCCCGGATGCTGACGGCTTTTCATTGGTTGATACCGGATGCGGCGGAATGGTTGGTATGCGGCATTTGCTGGGCGGTCTTGACAATTGGAATATTTCCTTAGCTGGTCTTCACACAATCATTCTGACCCACTCCCATCCAGACCACATGGGCTCTCTGGGATCGATACTTGCCGAGGCCAAGCCCAATGTTTTTATCCATTCTCTGGACATGGAAACTGCTCTCAACCCAGCCAAGTTAGAGAACACATTTGATATCCCATTTGCCGTAAACTGCTGGTCCGAGTACCGGCAGGATGATGCATTCATAGACTTCGACCTGCTGAAATTTTTTGAAGATTTTACATGCCCGATGAGTGCTGCGTCTGAGTTGTCTGCGATTGATGACGACCAAATCTTTCCGCTGGGAGAATTTAACTTTGAAATATTTCATACGCCCGGGCACTCACCGGGGCATATCGCCCTTTTTGACAAAAACAAGAAAATCATCCTACCGGGAGATTTATTGGGAAAAGCCCCCGCCTGGTACACCCCGAGTTCCGGGGGCGTGACCGGATACTTTGAAAGTTTAGAAAAGCTTGAATCAGCAAATGCTGAAATTGCGCTGCCATCACATGGTTCGTTTCTTAAAGACGTCGGTGACAGTATCAATAACACCCGGACAATATTGATGGAACGTGAGATGATCCTGCTGGATGCACTGTCGAATGGAACCAAAACACTAATGGCACTGACTGAGATCCTTTTCAAGAATCCATTGCTACATTTCTTTCCGGGGTTCGCTATAACGGAAAGCCATCTTATTAAACTTGAGTTGGAAGGAAAGATTAAAAGAGAGGGACAGCAAATTAAAAGAACATGAGGCTATGTTAATACTGAGGGAGGCGAGTTATCACGGATTTGTGTCCTAATTTCAGATCAAAACTAAACAAGGCAGAATCATTATGAAATTCAAAGAAATCATTTACGAAAAGAGTGGGGGTATTGCCAAGATCACCATCAATAGACCCGAACGTTATAATGCATTTACAGCGCTAACTTTAGAGGAAATGTATGCGGCCTTTCGTGATGCATGGGCCGATAATGAAGTTGGCGTTGTCGTTCTCACCGGTGCCGGTGACAAATCGTTTTGTACGGGTGGAGACCAAAAAACCAAGAATGGCGCTGGTTATGGCAAAGGCGAAGCTAGTTTCGGTTTGCTGGATGCTCATGGACAGGTCATTCATATTATTCGTACCATTCCCAAACCAGTGATTGCGATGGTCAACGGTTATGCCATCGGTGGCGGACATGTTCTGCAAGTCGTTTGCGATCTCAGCATTGCATCGGAAACCGCTGTGTTCGGCCAGGCCGGTCCCAAGGTCGGCAGCTTCGATGCCGGATATGGCACCGTTTTTCTGGCCCGCATTGTCGGTGAAAAGAAAGCCAGAGAAATCTGGTATCTCTGTCGACAGTATCCGGCCGAAGAAGCATTGGCAATGGGGCTTGTCAACAAGGTGGTTCCGCCATCAGAGCTCGCCAAAGAGGTAAATACCTGGTGCCAAGAGATACTTGATAAAGCGCCCTACACCCTGGCCTATATCAAAGCCTCTTTCAATGCCGACACCGATCATGTTAACGGTATCGGCGTGATGGCCAAGCATGCATTGGATTTGTATTATCGAACCGACGAATCCCACGAGGGTGTGCAGGCCTTTGTGGAAAAGCGTCCGCCGGATTTCAGAAAATTCAGGAAGTGATTCCAAAATATACTTATTTTAGAGTTCAGAACTGGCTATCCTCTGGATCAGACTTTTCAGACCAATCCAACCAGATCATCAGCGGTTGTCCGCGTATGTCTGCGGTTTATGAATTTAAGCATTACAAGGAGATAAAATGGGATTTTTACAAATTGATGAGAGCAAGTGCAAAAAAGACGGTATCTGTGTAAGCGAGTGTCCCACGGCCATAATCCAGCTCAAAGACAAAAACAGTGCTCCCGCGATCAAGCCGGGGGCCGAGGATTCCTGTCTGATCTGCGGACATTGTGTGGCGGTTTGCCCCCACGGGGCCCTCAGCCATACCCGAGTTCCCATTGAAGCTTGCCCGCCGGTGGAAAAAAATCTGGTTTTAAACGAAGAACAAGCGGTCCAATTTCTACGATCCAGGCGGTCGATCCGGGTATTCAAGGATAGAGCCGTTGAAAAGGAAAAAATTAGTCATTTGATCGAAATCGCCCGCTATGCACCCACCGGCAGCAACAGCCAGCTGGTGGAGTGGCGGATTGTCACGGACAAAGACAAGATACATGGGTTGTCCGGCATGGCGGTAGAATGGATGCGTGATGTGGTCTCTGGCAAAACACAAAGGGTTTCTTCACCCTACATGGCGGGGATCATTGCGGCGTGGGAGGCTGGCTATGATGCGATTCTCAGAAACGCCCCGGCACTCGTCGTGGCCTATTCTCCAAAAGAAGCCAACAATGGAATGGTGGATTTGACTCTGGCATTGTCCTATCTTGATTTGATGGCGCCCGCCATTGGATTGGGTACCTGCTGGGCCGGATTGCTGCAGGGGGCCATGCTGTCATCTCCGGATTTAAAGCAAAAGCTGGGAGTGCCGGCCGAGTATCCGTACCATTATCCGATGATGCTGGGGTATCCCATGTTTGCGTATCATCGGATGCCGGAAAGAAACCCGCCAAAAATAACGTGGGATTAGGCTACCCCTAGTTGGGGTTACTTGTATTGACCTAATACGGCCCCAATTTCCTGGAGCAATTCTTTACTGTTAAACGGTTTCTGGATGAAGCCAACGCCGCCTGATTTAAATATTTCGTGGGCCTGACCTTGAAGGCTATAGCCGCTGGAAAGCATAACCCGGACATCCGGATCCAAATTTTTTAATCTCTGATAGGTCTCGCCGCCATCCATATCCGGCATTATCATGTCTAAGATGACGATATCGATGGCAGACCGATTCCCCTGGTAGATTTCAATAGCCAGCTTGCCGGTGTTCGCAACGAAGACCTTAAAACCCATTATTTTCAGCATTTTTTCAATAACATCAAGGACCTTCTCTTCGTCATCGACAATCAATATCGTCAGGTTCTTTTGGAGTACCAGCTCGGATGGCTTTTTATCTTCTTCAAATGTTTCCCCGATTTTTTTAACTGCAATGGATTCCTTAGAAGCGGGAAGATAAATAGTAAACGTCGTGCCCCTGTTGGTTTGGCTTTCAACGCCTATGGTTCCGCCGTGATTATGGATGATACCGTAAACCGAAGCCAATCCCAATCCATTTCCTCGGCCAAATTTTTTAGTGGTAAAAAATGGCTCAAAAATCCGATGTAGATTCTTTTTTTCTATACCCGAACCGGTATCCTTGACCGAAATTTTCACATAATCACCCGGTTTAATGTCCGGTTTTTCTGCCGCAATTTGCTCCATAGTAATATTTTCGGTCTGAATGACTATTCGGCCGCCCTTGGGCATGGCTTCGGCTGCGTTAATATACAGGTTTAGGAGCGATTGTTCGATCTGAGCCGAATCTACGGACACGGTCCAAACCTCTTTCTGCAGGCTGCGGTCAACCCTGATTTCCTTTCTGCTTCGCGCAAACATAGTGGCACTATCGACGATAAGGCTATTCAAATTGGTTGGCGTCAGCTTATATTTTCCTTTTCTCGAAAACCCCAAGAGCTGATTTATAAATCCGGCTGCCCTCTCAACAGAATGGGTTATATTACTTATCAACTCATAATGGGGATGTGTCTCCGATATGTCCTTGAGCATTACCAGGGCATTACCCTGGATACACATGAGTAAATTATTGAAATCATGTGCAACCCCACCAGCCAACAAGCCGATGGCTTTCATTTTTTGAGCCTGATAAAATTGGTTTTCCAGTTTTTTTTGGGAGGTCACATCCCTTAGGAAGTTCAGGGTGGCCGGTTTATCTTCCCACTTGATGCTGACGGTATTGAGCTGCACCCATATTTCGTGTTTGTGCTTGCCGACAAGTCTAAAAGAATAGGTATCGGGGACATTTTCTCCTTTTAACCGTCTAACATGCCGATCGATGACGGTATCTCGGTCATCCGGATGAATATAATGAGTAAAGGGAAATTTATCCAACTCGAGGCCTAAATATTTGCCCATCTCCCTTCCCTTTTTGTTCGGAAACTTTACCTGATCTTCCTGAACAATAAATATGGCGTCGTTGGCATTATCAAACAGCAATCGATATTTTTCTTCAGATTCTCTGAGGGCCACCAGGGCCTGCTTTCGACTCGTGATATCACGTGCGACGCCCATGACTGCAAACGGCTTCTCCTTACGGTACAGCAGTGAGCTGTCGGTTTCCACCACCACATGGCTGCCGTCTTTGCATCTTAATTTAAATTCGATAAAATTTTCTAAAAAACCATTTTGTTTTATTTCTTCCAACGCTGCCGAAGCTTTGGGCATCTGGTCTTCACCAATCAAGGTGGCAAAATTAATCGAAGGAATGTCTTCTTTGTGGTAGCCGAGCAAATTCAGCGCCGCCTCATTGGCGTCTATAAAATTACCCTCGAAATCGTGAAGGTAGATGCAGTGAATGTTGCGCTCATACAGAGCTTTGAATTTTTCGTGAGCGTCACGCAAAGATTCCGTTGAGTGGATATATTCAGTGTGCTTATGTTCTAAAGCTTTATACTTTTTTTCCAGTTCAGCATATGTCGGCTTTTTATTCATTTAATTTACCTGACTTACTATTTCACACCACAAATGAACGCTTCTTCACATGGTCTGCGTCATAGTATTCAATCTCTGTGTGGTATGTTTTGAGGTCGATTTTGGCAGTCGTACGATACGGGTTATTAAGCCAGCTGAGCACAAGTTGATGATCTGGCGCGTCTTCAATGACAAATGTACCTCCAAATGCCGGATAGGTGTTGCGAAACTCCATCAGGTTGAGAAGCCGCTGGACAACCGGCTTTTCAATCTCGTTCGAGATTTCATCCAAAGTGTAGTTGTGGCGGTTGATATCACGGCCATTTTTGGTCGACTCAACCAGGTCGATATCATTTTCGCCGGCAAGTAAACCCACATAATATACTTGGGGAATTCCCGGAGCAAAGAACTGAATGGTGCGTGCTGCCAGATAGGAATCTTCGTTGCATTCCAGCGCCGAGTAGTAGGTGCAATTAACCTGATAGGTATCTAAATTTTGATACTCGGGACCAGAGTAGATTTTACGGGTATTGGAGCCCTTTTCGTCCAGCCCAGCAAGGGTGCGTTCAACTTCGTTCTCAGAAAGCAGATCGACAACATCCACCACACCGATACCATCGTGTGTATCCAGCGTTGTCAGCTGCTTGCGTGGGCATATCGAGAACCAATGCTTCAATCTTTTGCTGGTGTGATGATACAAAGTATGCAATACCAACATGGGCAGCGCAAAATCATAGGTCCAGTAGCCTTTGGCTGCGATTTTCTGGTGGTATCGGTAGTGTTCATGGACTTCAGGCAGCATTTCCGTCCCGAAAGGGGCCAGATATTCATTCAACCATTCCAGCAATTCCCACACATCCGGTTCGAGAAAGAAACAATTGGTTCCGAGCCGGACGGTGGAATAAGCGAACGCATCCATGCGGATCATTTTGGCACGGGTACGTGCTAAATGAATTAGAAAATTTCGCAGCACCTCTTTGGTTTTGGCTGCATTCAAATCCAGGTCGATCTGTTCATAGTCGAAGGTACACCACACCTTCTCACGGGATCCGTCTGACCTTTCAACTGTGGTATATGGGAGGCGCGGCTTGCGGGTATATACCTTGGCCAGGTCTTTTTCACTCAGGTCGCCGGTGGGACTCAATTTGTTGAAGCTCAAAAACATATCTGCATACTCGGAATCCACGCCGTTTACGTAATAATCCTGGAAAAACTCCGACTGACGGCTGATATGGTTGACCATAAAATCGATGATTAAGTCGAATTCCGATCCGATGCAGTCAATGTCCGCCCAGGTGCCAAAGGCCGGGGCCACTTCTGTATACGTCAGGGGTGCAAATCCGCGGTCAGCTGATGAAGGATAGAACGGTAGTAGATGGATCCCTCCAATCGCTTTGCGAAGATAACGCCTCAAAACATAATGCAATTCCAAAAGATTGATCCCCAAAGAATCCGGGTAGGTGATGAGCTGAACTTTATTTTGAACGGTCATGATACTCCTTTTTGACTTTATCGATGAATTGATATCGTTTAATTCCCTCAAGGATACCCCCGGCACAAGATTCCTTGGCGAAGAAGATATTGCGGGCACCTTTCAGCACATTAAGTTCTTTGCTGTAATTACCAACAACGACACCCAATGGCTCGCCGCGCAACATTTCTTCGTCGTTGCCGGAATCGCCGCAGACAAGGGTATGGCGCAACGGGATGGTCCATTTATAACTTAAATATCGGATTGCTTTCCCCTTGGAAGCGCGGTAGGGCAGAATGTCAAGATATTTATTGTGTGAATAGATCATGTTGTAGCGGCATTTGTCGTTCAACAACAAATTATGGATCGCGGCCAGCCGATCTTTGCCGGGTTCCATGAAAAAGCTGATCTTGTATGGCCGTTGAGTATCGGCCTCCTGGTACTCAAGGTATGGCAAGTTTTTGAGGATGCCGTATATTTTATCCCGGTTCCATTTATGGCGTATGTGGGTGGCCCATCCCTGTCCGAAGTGGTTGCCGGATCCGTAGTAGATTTCTGCCCCCACTGAGCTGATGATTACATCCGGCCGGGGTACACCGTGCTGTTTTAAAAAATCTCTTGCCGAATCAATTGTGCGGCCAGTGGCCACGCCGAAGCCAAGGTGCGGTCTGTTCGTCCTGATTAGCGAAATCAGTTCATCCAGCCGGGTGTTGTCCTCACCGATCAGGGTGTGGTCAATGTCGGTTATCAGAAAGAACCGCAAGGACAACAGGCGCCGGCCGATGGCATCCTTCGGTCTAACCGTGTCCATGTCGGTGGTTATGCTTTTCAGCATCAGTTGATCGACTTTTTCGATATATGTGGCAGCATGCTGTTTCCAGGTATAATACTTGCGAACGTTCAGCACCCCATTTTTGGAATATTCCTGCCAGATTTCTGGATCGCTGATTATTTTTTTTACAGCTGCTGCAATATTTTCAGGCTTTTTCGGATTCACCAGGATGCCGTTATCGCAGTTGCGAATAATGTCCGTCGGCCCGCCATCGTCAGTGGCGACGATTGGCAAGCCGGTGGCAGAGGCCTCCAGCAATGTCAGGCCGAAAGGTTCGACCATGGCCGGGTTGATGAATACCCCATGTTTTTCGGCGGCGATGCGATAGAGAGCCGGCACCTCAAAATCGAAATCGTGCTTTTTGGGGATGGCCATTTTGCCGTAGAGATCGTATTTGTCCATCATGAGGAGCATTTGCGTCAGCACCTCACGCTCATTTTCCTCCATGGTGTCAATATCTTTTCGCAGGCCGGCAAAGATCGCCAGATTGGCCATGGCTTGCAGTTCAAGGTCTTCGCCAAATGCCCGGATCAAACCAGATATATTTTTACGTTTGTCCGGTCGGCAAAGGGCAAGCATCAAAGGTTTGTCAGGCCGCAGAAAGAAACGATTCAATTCTTTCAGCATCGACGCCTGCGCATACATGGCATCCTCCATAACCTCATTGTCTGAAAGCATATTATGGTAGAATGGGTAAAACTTATCGATATCAATCCCTGGCGGAATAATCGCAAACTTCGGCACTTCTTTATTCTTGTATGATCCGTATTGCTCCTTGATCTCCTGGCTGGTACTTGTGACCACCAGATCCGCATTGGCCAGAATGTCCTCTTCGGTCGTTATGCGATAGTTGATCTTGAACTTTTTGTTGACATCGCCTTTCCGCATTCCGTCACCCATCAGTTTCTGCAACTTGGATCTTCCCAGAGAATGCCCGGTATATATGAATGGTACAGCGAAAATGCGGGCCAGATGCATGGCGATGTACCCGGCATCGGGATAATGGCCGTGCACAATATCGGGAATGTTTCCATCTTGTTTGATAAATTTGATCGTTTTATCGATATATTCGTCCAGGTGCGGCCACAAAAGCTCCTTGCGCATGTATTTGCGACCACCACATTGAATCCGTACGATCCGAAACTTATCATTTATCGTTTCCAGGGGTTGAGCATAGTCTTCGGACACGCGGTTATCCGAAATCAGCCGGGTAAAGAGATCCACTCGAGCAATGTCTTTTCGCTCACTGAGCTGTCTGCCCAGTTCCAGAACATATTTCACCTGCCCGCCGGTGTCCGCATCGAAGCCGAGTTCCATATTATCATTGCGAATCAGCCCATGGATGCTGAACATTTGAATATAGGGCTTGCTGTCAGTGGTCATTTATATTCTCCTATACGAGGATTCTACCCTCTCTTCCATCCATCCATTACCGCTTGCATTAGACTTCTAGCGGCATTGTCAGGCTATTTTGAAAAATGATTCATCGAATTCCGGCTTGTTTTGATAGCGTTTCATAAAAATGCCCGGGGCCTTGTCCAAGTTTTCAAAGATTGTCGGATCGACCTCGATGCCGACTTTATGAAATGCCGCACTCACGGTTTCCGGCTTCGGCGGACAGCCCTTGATGGCGATCATTTCATTGATGGCTGGATTGCTTTTGTGGGCCTGATACATGCATTTGCCGAACAGAATGGTTTTTTTCTTATCCGGTGAGGGTCCCATGACCTTGCCGCTCAAGATTTCAACATCGTCCCACGGCTGTCCCTTCCAGGATCTGGCAATAGCTGCCAACACTGTGCTCGTCA
>JAAUYD010289473.1_pt1 | contig 14406 bp, 13 predicted proteins | sample 7278101 | NCBI WGS metagenome assembly JAAUYD01 (sample SAMN14350128, study PRJNA611818) | marine sediment metagenome | isolation source: surface marine sediment (0.6m) | place: French Polynesia: Moorea | collected 2018-08
ACAACGACAGCTATGGCAGGAAAATAACCGTAAATGGGATGAACAACGACAGCTATGGCAGGAAAATAACCGTAAATGGGATGAACAACGACAGCTATGGGATGAAAATAACCGTCGTTTGGATAATTTTATCCATGAACAAAACCAGAAATGGCACGAACAACACCAACAAAATCAAGAAACCTTAGCAGAAATTAAACAGATGAATCGTAAGCATGATAGCACCATTGGGGCTTTAGGTTCCCGTTGGGGGCTATTTTCTGAAAGGAGTTTTCGTAATGCTTTGGCTGCTATTTTAGAAGAATCTTTCGGGGTAGAAGTGTTAAATATTAATGATTATGATTCTGATGGTATCGTTTTTGGACGACCCGATCAAGTAGAAATTGATGTCATTATCAAAAATGGTTTAGTCATTGTTTGTGAAATTAAATCTTCCATGAGTAAATCAGATATATATACTTTTAGTCGTAAAGTGGAATTTTATCAACAAAAATATCAGCGTCAAGTCAATCGCAAAATCGTCGTTTCACCCATGATTGATGACACGGCTTTTCCGATTGCAGAAAGTTTAGGAATTGAAGTGTATAGCTATGCTGATGATGTATATGTTGAGAATTAGTATTATTTCTTGGGAGAGAAAAATAAACAGTAGGGTTAAGATTTGATTATAAGTAGATGTTCTCAACCATAAACCTTATAAAAATAGCGTCAATTTGAGAAGGGGTTTTAATCTGTAGCTATGGTGAGAAGTAAGATTACTCATCACACACCTTTTTTGATCATGCTTCCTCCTATTTTTAGCGAATCTTTGAGAGTAGAAAGGTTAACCATTCCCATTAAGGGATTGTCTTCCCTCTTAGAAGGAACAAAAATTGTGCAACTTTCTGATTTGCATGATGATGGACTTTGTTTATCTCCTCAATTACTCACTCAAGCGATTACCTTAAGCAATGAACAAAAACCTGATCTTGTTGTACTGACTGGAGACTACATTACCAACGAACCAAACACTATCTATAATTTAGCTCCCAAATTGAAATTATTGCAAAGTCGAGTGGGAATTTATGCCGTTTTGGGGAATCATGATTTTTTGTATCCTCATGCTAAACCAAAAGTTACCGAAGCGTTGACACAGGTAGGCATTAAAGTTCTCTGGAATGAAATTGTTAGTCCTTTAGGGGATAATTTACCCATCGTTGGATTAGCGGATTTGTGGTCGTCAGAGTTCAACCCTGACCCCATTATGTCTCAACTTTCTCAATCGAAGCCTTGTTTAGTGTTGTCCCATAATCCTGATAGTGCTAGTATCCTACAACAGTGGCGCGTTGATTTACAATTATCTGGTCATACTCATGGGGGTCAAATTGTTATTCCTGGTTTTGGGCCGGGTTTAATGTTACTACAACAACTTCGTCATCACATACCCCCTAAATTACAACAATGTATTCCCTATGTTAACCATTGTTCGGGAATTCTCAAAAACTGGGAATGGCATCAAGGATGGCATCATATTCGAGGAAACCAACTTTATATTAATCGGGGTTTGGGAACTTATTTTCCAGGACGATTTTTCTGTCCCCCAGAATTAACGGTTATTACCTTAGTCTCTTGTTGAACTTTCAATGGGGAGAAGAGAATCTCTTCTCTCTATTTTTTTCAGCCATCTATAGGAAGTTTGGCTAAAATTCTGTTAATATGGTTTAAAAACTTAACTGATTAACTATGATTAGTGTTATTACTCCTGTTTATAATGGAGAATCTTATATTGAATCTTGTATTAAGGTTGTCATTGAGCAAAATTGTTCTGATGTTGAACATCTGATTGTTGATGGTGGTTCACAAGATAAAACAGTTGAGATGATTAAACAATATGCCCAAAAGTATCCTCATATTCGTTGGATTTCTGAAGCTGATCAAGGCCAATCTGATGCTATGAATAAAGGGATTAATTTAGCTAAAGGTGAGATTATTACTTTTTTAAATGTTGATGATTTTTATGAACCTAATGTGTTAAATCGGGTTCTAGAAATTTTTAAGACCTTACCTGAAAATAGCTTTTTGGTGGGTAACTGTCAGGTTTGGAATGTTAAAGGTAAAGTAAGATTTATCAATAAACCGAAGAAACTAGCTCTAGGAGATTTGCTGTTAGGATGGTCAGTGAATCCCCATCCGATTAACCCTTCTGCTTATTTTTATCATAAATCCCTACACGATGAAATTGGATTATATGATATCGAAGATCACTATACCATGGATGTGGATTTTTTATTACGAGTTGTTCAAAAAGCTAATCTTAAATATGTTGATGAAATTTTTGGCAACTATCGTTACATTCCTGGGACAAAAACCTTTAGAGATCGCAGAAAGGGTCAAGGAAAGTCAAGGTTTGAACCTTTGTTTGAAACCTATTATCAACAATTATCTCCTTTTGAAAAGGTACAATTTGCTATTAAAGATTTTTGGTTAAGAAGGTTGAGCAGTAAAATTAAACATTTTATTAAACATCCTAATCGCTTCTTGCCCTATTTAATGGCAAAAATGAATTAATATAAAAGCTAACATTTATAGCCAAATTTTCGTAAAATTTCTTGCCTCTCACGAATGTCTTTTTCCGTTTCCACCCCAAGGGGTGAATAACCATCAATAACTCCTAAAATCCCTTTTCCTTGTTCGCTTTCAGCCACAATTACGCTTAAGGGGTTAGCTGTAGCACAATAAATACGACAAACTTCTGGACACTGTTTGATACTGTTTAAAAAGTTAATAGGAAAAGCCTCTTTCAAGATAATTATAAAACTGTGACCGGCTGCAAGTGCCTGAGCATTGTTCACGGCGATGTCTTGTAATTCCTGGTTATTTCCTGTTACCCTAATCAATCTCGGACCAGAAGCTTCACAAAAAGCCAACCCAAATTGGACTTGAGACGAGATTCCTACCATAATCTCGTATAAATCTTCTACCGTTTTAATAAAGTGACTTTGCCCTAAAATCAGATTACATCCTTGAGGAATTTCTAAGGGAATAAGTTTTAATTCCATGTTCGTCATGATTAATTAATCCTTATTTCTTAATCTAGCAAAATATTTTATCATTGAACATTTTTTGTAACAAAGCTTTATCTTTTATTTTTTTTAAAGGTTGGTATTAAGCCACTTTATGTTACATTGAAGCAGAATGGTAAAGAAAATTTATGATGATGAAAGTCGCTGACATCATGACGAAAGATGTCATCACAATTCGCAGTTCAGCTACGGTTTCACAAGCTGTTAGATTGATGCGAGAAAAAACAATTCATACTTTAATTGTCGAACGTCGCCATCTTCAAGATGCTTATGGAATTATTACGGACAGTGATATTGTGAATGAGGTTGTTGCTTCTGGAAAAGATCCCAAACAAGTCAGAGTTTATGAAATTATGACCAAACCTTGTCTGGTTTTAAATCCTGATTTGGGGGTTGAATATGCAGCAAAATTCTTTAATCATTCAGGAATCCGTTGCGCTCCCGTTATCAAAGATAAACTCTTAGGTATTGTTTCTATTGTCGACATTTTAAATAAAAGTGATTTTTTAAACAATCCAGTAGAAACGAAATTACAAGAAGAAATCGAACAAAAGATTGCAGAAGCTAAAAAAATTTGTCAAGACTTTTCTCATAATTCACAAGCTTGTCAAGAAGCTTGGTTGTTAGTAGAAGAAATTGAAGCAGAAGCTTCTTTTCATCAAAATAAAAAGCCTGAAAAAACCGCCTTAGAAACTTATTTAGAAGAATACCCTTCACTAGCTGAAAGCTTTGCCTTAGAAAATTGGTGTAGCGGTTGAAATTTACTCAGATTTGTTGATCTTCAATTTAACTAATTTGTTTGTGCGCGTACTTTTTCCGTATAATTTTTGGGTTTCCATCGACGAAATTTTTTTAATAGAAACTGACGAAAGTTAACTGGCAAATAAGACATTAATAATCCTAAATTTGTCCTTTTAGATGCTCCTAATACCTGTTTTGATGAGGTTAACAGTTCTCTTCCTTCCGAGGTTTTCCCTTGTTCAATTAATCTCAGTCCTAAGTCTTGTTGTGTTTGAGCTAATTTAATTTTGCGTTTTTCTTCTAAGTCTTGATCGGAAAATTGATAATTTTGAATGCAATATAATTTAGCTTGTAAAAAGTGCAAATTTTGACCTAAACTGGTTTGTCCTCCATGAAAACGATATTCCATTAAATACTTAGGTAGAAAATACCCAACTTTACCAATTAATGCTAATCTAACTAATAAATCAAAGTCCTCACATCCGTCTGCTTTTGGATTCATATAATCCACTTCTTTTAAACAAGAATAACGGAATAAAGTTGACCCCACTTGTAAACTTTGATAATAAAAAGTTTGCCAATCCAAGTCTTGAATAATACCTTTTGTAAGTTGAGCTTTTCCCCAACGAACTGCATTTTCTTGTGTCGCTGATTCTACCCTTTTACTATCTTTATTAATTATCCAATGATTGGTACAAACAAAATCAACTTGTGGATTTGTATCTAATATATTAACTGTTTTTTCTAGAAACTCTGGTGTTAAAGCATCATCATCATCAAACTTAATAAAGTATTCTCCTTGAGATGCGTCAAACCCTGAACGCATATTGCGACTTCTTCCCATATTTTTATCGTGACGAATATAGCGAATTCGACTATCTTGAAATCCTGCAACAACCTCAGAAGTATTATCAGGAGAACCATCATCACAGATAATTAATTCAAAGTCTGAATAGGTTTGATTAAGAACACTATTTACTGCATAAGTAAGGTAATGAGAACGGTTATAGGTTGGAATACAAACACTAACTTTAGCCATAATTTTTAGGAGATTGTCCGCTTAATTTTTCCCATAATTCCTTGTAGTTTTCTTGTTGCTTTAGTCAAGGAACTAGGAGGAACTAATTGAGTGGGTTTTTGACCAGGATTTTTCAAAAAACGATAGTGTAAAAAGATATCTTTATAGTTGATATCTGCATCTTCTCCGTGACATAAACGAGCAAAAGATGCTGAAGAATAATTCATATAATGAATACGATGAATTGGCTTCAATCCCTCCTCATTGTAAAGAACATTATCGATGTTTACAAAGGGATCAGCATCGGCACAATTTCCCGTTCTATCTTGTCCATTAAGACTTTGGGTAAAATTATAAATAGGTCGTTCACTGCGTAAAGTCATATAGTTGTAGAGAAAAACATCATCCCACCAACCAATTCTATTAATCCATTCCACTTCTCTTTTATTAATTAATTTTTCTTCTAATTCTGCTAATTCTTGAGGAGGAAATAATCCTTTTTTAGAAGCAAAAAAACTAGCATCATGAATTTTAGGTCTAACTTGTTCCTCTGTATAACAACCACTGGTTTCTATAATGGGAAGATTTAAAGCTGCGTTTTTCGTTGGTTTACGATGTTCCCAGTCATCAAAAACAAAATCATAGTCGTCTAATTTTTCTAATACATCTTCGATGGGTTTCATGGCTAAATTATCAGCTTCATAAAAAACAAAGCGATCAAATTCACCATCAAAGGCCACAAATTTACGATGTAAATGTCCCTTATACCATCTTGGACGACTCGCTTTGCTTTCTTGATTTCTTGGATGAGCTTCCCAAACTTGATGAGCAAAATTTTCCCATCTGTTAATGGATTCTTGATTGTCAAATAAACTCAAATTAGGTCTATTTTTGATCTCGCTTTTGACTTTATCTAAACGATTATCATAAGGAATAATACAAATAGGAAGTGAAGGATTAACATTAACTTCAATACTGTTGAGTAATGCCACTAGCTGATCGTAAACAACATCATTAGCCAGAGTATAAATTCCTTGGTAAACCATCATTTTTCCTCGATTTTTTAGGGTTGAGTAATTAATAATTGACCAATTTGATACACTTCAAAACCAATAAATAAACATAAAATCACCGTAACCAATTTATTGAGCCAAGGAATATTACCTTTTCCGAAGAAAGAAGCGACAAATTTAACAATGACAATTCCCATGGCCACGAAAACTAAAATTTTACCCAAGTTGATCATTTCTTTACCTCTAATTAACGTTTGCCTTAGCAAAAACGATGTTAGTATAAGCTAAAATCAGGGACTACTGAGAAAAGCTACCATCAGGTAAAATGGCTTTTTCTAGGTTAGCACCTTCCATATTGGCCCCTCCTAAATTAGCCCCTTCTAAATTGCTTTTAACCAGTCTTGTGTATTTTAGTTTAGCATTGAGTAAGTTAGCAAATTGAAAATTAGTTTGGCTTAAATTGGCTCCATTTAAAATCGCTCCTTCTAAATTAGCTCCTGCTAGATTGGCTCCTTCTAAGTTAGCTTCTATCAGATTAACTCCCTGCAAAATAGCCCCTTCTAAATTGGCACCTGTTAAGGTAACCCCTTTTAGGTAAGCATTGCTGAGGTTGGCTCCTCTTAAATCGGCTTTAGTGAGGTTAGAATCTTTGAGATGGGAATCTTTTAAATTGGCTTGAGCTAAATTAGCCCCCACTAAATTCCCTTGTCGTAAGGTCAAATGACGTAAATAACAGCCCTCACAGTCTTTGGTGGTTAACAACAGTCTGACGGTACGCCCTTGCCAATACATCAACCCTGTCATTGCCACTAATGCCATAGCCACCAGAAGACTGACCCCGACAACAACAGATTTGAGAGAATACTGGTCTAGTCCAGGCCAGGGTAACACAGTTCCTTTCCCTTCGATGGTTAGGGATTCTAAGGCTTGATAAGCAGTTAAGGCATCAGCAAAGCGATCGCTTGCTTTTGGGGCAGTCATTTTCCTTAACCATCGTCTAAAACGGGGATGAATAGGGGGAAGCAGGTGTTGATAATCCAGTTGATAACTCTCAGGTGCAATTAATTGATTAATGTTTTGGCCTGGGGTACCCGTTAACAAACAAACCAACGTCGTCCCTACACTGTAAAGATCAGAGGCTGTGGTTAATTGAAGGTTAAACATTTCTTCGGGGGGCATAAACCCTACGGTTCCCCGAATGGTGCTACTCATTCCGAGATCGGAACTGCCCATTCTGGCAAAGCCAAAGTCAATTAAATAAATTTTTAGTCCCTTGTCTCGATCGATTAAAATATTATCTGGTTTAATATCCCCGTGAATGATCGGCGGATTTTGTTGTTGTAGATAAATAAGAATTTCCAGAATATTGAGGGCGACTTGTTTAATGTCTTGGGGGCTTAAACCTTTGACTTGCCCTAAGCAGTCTGCTTTTTTATACTCCTGAACTAAACAAAAGCCATTGGGGGTTTCAAAGGAGTCGAGATAACGGGGAATACTGGCTAGATTGAGCGATCGCAACACTCGAATTTCCGATTGATGGGCGCGGTAACCGTTCCAATGGCCAATTTTAGCGAACTGGTATTGTTTAATGACCACCGTTTGTTGGCTATCGAGATGGGAGGCTAGATAAGTGACTCGGCCTCCCGTAGTATTTTTTCCTAATACTTGTTGAATGTGGTAGTTGTACCGTGAAAAGTCGGGATATCTAGCCATATTCCCCCCAGATTAAGGAAGAAGTCTTAACAACGATTTACTGCTCACCAAAATAAGCTTCTAAAGCCTGTTGGACAATCTGATTCATGGGTCGTTTTTCGTCCTCGGAGGCTTGTTTGAGACGGGTAAACATGGCATCCGGAACACTGACTCGATGTTGATTTTTGCGAACACGACGGCGTTTTTTCGGGGTATAACTTTCCGAGAAAGTTCTCAAGGCATCAAAGCCCACTCGTTGACAAAATTGCCCAAACGTCTCTTCGTCTATTTTTTCTTGCTTAAAGTAAGCCAATAAGGGTTCTAGGAAGCTCTCGATGTCTTTGTCTGGTAATTTATCGATGTAGGGTTGGGCCAGTTGGGTTTGGTTGGCATCACCCCCTAACCAGACTTGATACATTCCCGGCGCGCTGCCTACAAACCCTAATTCTGCCATGTAGGGACGGGCGCAACCGTTGGGACAGCCGGTCATTCTGATGACGATTTTTTCCCCTTCTAACCCCAGATGATTTAAAACCTTGTTAATGCGCTCTAAAATTCCTGGTAAGGCTCGTTCTGACTCGGTTATGGCTAATCCACAGGTGGGTAAAGCGGGACAGGCCATGGAATAACGGGTTAAGCTATCTATTTTTTCGGGATCGCTGACAATTCCACAGTGAGCTAAAATGCTGTCGATGCCGACTTTATGTTCTGGGTCAATCTCGTAGAGAATGAGGTTATGATTAGCGGTTAAACGCATGGGTAAAGCGTATTCGTCCGTAATCTTTTTCAAGGCCTTTTTCAACTGAAAACTTCCTTCGTCTTTAACCCGACCATTTTCGATGGAGATGCCTAAAAAGAGCTTGCCGTCCCCTTGTTCGTGCCAGCCGAGATAATCTTCATATTTCCAGTCAGGAAGGGGTTTAAAGGGTTCTAGGGCTTTGCCTAAATACTCTTCTACTTTGGATCTAAATTTGTCAATTCCCCAATCTTCGATCAGGTATTTCATGCGGGCGTGACGACGTTGGACGCGATCGCCGTAGTCCCGTTGGGTGGCTAAAATGGCTTTCATCAAGTCAAACACATCTTCTTTATCCACATACCCCAAGGGATCAGCTAATCTAGGGAAGGTTTCTTCTTTGTTATGGGTGCGCCCCATTCCCCCCCCTGTCAGAACGTTAAACCCTTGTAATTCTCCCGTTTCATCGGTAATGACCACTAAACTAACATCGTGGGTGTAGAGATCGATGGAGTTATCCCCTGGCACGGTGACGCTACACTTAAATTTACGGGGCATATAATGTTGCCCGTAGAGGGGTTCTTCGCTATCTTTAATGATGGTTCCGTTGCCATTGCGTTGACGGGCTGCGGTGACTTCAGGGGCTTCTTCGACGCTGATGGCTTTTTCCCCATCTAACCAAATTTCGTAATAGGCGTTGGTTTGGGGTCGCAGGAGATCGGCTATTTTGTCGGCGTATTCCCAAGCATATTGGTAGTCCCGACGATTTTTAAACGGTGCTGGCGGTGCCATAACATTTCTGTTAAGATCCCCGCAGGCCCCTAGAGTTGATCCCATGCTCTTGACAATAGCTGCGATCGCTGCTTTGAGATTTTTCTTTAAGATGCCATGAAGTTGGAACCCTTGTCGGGTGGTGACCCGTAAAGTTTGGTTCCCATATTCATCACTGAGGCGATCCAAGGTTGAGTAGAGTTGCGCGGGGATAAAGCCCCCTGGGTTTCGGGTGCGCAACATCATCTGATAATCTTTTTCTTGTCCTTTGGCACGGTTATCTCGGTTATCTTGTTGATAAGACCCATGAAACTTGAGGATTTGTACAGCATCTTGGCTAAAATGGGTACTATCTTCTAATAATTCGCTTTTTAGCGGCTCTCTTAAAAAGTTGCTACGTTCTTTAATGTTCTCTAGTTTAGACACTTTGCGGGTAGGTGAAACAGGAGTTTTGACCATTGCCATGAATATTAAATGCGGTACTAATTTGGCTTTTCTCGCTTATCGCTTAGTCAGGTATGAAGTGACTTTTTCCATCTTAACTGTTTTCAGCCTCTCTAATTCTTTAAAAAATGTGACAGGCTTTTCTGGGAACCCTCATTCTTTTTTCAATTATCTTGATTTTGTTGAATAAATTTGCTATATTTTGTGATGTTTTAAACTAATAGGATTTGTAATATAGCCTAAGATGACGATTTCTAAAAAAATATGGTTTTTATGGTTTCAAGGACTCGAACAAGCTCCATTAGTTGTTAAAAAGTGTTACCAATCTTGGCAAAAATATAATCCTAACTGGGAGCTTATTTTTCTTGATGATAATAATCTTAAAGACTATGTAACTCTTGATATTCCTAAAGAAAAATTATCTCATTTATCCAAAACAAAGCAATCTGATTTAATTAGACTAGAATTACTTTCAAAATACGGAGGGGTATGGGCTGATGCTACTAGCTTATGTAGAGTTCCTTTAGATGATTGGTTAGAAGATTATACTCAAGCAGGTTTTTTTGCTTTTACTTACAGAACAAGAAGTTATGGCTGGATTTTGACTTGGTTTTTAGCGTCAGAGCCATCCAATGCCATTACTGTTAAAATCAATCAAACTTTAACGGCTTTTTTTCGTGATAATGAATTTTATCATAGTGGAATAGTAGCTGAGAAAAGAATTAAGTTTTTAGATAAATTCTTAAATCGCAAATATAAAACAACTCGATTTTGGGCTTCGTGGTTTGTTAGGAAAATATTTAAAGTCTATCCCTATTTTATTTTTCATTATATCTTTGCGAATTTAATCAATTCAAATCGAGAGCTTTTAAAACAATATAAATTGATGAAAGCCTATCCCCCTACTGGTGAAATTTTAGGAAGATATGGATTACTCCGTCCTTTAACTCCCGAATTAAAAGAAAGAATCGATAGTCGAGTTGATCCCGTATATAAATTAACTTATAAGTACAACCAGGAAAAGGATTCCTCGTCCTCAATTTTATATTATCTTTTAGAAAAAACTGAATGACTAAAATAGCATCTTCTTCAGATGTTTCTAGGAGTGTTAAATATGTGATATAACTATGAAGGCTAAGGGATGGGAAATCTTCTCTTTTTTGACCCATCATTAGGGTCTATGTGTGATTGTAAGGGTTTTCAAGCCCTAGTTTCCCATAACTTCCTCTCTCGTTCACAATTTGTACTATCGTTAAGTTATTCATGACAACATTGCTCACTCAGTCTCAACCGTCGCTTTCTCCTCAACTGGATGAAAATATTCGGTTACGTGACATTCTGAAAACGTTACCCGCAGAGGTCTTTGTTAAAAATCCCCGTAAAGCTTGGTTTAAGGTGATTCTTACCGTCTCTATGGTAGCTTTAGGATGGGCTGCTTTGGCGGTTTCTCCTTGGTACTTACTCCCTATTTTATGGGCATTTACGGGGACAGCCATGACAGGATTATTTGTCATTGGCCATGATTGTGGACATCGTTCTTTTTCTAATAATAATTGGGTCAATGACTTCGTTGGTCATAGCGTTTTTTTACCTTTATTTTACCCTTTTCATGGTTGGCGTATTCTCCACAACCATCATCACAAACATACCAACAAATTGGATGTTGATAACGCTTGGGACCCATTTATGCCAGAATTTTACGAAACTTTTTCTGCTTTTGAAAAGTGGGGCTATCGACAGTTACGGGGTCGTTTTTGGTGGTTTGCTTCTGTCGTCCATTGGGCAAAAATTCATTTTGACTGGACTAAATTTGCAGGAAAAGAACGAGAACAAATTCGCTTTTCTGCTTTAGTGGTAATTGTGGCTGCTATTATTGCTTTTCCCCTTGCCTTCGCTACACTAGGAATATGGGGTGTCATTAAGTTTTGGTTATTACCTTGGTTAGTGTTCCATTTCTGGATGAGTACCTTTACTTTGGTTCATCATACTGTTCCGAATATTCGCTTTAAAAAAGAAGCAGACTGGAACGAAGCAGAGGCTCAATTATGTGGGACAGTCCATTGTGATTATCCTCGTTGGGTAGAAATTCTTTGTCATGACATTAATGTTCATATTCCCCACCACATTTCTACGGGAATACCTAGCTATAACTTACGTCTAGCTCATCAAAGTTTAAAAGAAAATTGGGGTGATTATTTGTGTGAATTACGCTTTTCTTGGCCGTTAATGAATGAGATTACAACTCAATGTCATCTTCATCATCCTGAGACAAACTATCAAAGTTTTCAACAATATTATCAGAATAAGAAATAATTGTTTCTCTTCATAGAGACTTGAACTCAACATCTTCATGAATCGCTCGCTGTTAGCGATTCTTTTTTATTGTTAAGATATAATAAAAACTTTAACAAATGCTCCCTATCACAGAAATCAATTACTTAGTTTATGGCACTTTCAAGACTCCAACAACTGGGCACCTATCTTCGTCCCCACTGGCGTAATGTTACCTTAGGAATGATCGCCTTATTCGTGGTCAATGGGTTGGGAGTCTATATTCCCCTTCTCATCCGAGATAGTATTGATAATTTGAGACAATCATTCACGCTTCAAGAAATTATAGGTGTAGTTATCTGGATTATCATTTTAGCTTCCATTTCCTGGGGAATTCGGATGTTATCTCGTCTTTATCTGTTTGGAGTAGGACGGGATGTGGAGTTCAGTCTCAAACAAGGCATCTTTGAGCATTTATTGACCCTAGAACCGGCTTATTTTTCCAGAAATACATCGGGAGACTTAATTAACCGTGCTACCAGCGACGTGGACAATATTCGTCGTTTGGTGGGGTTTGCGTTACTCAGTTTAGCCAATACCATTTTTGCCTACGGGTTAACCCTTCCTGCGATGTTAGCCATTAATGTCAGGTTAAGTTTATTCGCAGTCGCAGTGTATCCCTTAATGTTAATTACGGTAAAAATATTTAGCCAAAAATTACAACAACAACAGCTAAGTGTACAGGAAAAACTCTCTGATATCAGTCAACTCATCCAAGAAGATATGAGTGGCATTGCTTTGATTAAAATTTATGCTCAAGAAGAGAATGAAAGACGAGCGTTTGCGGATAAAAATCGTCAACTTCTTAAGGCCAATTTAAACCTAGCTCAAATTCGCAATTTTTTATTCCCATTAATCGAAGGATTATCCTATATAAGTCTTTTATTACTCTTAGCTTTTGGTACCTCAGCTATTAATCAAGGCATTATCAGTATTGGGGATTTTGTTGCTTTACTTATCTTAGTCGAAAGGTTAGTCTTTCCCACTGCTCTACTGGGATTTACCATTACAGCTTATCAACGGGGAGAAGTGAGTATTGATCGAGTAGAAGCCATCTTTCAAACCAAGCCAAAAATCGAAAATTCAATTCATCCTCTTGATTTTTCTCTAGAATCTATACAGGGAAAAATTACTGCTCAAAATTTAACCTATACTTATCCAGGAGAGCAAAAACCAGCCCTTAAAGATATTAATTTTACCATTGAACCAGGAGAAATTATTGCTATTGTTGGTCCTATTGGCTCAGGAAAAACAACCCTAGCTAATAGCTTTCCTCGGCTATTAGCTATTGCTAAAAACCAACTATTTCTTGATAGTTATGATGTCACTCAACTAGATTTGAAAAGCTTGCGAAAAACCATCGCTTATGTTCCCCAAGATAGCTTTCTATTTAGCACGACTCTTCTTAATAATCTTCGCTATAGTGATCCCTTAAAAGAACTATTTGAAGTGGAAAATGCAGCTAAACAAGCAGAAATTCACGAAGAAATTTTAAACTTTCCCCAACAGTATCAAACTCTAGTTGGTGAAAGAGGAATTACCTTATCTGGGGGACAACGTCAACGCACGGCATTAGGAAGAGCATTATTAATGAATTCTCCTGTATTAATATTAGATGATGCTTTATCTAGTGTGGATAATAAAACAGCCACCAATATTCTCAAAGGTCTCTCCCAAGAAAGAAAAAGAACCATTATTTTTATTTCTCATCAACTTTCTGCTGCTGCACAAACCGATCGCATTTTTGTTATGGATTATGGCACAATTGTTCAGATAGGAACCCATCAACAGTTAGTTGCTCAACCTGGCCTTTATCAACGTTTATGGCAACAACACCAATTAGCAGAAACTGTCAGTTAAGAATAGATGAATTAATGTCGTTCCAACTTCGGTGTTACCTTGAACCCTAATCTGGGGAACCCTAATAATAGATAGGTAAAGCCTATTATTCCCCTATGTTAATTCAGGATTTTAACTTAATATGAACAGTCTTCAACCAGAATTTTCTGTCACCTTTATTAATCCTAAAAATCAAACCCAAAGAACCATTAAAGTTGCTTGTGATCAGGTAATTTTAGAGAAAGCAAAGCAACAGGGAATTGAGCTTCCTGCTTGTTGTTGTGCTGCAGCTTGTACTGTCTGCACTGGCAAAGTGATTGAGGGAACCGTAGAACAAACAGCCCAAGCCATTCAATTCTTAGGTTATCCTTTAGTTGATGCTGGTTATGTACTGACTTGTGCTGCGTATCCTAAGTCCGATTGTACAATCTTGACTCATCAAGAAGAAGAAATATTCTAAATTTTAATGGGAAGTGTGGGAGGTAACTTTATGCGACAACGAAATTAATTCAACTTCCCCCTCTCCCCTCTCTACCCCCGCTTCCCACACCCCCTATTCTATTAGGTACTACAATTTTATAGATTTCTTTCAACTGACTTTTTCTCCTTGTAACGTTATTGAAATTTTATCCTAATGTCGTCAGAATACCCCATCCGTCTACACGGTGGGGATGAATGACGACCAGAAAATCAACCTCGAAGCGTCCATTAAAAATCATCACGCTCTATATCTTACTGAGATGTTATAATATGAGTAAG
>JAAUYD010069306.1_pt1 | contig 14402 bp, 12 predicted proteins | sample 7278101 | NCBI WGS metagenome assembly JAAUYD01 (sample SAMN14350128, study PRJNA611818) | marine sediment metagenome | isolation source: surface marine sediment (0.6m) | place: French Polynesia: Moorea | collected 2018-08
CCAATCTCCTTTTTGCCTGACCAGGGTGTAGAGCAACTCGATGGGCTTGCCGCGACGTCCGGGTTTTTTATCGATAATTACCTTCCAAGAGGAATGCGTTTCCAGTTTCCCCATCATTGCGTGAATTTTTGCCAGCGCGTCTTCGGCTTCACCCCCCGTGGCGTTGATGGTTTCAGAATCCTGGAAGGAGACATCGTCGTTCTCATTCGTACCAGGGCCAAGCCCCACCAGAACGGACCCCTCGCCGATGTCCACCAGGGCGCGGTTGATCGCCGCCGACAACCGGGGAGCGAGGGGTGAAAGTTCCATGTGAATCAGTTTTGATAGTTCATACGGGGTCATCTTCTGCCACACTCCTCTGGTTGATTGGCAGGTGCGCGCGGTTGCACAAACACCCGGACCAGGATTCTGGACTGGGATATCGATCGCAAAGCGATGGCGGCCGCGATGTTTTCGCGATGCCCTGCCAAAAGCATGAACCAAACGTTACAGGATGGCCAGGAGGCCGTAAATATCTTCTGTTCGGGAATAGAAATCCGACATGATCCGGTTGGCATTCTCCTCTGTCAGGCCAAGTTGCTCGCGAACCCGATCGTAGTGGGCGTAGTGGCCACAGAACAGTTCTCCATTGATACCGGCCATTGAGCACAGGCTGTCGGCCAGGTAGACCATGGCGGTATCATCCGACATGTCGGTCGTCTCGTCTGTCAGGTGATGATTCTGAATGGTTCCGGTCAGTGCTTCGCTGAAGTTCCAGTTCGCGGCGATCCGCCCGCCAAGGTGGGCATGATCGATGCCCAGGACTTTGCGCTCGGCCGCAACCAGGCTCAAACGGTCGACCGCCATGGCCTCGCCAATGGCTGCCTTGGCTTTACCCATATACCGGTCCAGGACGATGATGCCTATGTCTTTGAGCAGGGCGGCTGTGAAAACGGTATGCTTTGCCGGGGCCTCGATCTTTTCAGCGATGGCGCTGGCAATCAGGGCACAGGAAACGGACTGTTTCCATAATTGGCCTTCCTCGAGGTCGTACCCCTGTTGCGCCGATTTGAGCGCTTTGGTTACCCCGGCCAGCAGTACGATCTCCACCACCTGTTTGAGCCCCAGAAGGACCACGGCATCATGAACCGAATCTATTTTTCGCTTTAAGCCAAAGGCAGCCGAATTGGCCAGTTTAAGCAAATTGGCGGTCACCAACGGTTCATACAGGATCAGCTCCGTAATCTCAGAGACGGGCACCTCCGGGTCGTCGACCAGGTCCATGAGTTCGTGGATCACCTGGGGTACCGGTTCGATCCTTTCGCTTTCCTTCAGCAATCGATCCAGTGACAGCATGGCGCATTCTCCTTCTCCTCACCTTCTACCTTTTTTTGATGATCAGTTCAAGCCAATGGCCCATTTAAATTACGAGGCCCGGCAGCTCACCCGCGGTGAGTCAAAGAACCGGGGCAGCCGATAATGGTAGCCCCCGGCCCCCTTTTTCTGCCAACTTCGTTATTATTGAAATTTGCCCGTATGTTGCTACGTTGAATTTAAATGTGATCGGCATACAACGACAGGGTTGAATATGTCGAGTGATTTAACTGTTCGTAAGGATCCGTCAATGGCATCGACCAACCTTCAAACAACCGACGTGGCGTCGGTCAGAAGACAAAAGACCATGACGACCTTTGGATTGAAGCACAGTCGTCAGCCTGTATAAAAGGTCTGTTCATGTTTGCGAAATGGAATTAAGACGTGACACACATGATCGAAAAAACACCTTACATCATCGTGGACAATCGTAAAATTGCTCCGATTCGTCGGGCGTCGGGAACCTTGCCGGTGCCTGCTGAAAGATCAAATCAGGATCTCCCCTTTGGTGTTGTCGATCGAGTCACGATTTCCAACGCGGCAGTGGAAAAATACCGGCAACTGCAGATTACGGGCGACGCCGATCCAGCCTTGCACCCACCCCATTCCCAAAACAGCCAACCCACAATTGTTTATCTGTTGACCGACGCTTCCCAAAAATATCGTTAGCCCGGATTCAGGCATTGGCAGAATACACCGATTAGCACCTATTTCGGTGATACGGTGTGACGGTTTGGTGGTCAGATCGGATGGGCAGTGGGCAACCCTTGCGGGTAAAAATTGCCGGCACATCGAATTGATAGCGAATGTATGCAATTAAAGATAGCATAATGATTACAGATTGATAACTTAATCCCGCGTGTGTGTACGAATGTTGCATAAATGGCCATGACAATTAATCTCCACGGTCTGAAAGTCAGAGCATGGCGGAATCCGTTGCGCTGGTGCCCGTACCCTTTTACGCTCCGGTTCGTACCGGGACCAGCCCTTTTTTTCATTTCGGCGAACCATCCAGACGACTGGTTCTATTGGAGCGGCAGGCCCATCCGGATGCGTCCGAACCGGACGAAGGCTTGACCTACAACAGTGGTGGTCGCTTTGCCGCCGATACCCGGATCGGCACACGCGTTAACATTTATGCGTGATCACGGCGCAGTTCAGATTTGAAATATAGGGCTTTCCCAAAATCCAAAACGAAGCGGAGGTCATTTGGAAAGAAGCAAAGCCGAAGCCCGTTAGAATTCAAGTGTCAGTCTTCCATAGAGCGTGGTGTTGTTTTCGAGTTCGGTATTGAATCCACCGGCTTTCCAGTAGTCGCCGGCATCCAGGTAGGCGATTACGCCCCAGAACTTCAGGTTGTTCATGATGTCCCACTCCACGGTGAAATCGTACTCGGCGCCGTGGTCGTCGTCCCACGCCACACCGGCATTGGTCTTGGGTGCGTCATCCGCCCTGGACTTTACGTAAAGTGCACCCAACCTCAGGTTGTCCAGCAGCTGGTACTTGGCACCCAGCCAGAACGAATGATAGCCTGCCGGACCGGTGCGGGTGGTGGGACCGCCGGCAACGTTGCCCAAGGGGATGCCGTTTTCGTCCACACCACCCAAGGTGGTTCTCAGGTTTTGGTAATCCGAGGTGAGCAAAAAGCCATGCTCCAGGTCGAGCGACTCTTCGAAGTAGCCGACGGCACCGGCCTCATCGTCATCCGGGTTGCTGTCGCCCTGAACGTAGGTGCCACCTGCATTGAAGGTCAATCCGGCGATGTCGTACTTAAGGTCCAGGGTGGCGGCGAATCCCTGCGCGTCGACGGTGTCGAAGCTGTTGCCGGAAATCGGATCGGTCCGGGTTTCATCCAACTCGATTTCACCGAAGCCATAAAAGAATTCCGCTTCGGCGGTGAGCGGACCGAAGGTGCCCATGAAGTAGGGGTTGAACACCCACAACCCCAATTCAGAGCGCGTGGGGCCGGCGGCTATGGCCGAACCGGCAGCGGCGGCCTGGCCCTGGGCGCGGACAGCCGCATCGTTCAGCGCAAACAGGTCCGGTAAGCCGGCAGCGGCGAGTTGTGCGCCGGGAAGATTCAGGTCCCATTCGACCGGTGTTGGGTAGCCGGCAGCTATCGCCGCCGGATTGAAGGGTGCCAAAAGGCCGGCCTCTTCCGCTGTTCTGGCAGCATCGTATGTTCCGGCAAAGGTGCCAGCGGCTACGGTGGCCGCGTCCGTCGCTTGCGTGAAGCGCGCATAGCCGGTCTGAAAATTTCTCAACGACCTCTGATCCACATAGTTTTTGTGCTCGTAGCGCGCGATCAGCAGGCCGGTGGACCAGTTTTCCTGCCTGTAGGCACTAAACCCATAGTATTTGTGAAAGTCTGCATCGGAAATGATGTTTCCCTGATCCCCTTCGCCATTTTTCTGGACCACGAGCCCGGAGATGAAGTCACCGACGGGCAGGACCCACATGATGCGGTCCTTGTGCCGATTGTTGCTGCCGTGGCTGGCGGTGCTGTCGCCCAGGCCGGTGCCCCACGGGGTGTCGATGTAGCGGCCGATGATAAATCCGCCGATGGAGGTTTTAATGGTCATGTATGCCGCTTTCCAGTCGAAATTCTCATCGTTGTCTATTTTGGGGGAGAGGGGATCGTTCTCATCGGACGGGCGACTGGCATCGGTTCCCCATACGTGATCTTCTAAAGCGGTAAACTGGGTGGTGAGGGTGATGTTGTCGTTGATCTTGAAGACCGGTTTGAACATGAGTTCCATGGTTGAATAGTCGTCCGTGGCATCGCTCTGCCTGAGGAATGCGTTGGAGTGGTTGAAGTGTTCCACAAAATAATGTCCCGAGACCGTCAGCTCCAGGGCCACTGTCGGGGCAGCGATCATCAGTGCTGCGAGAACGGCAACAACAATCCTCATCTTTCTCATCTGGCGCCTCCTTGTCAAACACCTGGCGTTCGTTCACGTGCTGATTCAACTCACCGGAGTGCTTCTGATCACCTCGTTTTGCCTGACGTGTTGATCCGTCTGTTCAGGCTGCCCCGACAATCCATTATGGGGGGTTGGGCGGGTCATATTTCCAGTACGCAAATTTTAATAGGGATATCGGATGCTGTGCACAGATCTTAAGCAAATCTTTAACGGCTGGATCCATTATTGGGAAAAAAAATTACTGAGGAGGGCATGATGGTCGTCAACGCCGCGCTCAAAGGGCAATCCTAATTTAAAGAGAGGCAGTATCAGTCGGGCGTTGTATTTTTTTACGACTTCATCAAGCGTTGGGGCGCGGAAGAAAAAATGACCTGAGATGGCAACGGGACGGCCCATGGCGTCCGTCCGATCAACGCTCAGGATTACTTTTCGGACAGACCGTCGATCTGTTCGATAACGATGTTGCTGGATGTTGACTGGCTCAGGCCGGTGCTAACCACCATGGCGTAGACGGCTTCCTGCCGGCTGTCGCCGTCCAGGTCCGCCAGAGAGAAATCGCTGATGTAGCCGCCGATCTCCTCACCGGACCAGATCTCTTTCATATTGACCCGATTCCAGCGCAGGACAATCATCCGCCCGCGGTTGTATTTGCGAAAACGCGCAAGGATGCCTCGGGCCGAATCGCGATTGTGAACCGTGACGACTTCGACATTTTTATCACCGTCAAGATCGGCAACGATTAAGCGCTGGGTCAGATAGGTCCGATCCTTGGTTCTGGCATCAGTGGTCGAAGCGGCCTCTAAATACAGCGGGTTGCCGCCCAATCGCTCTTGGCCGGCCCATTGGGAACTGCCGGCCGGGTCGTAGATGCGCAGCTCGTCGCCGGCCGAATAGGCGATGGTCCGGACCATGCCGTCGTTGAAGATGTCCCCGCGGGCGAATCGGTAAATGGTCATGTCATCCGGCAGCGGGAATCGACGGCCTGCTCGATAGTCCTGGCCGGTCCAGGTCAGTTCGAACACGCCGGGCAGGAAATGGGTGTGGTGGTAAAGATCGCCGGTGTCGTTGGCCGAGGGTGTGCCTTGCCGTTGACCCATTACCACGTAGCCCTTTGCGGGATCGTTGGTGACCCGGAAGTACCACTTCTGACCGTTGGCGATCGGTGCAAGGGTCGATCCGTTCCATTCCAATACAAGGGAGGCCACCTTGCCTTGAGCGTTTATCCGGGTGACGAAAATTTCAGCGGTTCCATTGCCGTTGCTGTCTCCGGCATCAACCGCGATGATGGTGTGGCGTTCGCCGGCATCGAAGGCGGCCAGCCGATCCAGCCGGTCGCCACGCCTGTTCGTGGCGACGATCTGATTCTCATGGGCAACAATGATATCGAGCCGCCCGTCACCGTTCACATCGGCGGTTGTCAAGGCGCTGATCGTGCCTTTAAATGGGTTGCTGGTCCACAGCCTGGCAACCGGTGTGGCGCTCGTGGCGACTGCTGTGGCTGCGGGCACGACAGGCGCGGCGGGCGGCACCGGATCTGACGGCGCGGCCACCACTGCGGGTGGCGGGGGCGGCAAGGGTTGTATGGGGACGGCGAGCGGGGGGGTGGTCACCACCGGTGCCGCTGGTGAAGGAACCGCCCCCCGGGAATCGGCTGTGGCGACGGATGCGATGTATTGGTTCACCTGCATGGCAAACTGGTCGACGTGCTTGAGCACCTCGCCGCCGCCCTGCCCGAACTGGCTGAATTGCAATGCCGCATCACCGGAATTCACCGATGTCAGGGCGGCATCCGTGCTGGCGTTGTTGCCGAAAACAGTCAGGCTGCCGGTGACCACATAGTCGGCCTTAAGATCGCGGCCAAGTTGGACGGGATCTTTATCCGGGGGCGGGGCGTCCTCACGGATCACTTTGGCGGATTGGCTGATGCGTGAGGCCAGCATGTCCATGATGCCCTTGTTGAGAAAAGTCAGGTCTTTTTCTGAATGAATCGTCAGGGGCAGGATCAGGACGCGCTTGGGCGCTTCACCGGCCAAGGTGGGGGCATGGGATAGGATGAAAATGGTACTCAACAGGCAAAAAAAAACGGTCAGCCGTCCTGGGTAGCGCTTCAAGTCGGGAAGTCTCCATTTCCAATTTCAGGCGTGTGAACTTGGTTAACATGAACCATTTAAAAATGAAAGCGCAATTTGTTTCTGAACGGATCTTCAATCACACGCGGCTTCCACTCCATTTCAACTTGGCCTTCAAAACATCAAAATAGTTTTGATCGGGAAGTGTGATCATCTGGACCGGATTGGGACTTTTGCTGATGATGAGGGTGTCCCGCTCGTCGATTTTCAAGCCCACCTGGCCGTCACAGGTCAGCATGATGTCCGACGTGTCTTCGGCCAATTGGATTTTTATGGTCGCCGAATCGGGGACCATCAACGGCCGGTTGGTCAGGGTGAAGGGACAGATGGGCGTGATGAGTATGCCGGGCACCGACGGATGGATGATGGGCCCGCCGGCAGCCAGGGAGTAGGCCGTCGACCCGGTGGGTGTGGCCACGATCAGGCCGTCGGCACGGTAATCGGTAAGAAGCTGGTTGTCGATATGGGTACGAATCCGGGCCAGTCGGGCCAGGGCGCCTTTGTTGATCACCACGTCATTGAAGGCCGACTCCCGGGCGATCTCCACGCCCTCGCGCAAGGCCTGGATCCGCAATCGCATTTGTGGACGGGTGGTGAATTGATCACTTAGGATCGCCTCGGCCGCCTCACAAAGGTGGTCCTCCGTGGTTTCGGCCAGAAATCCGACTTCGCCGAATTTGACGCCGATAATGGGGGTCTGCTGGTCGCCGATCCAGCGAACGGCGCTTAAGAATGTGCCGTCGCCGCCCAAAACGAATACGCAAAAAAGCGATTTCGGAGACCGATTTCGTGATCCTTCCGATCGCTTTTTGGTGGGTATCCCAATTGGCTGACGGATAACGGCGAGTCCCTTTTTAACCAGCCAATGCTCGAACCGGTCAGCCTGCTGGCGGGCCTTTTCGTCATCTTTGATAACCAGACCGATATGTTTTTTCATGTTGGCCTTGGGTTTCTGGTCAATTTACTGTTTGCGATCCAATGGGTGTTGCCATCCATTGGTGGCGCGTAATCTTGGCGTGATGGGTCGCCCCCGGCAATCGTTGCCGCGGTTGGCGGTCGATCCCACCCTCAGCGACGGCCCTCATTCAATCAACCACAGATTTAGCCTACATACATGGGTTTGGTGGCCAGGGCAAGCGCAAGGGCCGCCCTACCGAGATATCGCCCGTTCCGGCCATTCTTTGGGTGCGGGTGCCGTGCGGCACCATTGGATCAAATCATGGCCCACCCATGCATATTCGGGCGACTGGCGCCCGTTGTTCCTTGGTCGCCATAAAGATTCGGCGTTCGGGTGTGAAGATTCAGCCTGCGAAATGCGGTTGACATCAATTGCTCCGGGTCATATAAAGTCTTTGTGGCTTCATAAAAAAATGAATTCGCTTCATCCGTATCCGGATAAACCTTCCTACCACATTTAACCAATATCCGGTAAAAAGATTCGAACAATATGAATTATCAAGAAATGATACGGAACCAGTCCATTGTCCAGCACGGGTAGGCAGGCCGCCTTTTGACTTGACTGATCATCGATGACTCGACTATACAGTCGTTCTTATTTGGAGGGGGACCTTTCACCAAAACCAATTGAGAAGGAGAGGCAAGATGAAAAAACGTTTGGTACAATTCCTTATTGTTGCAGTCGTTGGTACATTCCTGATTGCCGGCACTGCCATGGCAGCTGATACGATCAAACTCGGTGTTGCGGGGCCCCACAGCGGAGACCTTGCCTCCTACGGCATCCCGACCATTAAAGCCGCTGAACTGGTCGTAAAAGAGATCAATGCCAAGGGCGGCGTTCTCGGCAAACAGGTGGAACTGCTGGTTGAAGACGACGTGTGCAAGCCCGAAGTGGCCACCAATACGGCCACCAAACTGGTCTCCGAAGGCGCCCACGTGGTGCTGGGCCACATCTGCTCCGGTGCCACCAAGGCCGCCCTGGGCATTTACAAAGACTCCAACATTCCGGTCATGTCGCCGTCGGCCACCAACCCCGCGCTGACCCAAAGCGGTGACTACCCCAACTTTTTCCGTACCATCGCTTCCGACGATGCCCAGGCCCGCCTGGAGGTGGACTTCGCGCTGGACGTTCTCAAGCTTAAGAAAATTGCCGTGTTGCACGACAAGGGCGATTACGGCAAAGGCCTGGCCGAGTTCGCCAAAGCATTCCTGGAAAAAGATGACCGGGCCGAAGTGGTTCTTTATGAAGGCATCACCCCGGGTGCCGTGGACTACAGCGCCGTCGTGCAAAAGATCAAGAAAAGCAATGCCGATGCGGTCATTTTCGGCGGTTATCATCCTGAGGCCTCCAAAATCGTCAGCCAGATGCGCAAAAAGAGAATGGACACCACCTTCATCTCCGATGACGGCGTGATGGATGACACCTTCATCAAGGTCGCCCAGAAATACGCCGAGGGCGTCTATGCCACCGGTCCCATGGATGTCTCCAGCAACCCCATGGCCATAGCCGCCAACGAAGCCCATAAAAAAGCCTACGGCGCCGATCCGGGTGCATTCTACCTGAACGCCTATGCCGCAGCTTTGGCGCTGCTCAACGCCGTCGAGCAGGCCGGCAGCACCGATTATGCCGCCGTGACCAATGCCCTTCGGACCAAAGACGTGGAAACACCGCTGGGCAAAATCCGCTTCGACGAACGTGGCGATGCCATCGGCGTGGGATTCTCCATGTACCAGGTTCAAAATGGCGCCTACGTTGAATTGAAGTAGCGCAGGCGACCGCATGATCAATCAGGGGGCAGACCACCCGACGTCTGGCCCCTGATTTTTATGAATGGCACCTTTCATCGCCCGAACCCCATCGCCCGGGCGATATCCTTTTACCGAAGATGGTTCTTTAAAATGGAATATTTTTTTGAGCTTTTCCTAGGCGGGCTCACCCGGGGCAGCATCTATGCACTGATTGCCTTGGGTTACACCATGGTTTACGGGATCGTTCAACTCATCAACTTTGCCCATGGCGAAATCTATATGATCGGTGCTTTTACCGCCCTGATCGTGATCAGCGTGCTGACCATGCTGGGGTGGAACCAGATCGCCATCCTGCTGATCGCCGCCGGGGTGGCCGTGGTCTATTCATCGGCCTACGGCTTTACCATGGAGAAGATCGCCTACAAACCCCTGCGCCAGGCCCCCCGGCTGTCGGCCCTGATCAGCGCCATCGGCATGTCCCTGTTCCTGCAGAACTATGTGCTCCTGGCCCAGACATCGGATTTTATGCCCTTTCCCGGATTGATTCCCGACTTTGAATTCATGGAGCCGATTGCCCACATCATCGGTTCGCCGGAGCTGGTGATTCTGGTGACGACCACCGTCGTCATGATTTTGCTGACGATTCTGATCAAGTTCTCCAGAATCGGCAAAGCCATGCGCGCCACCGCCCAGGATCGCAATATGGCCATGTTGGTGGGGGTGAATGTCAACCGGGTCATATCGGTAACCTTCATTATCGGCTCCGCCACCGCCGCCATCGGCGGGGTGCTGATCGCTTCGCACATTGGCCAGATCAATTTTTTCATCGGCTTCATTGCCGGCCTCAAGGCCTTCGTGGCGGCGGTGCTGGGCGGCATCGGGTCGATCCCCGGTGCCGTGCTGGGTTCCCTGGTGCTCGGATGGACCGAGTCCTTTTTCACCGGATACATCTCCAGTGACTACGAGGATGTGTTTGCCTTTATCTTTTTGGTCTTGATTCTGATTTTCAGGCCGGCGGGCATTCTGGGCCGGTCAACGGCGGAAAAGGTCTAAGGGCATGGTAACGTTTACTGTGGCGGGTAATCACAACCCGTCGGCCACCTGCGTATTGAGATAAAACCCCACATGCTTGTAAAAGAATTCAAACAATCCTTCTTTGTCTCTCTCTGGTTCATGTTTTTGACCTTTCCCATCATGGTGATCCGGGTCAATACGGTGGAAAACATCATCCAGTGGCGCTGGGCCAACCTGTTTATCGTAGGTGTCGGCAGCTTTGTCTTGAGTGCGCTCTGGCGCCACCTGATTCGTCGCAAGGAACAAGGCATTCATAAAACCGAGGTCGATGGTGTCGCCCGGGTGACGCTGAGCCAGCGCCTGCTGGGCGATCGGCGCTTTACCATTCCTGCCTTGTTCATCGTCACCATCTTGGCCCTGGCCTTTCCCTTCGTTTTTTCCATCTATCAGACCAACATCATGATCACCGCCATGATCTATGTACTGCTGGGTCTGGGATTGAACATCGTGGTCGGTGTCGCCGGCCTTTTGGACCTGGGCTATGCGGCCTTTTACTGCGTAGGCGCCTACTCCTACGCCCTGCTCAACTACCATTTCGGGTTTGGCTTCTGGAGCGTACTGGGGATCGGCGCCGGATTGGCGGCCCTGTTCGGTATTATTCTGGGATTTCCCGTGCTGCGGCTGCGCGGAGACTACCTGGCCATCGTCACCCTGGGCTTCGGGGAGATCATCCGCCTGATCATGGAGAACTGGAACGAATTTTCCTTCGGGCCCAGCGGCATCGCCAACATCCCCCGTCCGGGGTTTTTCAATGTGGAGATGAACATCGAACAGGCGACCATCTACATCTATTTCCTGATGATCGCACTGAGCCTGTTCACGATCTTCGTCGTCAACCGACTGCAGAACTCGCGCATCGGCCGGGCCTGGATCGCCCTGCGTGAGGATGAGGTGGCCTGTCAGGCCATGGGCATCGACAAACGCAAAACCAAGCTCATGGCCTTTGCCCTTGGCGCCACGTGGGCTGGCTTTGCCGGTGTGGTGTTTGCGGCCAAGACCACCTTTATCAATCCGGCCAGCTTCACCCTGTGGGAATCGATCAACATCCTGTGCGTGGTGGTGTTGGGGGGCATGGGATCCATCGTTGGGGTCATCGTCGGTGCCTTTGTCTTGATTCTGCTGCCCGAGTACCTCCGTTTTCTTTCGGAGTACCGCATACTGGCCTTCGGCGCAGTGCTTGTGTTGATGATGGTCTTTCGGCCCGGCGGTATCATCGAGACCACCCGGCGAACTTATCAATACAAGGAGACGACCTGATGCCTCGCCCCTGCCACCGCCAATGACGACATCAATGCGATGCGCAAGAAGGGTCACGCAAGGGGCATTGCCTCAAAAGCCATGGATATGGAACCAATACTCGACGTTAAACAATTGACCATGAAATTCGGTGGACTGCGTGCCCTGGACCAAGTCGATCTGGATGTTTGCCAGGGCGAGATCGTGGCTCTGATCGGCCCCAACGGAGCGGGCAAGACCACGTTTTTCAATTGCATCACCGGGATTTACGATCCTACCGGGGGTGATGTCCTGATCTCGCCGCCCAAAAATGGACGGGCCCAGCGGATCAATGGGATCAAACCCAACAAGGTTACCGAAAAGGGGCTGGCCCGGACCTTTCAGAATATCCGTCTCTTTCAAAACATGACCGTGTTGGAGAACGTCATGATCGGCTGCCACTGCCGCATGAAGGCCGGTATCTTAGGCGCCGTGCTCAGAGGTGTCTCCACCCGCCGGGAAGAGGCGGCGGTGATCCAGAAAAGCTATACGATCCTGAAGAAAATCGGTCTTGAAAAGTACGTCAATGATTTTGCAAAGAACCTGCCCTACGGCGCCCAACGGCGTTTGGAGATCGCGCGGGCCATGGCCACGGATCCGTTTCTGCTGCTGCTGGATGAGCCGGCGGCCGGCATGAATCCTCAGGAAACGCGCGAATTGGATGAATTGATCATCAAAATCCGCGAAACCGAAGGCATTTCGATCCTGCTCATCGAGCACGACATGAAACTGGTCATGAGTCTGTCGGACCGCATTTTCGTCATGGACTACGGGAAAAAAATCGCCCAGGGGACGCCGAAAGAGATTCGCAAGAATCCGGCCGTCATCAAGGCCTATCTCGGAGAGGAAATTGATGCTTAGCCTGGTTGATATTCATTCGTATTACGGCAATATCCAAGCCTTGAAGGGCGTCAATCTGGAGGTCAAAGAGGGGGAAATCATCACCCTGATCGGTGCCAATGGCGCCGGCAAGTCCACGACCTTGATGTCCATCTCCGGCATCGTGCCGCCGCGCACGGGTGAGGTTCGCTTCATGGGTGAATCCATCACCCGGGTCAACCCGGACAAAATCGTCTCCATGGGCATCAGTCAGGTGCCGGAAGGCCGGCGAATTTTCCCCTATCTGACCGTTTTGGAAAATCTGGATATGGGGGCGTTTCTCAGGAATGACAAGGATCGCATTAAATCGGATCTGGACTATGTTTTCAGCCTGTTTCCCATCCTTGCGGAAAGGCGCAACCAGGCCGGCGGCACCTTGAGCGGTGGCGAGCAGCAGATGCTGGCCATTTCCCGGGCCCTGATGGCGCGACCTCGCCTGCTGTTGCTGGATGAGCCCTCGCTGGGCCTGGCCCCGTTGATCGTCAAACAGATATTTGAAATCATAAAGAAAATCAACAGTGAAAACAACACCACCATTTTTCTGGTGGAACAAAACGCCAACCTCGCCCTGAAGGTCGCCCACCGGGGATATGTCATGGAGAACGGACGGATTACCCTTTCCGACGCAGCCGACAACCTGCTGGTCAATGAGGACGTCAAAAGGGCCTATCTGGGAATTTAGGGCAACAACCCTGCGATTTTTGAACCGAACGAACATTGAAAGCGGGTAACGGGGCGGATGGTGGCCATTGGCTTGCTGCGCGACATCTGGCCACTGATCCAACCCGCTTTGGACCAAAGCCGCTCACCTTGCTTTGCAGCCGGTCTAAAGACCCTATGAAATATTTTTTCTACACTCCATATGGGGTGTTGTTGTCATTAATTATACATCATGTAGCGGTAGCGGGGGCCCGATCCTTTCGGGCAACCCGCGCAATAGGAAGGTCATTTCACAATGTGGTATGGATGCCACTGTTTTTGATGAACTGTTTTCACAGCCGCGCGATTGAGGCCCTCACGAATTTCCATCTTACTAATTTGAATTAACTACAGATTCGTTCATCTGTCGACGTGTCGGCATTCTATTTGCTAAAAATGCTCCCTAAGTGTCAGCACCATGCGTTAATGCGAGCCGATCAACCCCAACGATTTAAATTGCCATGATCAAAGACAACCCTTGCATTCATCCATTTGCTCCCTTGAAAGATATGGTCGTGATTGGCATGACCGTGGCTGCCTGCACCTTCTTGCTCACGTTTGCCAATGCGTTCACCATGCGTTCTGAATTCAGCTTCGAGGCGAGCCCCGTTCTGACCATGCCACCACCGCCGCCACCCCTGTTGCCGGCACCGGAGCCCGAGTCGACGGCGCCAGTGGTTGAAACGCCTTCGATCATGCTGGCCTTTGAGACGTCCCGGAAACGACCGGATATCGAAGTGGCCTGGGATTTGCCGATGTTTGACGATCGGATGTGTCTACCGGAGATTGAAGATATCCCGGACCGGGTTGAAAGCGTTGCGGCAAAATCACCGGTACCGGACAAAACGTTGCCCAAAGAGTCGATCCCATTCCACGGCATTATCGTTCAGGCGGCCGGGCGGTATGAAGTGGATCCGCACCTGATCCGCGCCATCATTCTGGCCGAGTCCGGTTACAATCCCAAGGCCAAATCGAAGAAAGGCGCCCGGGGGTTGATGCAGTTGATGCCGTCAACCGCGAAATCCCTCGGCGTCCAGAACATCTACGATCCAGAAGAAAATATTAATGGCGGTGTGCGCTACTTCAGGTCGCTGCTGGACCGGTTTGATGGTGATGTGCAACTGGCCTTGGCCGCTTACAATGCCGGTTCACGCCACGTAAGAAACTACGAGGGGATCCCGCCTTTCAAGGCCACCCAACACTACATCAAAAAAGTCCTCAAGTTTCACCGGAAGTTCAAAATGCAACAATCAGGCGGCTCTCGCAGGCTGGCCTGATCGCTCAGTTTCGCTTGTCATCATCTCAGGGACCTTCTCTACCCGCCTGACCGAAATATGTAAGTTGATCGACCGAGATCGGAAGA
>JAAUYD010004070.1_pt1 | contig 14397 bp, 9 predicted proteins | sample 7278101 | NCBI WGS metagenome assembly JAAUYD01 (sample SAMN14350128, study PRJNA611818) | marine sediment metagenome | isolation source: surface marine sediment (0.6m) | place: French Polynesia: Moorea | collected 2018-08
CCTCCACCCCGGCCAGCTGGCCAGCCACGTACAGGCCCGGCCGCGCGTGTACCTCGAGCGTCGGGCGCAGGCGCCGCGGCGCATTGATGTAGGTGTTGCGGTGCACCGAGCCGTAGCGGGCGAAGACGGCCTCGCCGAGCCCCGGCAGGCTGCGGAAGACGCGCTGCTGCTCCTTCACGCGCATCTTGGTCTGGAAGCCGACGAGGTTGTAGAGCACCCCGGCCTTGTCCTCCTGCCGCAGCTGCACGACGGCATGGGGCTGCTCGCCGGTGCGCGGATCCTCGAGGCCGACCGGCTTCATCGGGCCGTAGGCGAGGGTCTGCGGGCCGCGGCGCGCCATCTCTTCGATGGGCAGACAGCCCTCGAAGTACATCGCGGCCTCGTGCGCGTGCAGGGGCACCGTCTCGGCCGAGAGCAGCGCGTCGACGAACGCGCGGTAGGCGTCGGCGTCGAGCGGCACGTTCAGGTAGTCGCCCTCCCCGTCCTCCCAGCGCGAGGCGCGAAACACGACCTCGTGGTCGATCGAGTCGGCATAGACGGTCGGGGCGATCGCGTCGTAGAAGTAGAGGTACTCGTCGCCGATCAGCTTCTGCAGCGCGCGCGCCATCTCGGGCGCGGTGAGGGGACCCGTGGCGAGCACGACGTTCGCGTCGTCGGGGATCGACTCGACGAGCTCACGACGCACCTCGATCTTCGGGTTCGACTCGATGGCGTCGGTGATGTGGCGCGAGAAGACCGTGCGATCGACGGCCAGCGCCTTGCCGGCGGGCACCGCCGTCGCGTCGGCCGCCTCGAGCACGAGCGAGCCGAGCCGACGCATCTCCTCCTTCAGGCAGCCCACGGCGTTCGCCATGGTGTTGGCGCGCAGGCTGTTGCTGCAGACGAGCTCGGCGAAGTCGGGCGAGGTGTGCGCCGGCGAGTAGCGATCCGGCTTCATCTCGTAGAGGGTCACGTGGGCGCCGAGGCGCGTCGCCTGATGCGCGGCCTCGCAGCCGGCGAGGCCGGCGCCCACGACGACGACGTGGGGCGAGCCGGAGGAAGCGGTCTGCGCTTCGCGGGGATCGGTCATGGCGTGCTCGCTGTGCAGGAGCCCCATCGGCCGTCGCGTCGACCGGCCGAGGTCGCCTCGCAGCTCCGGGGGGCGAGCGGGCAGGATAGCGAAGGGCCCGGGGCTCCACCTACCACGACCTGCGACCACCTGCGATCACCTACGAGCCCTGCGCCGCGCGGGCGCCGGGCAGGCCGGGCCGTCGTGAGCGCGCGCGACGAGGCTTGAAGCGGCCGTCGCGATCCTGGTGGACGAGGCCATCGACCTCGAGCGCGAGCAGCCGCGCGGCCACCTCCGAGACGGTCCAGCCGAGCGCGCGAGAGAGACCGTCTCGCCCCTGGGCGCAGCGCTCGAGCTCGGCGACGAGCGCCCGGTCGCGCTCGTCGAGCGGGCGCGGCGTCGGCCGCGCCGCGCCCGAGCTGCTCGGCGCGTCTTCGGCCTCGACGGGCGCGAGCGACTCGACGACCGCCGGTGGCAGCGCGTCGAGCACGTCGCCCGGGTCGACCATGGGGCGCGCGCCGTCGCGCAGCAGCCGGTTGGGCCCCTCGCTGGTCGGCGCGCGCAGCGGACCGGGCACCGCGAGCACCTCACGGCCCTGCCCCAGCGCGTGGGCGGCCGTCACGAGCGAGCCGCTTCGAAGCCGCGCCTCGACGACGACGGTCGCGAGCGTGAGCCCGCTGATCAGTCGATTGCGCAGCGGGAAGTGCGGGGCGCGAGGCGGCGTCTCGACCGGCAGCTCGCTCACGATGGCGCCGCTCGCGGCGATCGCGCGCGCGAGGGCGCGATGCTCGGGCGGATACACCTGGTCGGCGCCGCAGGCCTGCACCGCCACCGTCGGGCCCCCCGCCTCGAGCGCGCCGCGATGCGCCGCCGCGTCGATGCCCCGCGCGAGCCCAGACACCACCACGAGCCCACGCGTGGCCAGCTCGAACGCGAGCCCGCGGGCCGTGTCGAGACCATCGACCGTGGCGGCCCGCGCGCCGACGATCGCGACCGCCGGCCGCTGCAGCACGGTCGGATCGCCGCGCACGCAGAGCACCGGCGGCGCATCGGCGAGCGGACGGAGCGCCTCGGGATACGCCGCACTCGGCCACGGCACGACGAGGGCGCCCGCGCGGGCCAGCGTCGCGCGATCGCGCGCGGCCGCATCGGCGCCGAGCGCCGCCATCACGCCGCCGGCGGCGAGCGCCGCGAGCGGATCGGACGTCTCGGCGAGCAGCTCCATCGCCCGCTGCGGCTCGAACGAGAGGGCGCGCTGCAGCGCGAGCCAGGCCTCGCAGCAGCGGATCGACGCCACATCCTCGGCGCCGGGATCGATCGGTTCATGCGGGTGCAACACGGGCTCCCGGGGACCGGGGCCTCACGTGGGTAGCAGCGCGGCCGCGCACGCGCGAAGCCGGGGCCCGAAACGCGAAGCGGCGGCCTCCGCGAGGAGACCGCCGCCTGGACGTGTTCGGACCGGCGCGGCTCAGCGCTGCGCCAGCTTCTTCACCTTCGGTCGGATCTTGTCGCCGATCTCGATCGCGCGACGCGAGTGGACGATGTAGGCCACCGCGCTGTCGGGCTGGGTGTCGACGACGATCAGCTGAGCGACGACGTGATCGGGCGTGAGCACCTTCTGGCCCTTGGCCTGGTCGCGAAGCATCCGGCCGGGCTCGTAGGCCTCGAGCTGCGTGCCCGGCTCGACGCCGTGCAGGTCGCCGCGATTGACGTACACCCACTCGCCGTCGCCCATCGCCGTGCGGCTGTCGGGCAGGTACACGACGTTGCCGGGCACCATGTCGGGCGAGCTCTTGACCGGCACGTTGATGTTCACCGGGTCGCGCGGGATCACGCGATCGCCGCGGCGGATCTCCGACTGGCTCATGCGGATCTCGGCCGTGCTCGACTCGGCCTCGACGCTGCGCACCCTGGCCCAGCCGAGCACGTCGACGTGATAGCCGAGCAGCGTGCCGTCGAGATCACGCACGGCATCCGCGTCGCGGTAGATCGTGAACTCGTCGCCCGGCTGCACCTCGCCCTCGCCGAGGCCGATGTAGATCTCGTCGCCGTCGGCCAGCCAGGTGCGGGGCACCGCGCTGTCGACGATGCTGGCCGCCGCGTCGATCGTGTCGGGCGAGACGAAGCCGAGGCTCTCGGCCTCGCTCACGCGCACCATCGCGCCGGTCGGCGCCGCCTGGGGCGCGTCGGCCGGCACCGCCACGGGCAGCTCGTCCATCTCGGTGGGCTCGCTGGCCGCCATCAGCCCGTCTTCCTCGCCGAGCGCGGCCGGGACGTCCTCCTCGTCCCACTCGATCTCCTCTTCCACGACCTCTTCGGGCACCGCGTCGATGAGCTGATCGCGCTCACCGTCGGTCACGATGCGCATCTCGCCGGCCGTGATCCAGATGTGATCGCCGGGCGAGATGCGATGCGGGTTCGAGATGCCGTCGTTGTCGTTCCAGACCGACGGCCAGACCCAGGGCGTCCCGAGGTAGGCGTTCGAGATGTCCCAGAGCGTGTCGCCGGTGGCCACGGTGTGGATGCGGCCCACGCGGCCCTCGTCGTCGACGCCCATCGGGCCGAGCTCGATGTGGCGCGCGGGCGCCGCGGGCTCGGTGTGCGTCTCGGCGGCGAGCTCACCCTCCGGCTCGTAGACCGCGTCGAGGCCGGCGCTCTCGACGCCCTCGGCGCTCTCGGCAGTCTCCGCGCTCTCGGCAGCCTCGCCGTCGGTGACGCTCTCGGCGTCGCTCGCGGGCGCGGCATCGGCGGTCGGCTCGGCAGCCAGGCCGCCCGCCTCGTCGGCCACGGGCGCCTCGGCCTCGGCCACGACCTCGGGCGCCGGCTCGGCAGCGGCCTCGGGCGTCGCGTCGGCCGCGGGCTCCGCCGCCGGCTCGAGTCCGAGACCCGAGTCGTCGAAGTCGAGGCCCAGGTCATCGTCGGCCACGACGGGCGCGGCGAGCACCAGGCTCACGGCGGCCAGCCACAGAAGCATCCAGGTTCTCATGCCATCCCTCCACGAGCGTGCACGTCGCTCGCCCCGCTGCCCTCGCCGCGCAGCCCGCGCCCGAGCTGGGCGGAGCGGTCCACGAGCGGGCACCCGGAACGCGTGTCACGCGCAGGTGTGCGTCGAACCTATCGGCGCCTCGGGAGCGCGGGTTGAGCGGGTCCGCACGCAGGACGCAGGGGATCTGCAGCTCGGGGCGACGGCAGGCCGCGAGCGCGGCGATGGCTGCATCACCCGCGGGGCAAAGCGGTGGGGGGTGGCGGAGAAGGGACCGGGACGCCGCGCAGGTGCACGCCGCCCCAAGAGGCGCGAGGGAGCCGGCACGGAGCCGGCGGCCCTGCCCGTCAGGTCAGGGCGCGATCCGGATCGCTCAGCCCGCGAGCCTCTGCAGCTCGGCGCGGGCCTGGCTCGCCCACGCCGGCTCGCCGACCTGCTGGCCCGCGGCCTGCGCTGCGTCGAGCTGCCTGTCGAGGTGCTCGAGGGCGGCCTGGAACGCCGCCACGGCGTCGTCGTCGTCGCCGCTCGCGACGTAGCTCAGGCCGAGGTGGTAGCCGACCTCGCCGCGCGCCTCGTGCTCGGGCGGCATGTTCGCGAGCGCCTCGCGGAAGTACCCCGTCGCCGCCGACGGCACGCCGCGCTTGAGCAGCACCCAGCCGAGGGTGTCGGCGGTGTTCGGGTTGCCCGGCATCGCCGCCTTGGCCTCCTGGGCCAGGGTGAGCGCACGGTCGAGGTCCTTGTCGCTCGACGCGAGGAGGTAGGCGAGGTTGTTCTTCGATTCGGCCATCGAGTCGTTGGCGGCGATGGCGAGCTCGTAGTGCTCCAGCGCGAGCTCGCGCCTCGCCGTCATCTCGTAGAGCACGGCCAGGAAGTGATGTGCCGTCGCGGCCTGGGGATCCTCGGCCACGGCCTTCTCGTAGATTGCGATGGTCTCGTCGATGCGACCCTGCGAGCTGTAGATCGTCGCGAGCTTCGAGTACGCGTCGAGCATCGAGGGGTCGAGCTCGATCGCCTTCTTGTAGCTCTCCTCGGCGAGCGCGAGGTCGCCCTCGGTCGCCGCCACGACGCCGCGCAGCTCGTGGAGCCGGGCGTTGTCGGGCTCGGCCGCGACCGCCGCGGCGATCCGCGCGTGCGTGTCGTCCATACGGCCCTCGATGCGGTCGAGGCTCGCGAAGGTCTGCAGCACGCGAACGTGGTGGGGCATGTCCTTCTCGATCTGCTCGAGCAGGGTGCGCGCCCGGGCGAGGTTGCCGCTGGCGAGCTCGATGCGCGCGAGGGCGAAGACGCCCTTCGCCTCCATCTGCTCGACGGGCACCTCGAGGAGCACCTCGCGCGCCTCCTCGATGCGACCCAGCCGGATGAGGCTCTGGGCCAGCACGACGCGGATCTCCTCGTCCTCGGGTCGCCGCTTGAGATACATCCGCCCCTGGTCGATCGCGTACTCGTGCTCGTTGAGCGACGAGTGGATCCGGATCAGGGCGCGGCGGGCCACGAGCAGCGACGGCTCGAGCTCGAGCGCCAGCGCGAGCTCGACGCGTGCACGCGCCATCTCGCCCTGGGCCATGAGGGCCGTGCCGAGCAGCAGGCGCGCCTGGGGCCAGTCGGGCTTCGCCTCGATGCAGGCCGAGAGCGCCTCGATCGCCCCATCGGCGTCGTTCTCCGAGAGCGCGACCTTGGCGATGACGAAGAGCGCCTCGGGCAGGCCCGGGTTCTCCTCGAGGATCGTCGTGATCTCCTGGCGCCCCTGGTCGAGCTTCTCGGCGTCTTGGCGGCCGCTGCCGTACTCGATCAGCGCCTCCGCATGGCGGAGCCGCGTCTTGAGCGACGTCGGGGCGACGGCCAGCGCCTGCTCGGCGGCCGCGAGCGCGCCCTCGAAGTCCTCCTCGCCCGCGCGGTAGGTCGACAGCACGAGATAGGGGTCGGGGTTGCTCTCGTCGGACGCCGCCGCCCGGCGCATCACCTCGGCCGCCTCGTCGTGCCGGCCGTGGTCACGATGGAGACCGGCGAGCATGAACATGAGCTCGAGCCAGGCCTGGTTGTTGTCGGTGAGCTGCTCGCCCGCCTCCTCGAGGATCGCCACGCCCTCGTCGATGCGGTCGTGATAGACGTACCAGTTGGCGCCCATCTGGTAGGCCTCGCCGCGCTGGTCGACGGGCGAGTCGCTCCCGGCCGAGTCGGCGTAGTTCTGATTGGCGAGATCGATGGCGCGGCGGATGTACTGCTCGGTCTGCTCGTCCGCTCCCTCGATGTTCGCGCTCACGCGCACCATCTGCGTGGCGACGGCGTACGTCTCCTCGATCTCGATCGCCGCCCGGGCCTCGGCCATGGCCTTGTCGATCTGCCCCTGGCGCAGGAAGAAGTTCGAGAGCAGCAGGCGATACTCGACCTTCTCGGGATTCTCCTCGATGACCCGCCGCATCAACGGCTCGACCTCGGCCTCGCGGCCGAGCCGCTCGTAGGCCTGCGCCTGCAGCACGTACCCGACGTCGTCGTTCGGATCCTGCGCCACCATCGCGTCGCCCTGCTCGAGCACCACGTCGTAGCGGCCGTTGGCGAGCGAGATCGCCGCGTAGGCGTTGCGCGACTCGCGATCGGTCGGATCGAGGCGGATCGTCTCGGAGAACTCCCAGTACGCGTCGTTCACCGCGCCGAGCATGAGGTAGGCCTGGGCGAGGCCGCGGTGCGCGTCGACGTCGTTGGGATCGATCTGCAGCACGTTGCGGTACTCGATCACCGCCTCGCGGAGCTTGTCCTCCTCGGCGTAGGCCTCGGCCTGCGCCTTGAAGGAGGCGATCTTCTCCTCGTCGCTGGCACAGGCGACGAGCGACGCCACCGCCGCGAGCGTCAGCGCCGTCACGAGCCAACGAACGTGGACCCGCAGCTCGCGTCGGTCCGACTCACGCGCATGGAACATCTCGGTCATCCTCGCTCCGACCGGGGAGCGACCCGATCGGCTGAAAAAAACGGCCCAAAGCCTGCCCTATCGAGCAGCGGAATACCACCGAAATCCCGGTGACCTACGGCGTTTCCCCGATCGCTGCGCGGGTCGCGGGCGCCAGGGACGCGCTTCGCGCAGCGGCCGCGCAGCGGGGCTCGCAGAGGCTCGCGTCGCGGCTCAGGCGCGCGAGCGCGGCGACCCGGACCGGTCTCGATTGCGGCGCCAGCTCGGGTGGGTGATGCCCATCCGCTGGATCATGTAGTTGAGCTTGCGCGGAGAGACCTCGAGCAGCTCGGCGGCCTCCTTCTGCACCCAGCCCACGTGCTCGAGCGCCGCGAGCACGAGGCGGCGCTCCATCGAGCTGAGAGAGACACCGGGCGTCGCCAGATCGTTCTCGACCTCTCGCAGCGAGGCGGGGCGCCGCCGGTCGAGCCCGAGATCGGCGGCGCGCACCACCGGGTCCGGTGCCATGAGCACGGCGCGCTCGACGACGTTGCGCAGCTCGCGCACGTTGCCGGGCCAGGCGTGGTCGCGGAGCGCCCGCTCGGCGCCGGCGTCGAACTCGACGGGCTCGCGGCCGAGCTCGGCGGCGATCTGCCGCGCGAAGGCCTCCACGAGGCCCTCGATGTCCTCGGGGCGCTCGCGCAGCGGCGCCAGCTGGATCCCGATCACGTCGAGGCGGAAGTAGAGATCGGGGCGGAAGCGGCCCTCGCGCTGGGCGCGCTCCAGATCCTGGTTCGTCGCCGCGACGATCCGCACGTCGCTGCGCAGCGCTCGGCTGCCGCCCAGGCGGAAGAACTCGCGATCCTGGAGCACGCGCAGCAGCTTCGCCTGGGTCGCGGGCGCCATGTCGCCGATCTCGTCCAGGAAGAGCGTGCCGCCGTGCGCCTCCTCGAAGCGGCCGATGCGACGCCGGTCGGCCCCGGTGAACGCACCGCGCTCGTGTCCGAAGAGCTCCGACTCGAGCAGCGTCTCGGGGAGCGCCGCGCAGTTGACCTTGACGAAGGGGCCGGTGCGGCGATCGGACCCGGCGTGGATCAGCTCGGCGACGAGCTCCTTGCCGGTGCCCGTCTCCCCGGTGATCAGCACGGTGCTGCGGCCGGGCGCGACGCGTCGGGCGATCGCCACGGCCTCGCGCATCGAAGGGCTCTCGGCCACGAATTCGGTGGAGGCCGCGGCCCGGACCGGGTCGGCGGTGACCTGCTCGGCAGCGAGAGCGGCCGTCGGGGCCGGCGCCGGGGGCGGCGCGGCGGCCGCGTGGCACTCGGACTCGACCCGCGCGAGCAGGTCGCCGAACTCGAAGGGCTTCTGGAAGACGTGGCGCGCGCCGAGGCGCACCGCTCGGACGGTGGTGTCGATCGTCGCGTAGGCGGTCATCACGAAGACGGCGGTATCGGGGTGCGCCGCGAGCGCGGCCTGCAGGACCGCGATCCCGTCGGCGCCCGGCAGACGCAGGTCGCTCAGCACGACGTCGAAGCGCTCGCGGCTCGGGTCGGCCAGCCGCGCGAGCGCATCCTCGCCGGTCGTCGCCGCCTCGACGTCGAAGCCCTCGGCCGAGAGGCGCAGCCGCATCGTCTCGCGAACGCCCTGATGGTCGTCCACGACGAGCACGCGCAGGGTCGCAGGCTGCCCTCGCGGCGGTGCATCGACGGCGGCGCTCACGGCGAGCCCCGCCGGATGCGTCGGATCACGATGTGGTGGTCATGCAGCATCACACCCGCACATCGGCGAGTGGCGCCTCGAGCCTGAGGCGGCCGCGGGCGGGCCCCTCTCGCGGCGCAGGGGCCCTGCGCTCAGGGACCCTCGGGAATGACGTAGCGCTTGCCTTCCTGGCCGAGCCAGCCGTCGTCCTTCAGCTGCTTGATCGCCCGCGTCACCGTCTCGCGCGACGTGCCGATCATGTCGGCGATCTGCTGATGGGTCATGGCAGGCGTCATGCGCTGACCGGCGCGGGCGGGCTCCTCGCGCGCGATGCGCTCGAAGAGGCCGCGGGTTCGATCCTTCACGCCCTGGAACGACATCGAGCTCGCCTGCTCGTTCGTCTCGCGCAGGCGATCGGTGAGCTCGCCGATCACGGCGAGCGCGAGGTCGGGGCTCTGGCGGAGCTGGTCGATGAAGTCGCGGCGCGAGAGCGCGAGCAGCACGCTCGGCTCGAGCGTCTTCACGCTCGCGGAGCGCGGGTCGTTCGAGAGCAGCGCCATCTCACCGAAGAAGTCGCCGGTCTCCATGAACTGCATGATCTTCTCGCGGCCGTCGTCGGAGGCCTTCGTGACCTTCACCCTGCCCTGCCGGATCACGTACATGTAGTCGCCGGCGAGGCCTTCCTCGACCACCGTGGTGTGCTTCGGGAAGCGCCGCTCGATGAGATGCGCCGCGATCTCCTCGAGGTCGGCCTCACTCACGCGCGAGAACAACGGGATCGCGCGCAGGCTCTCGATGGCTTCCTTCTTGCGTCCGATCGCTTCGCTCATCCGGTGTGTCTCCTTGCCATCGCGTCGGTGTCGACGTGTGACGTCCCGCGTCCGGCGGGTGCGTTCGCCGGGCGCGCTCGATCTCTCGACGGCGCCATGGACCGGCAAGAGAGTACGCACTCACGGCGTCTCCGTCCGCTCCCGCGGGCGTCTCAGGTGAGCCGATCTCGTCCCGCCGCCTTCAGCGCCGCCACGATTCGCCGAACGTCCGAACTCCGCGAAAGCTGTGTGATCAGGATCACGTCATCCGTGTCGATGACCGCGAGGCCGTCCACACCGAGCAGCGCGATCAGCCGATCGCCGCCCCAGACGAGATTCCCCCCGGCCTCCTCGCTCAGGACGTCGCCGGCGATGATGCGGTTCCCCTGCGCATCGCCGCGGGGGCCGCGCCGCCCGCGCTGCGTCGGCTCGGCGGCCTCGGGGGTGCCGACGCCGAGCTGCTCGGCCAGCGACGACCAGGTGCCGACGTCGCTCCACTCGAATTCGACCGGCACGGTCCAGACCCGATCGCTGCGCTCCATCACGGCGGTGTCGATGGGCCTGCTCGGCGCGCGGCGGTAGGTGGCCAGCACGGCCTCACGGTTGCGCCCGCGCGGCTGCTTGCGAAGCGGCGCGAGCGCGCGGTGGAGATCGGGCGCGCAGGTGCGGATCTCGTCGAGCACGGTCGCGGCACGCCAGATGAAGATGCCCGCATTCCAGAGGAACCGACCGCTGGCGACGTAGCGCTTCGCCTTCGCCAGCTCGGGCTTCTCGACGAAGCGCGCCACCCTGTGCAGACCGGGATGCGCGTCGCCGACGGCCGGACCCGTCTCGATGTAGCCGAGGCCGGGATCGGGCCGCGTCGGTCGCACACCGAGCGTCACGAGCACGTGCTCGTCGGCGGCCGCCTTCGCGGCCCGCCGGATGTCCGCCGCGAACGCGCGGTCGTCGGGGATGTGGTGATCGGCCGAGAGCACCGCCATCACGGCCTCGGGGTCTTCGGCCGCGATGCGCTGCGCCGCCCACGCGATCGCCATGGCCGTGTTGCGGCGCTCGGGCTCGACGAGCACGCGTGAGGGCGGCAGCCCGCTCTCCTCGCGCATCGCCTTCGCGTGCTCCTTGCCGCACACGATCCACACGCGGTCGCCCCGCGCGAATCGCCGCGCACGCGCGAGCGTGGCATCGAGCAGGGTGCGCCCGCCGACCACGCGCAGGAAGGGCTTCGGTCGATGCCGGCGCGAAGCGGGCCAGAAACGCTCGCCGGCTCCGCCTGCGATCACCACCGCATGGAGCGCCGGGCTCGAGGCTCGGCTCATCGGGCGGCACCCGGCTGCGCGACCCTCCGCGCGCGCGTCGAACCGCGCGCCGGGGCCCCATTCATCGACCCACGCTCCAGTACTCGAACCCCGCCGCGCGCATCACCTCGGGGTCGTAGATGTTGCGCATGTCGACGAGCCGCGGCGCGCGCATCAGCGCCCGCACCCGATCGAGGTCGAGGGCGCGGAACTCGTTCCACTCGGTGACGATCGCGAGCAGGTCCGCTCCCTCGCAGGCCTCGTAGCTGTCCTTGCAGATCTGCAGCTCGGGCAGGACCTTCGCGGCCTCGTGCATCGCGTGGGGATCGAAGGCCCGCACGTCGGCGCCGCGCTCCTGCAGCGCCCGCACGATGTCGATCGCAGGCGCCTCGCGCACGTCGTCGGTCTCGGGCTTGAACGAGAGCCCGAGCACGCCGATGCGGCGCCCCTCGACCTCGCCGTCGAGGGCCGCGACGACCTTGTCGACCATCGCCAGGCGCTGCCGCGCGTTCACGTCGATCACGGCCCGCGCGATCTTGAAGTCGACGCCGAGCTCGCCCGCGAAGTGGGCGACCGAGTTCGTGTCCTTCGGAAAGCACGAGCCGCCGTAGCCGGGGCCGGCGTGCAGGAACTTCGGGCCGATGCGGCGATCGAGGCCCATGGCCCGTGCGACCGCCTGCACGTCGCCGCCGATCTGCTCGCAGATCAGCGCCATCTCGTTGATGAACGAGATCTTGGTCGCGAGGAAGGCGTTGCCCGCGTACTTCGCCAGCTCGGCCGTCGGGATGTTGGTCAGCACGAAGGGCGTCTCGTTGAGGAAGAGCGGGCGGTAGAGATCCTTCATGATCGCGAGCGCGTGATCGTCGCCCGGGTCGGTGCCGACGACGACGCGATCGGGACGCATGAAGTCGCCGATCGCCGCGCCCTCGCGCAGGAACTCGGGGTTCGACGCGACGCTGAACGTGATGTCCGAGCCCCGCGCGTCGAGCTCCTCCTGGATCCAGCCACGCACCTTGGCCGCCGTGCCGACCGGCACCGTGCTCTTGGTGACGACGAGCTTGTAGCCGTCGATCGAGCGGCCGATGCCACGCGCTGCCGACTCGATGAACTCGAGGTTCGTGCTGCCGTCTTCGGCCTGGGGCGTGCCGACCGCGATGAAGACGACGAGCGCGTTCGCGATCGCATCGGCACCGTCGGTCGTGAAGAGCAGCCGGCCGGCCTGGACGTTGCGGCGCACCAGGTCTTCGAGGCCCGGCTCGTAGATCGGGATCTCGCCCCGCTCGAGCGCGGCGATCTTGTCGGCCACCTGGTCGACGCAGGTCACCTGCACACCGAACTCGGAGAAGCAGGCGCCCGTGACGAGGCCCACGTAGCCCGTACCGATCACTGTGACGTTCATGCGATAAGGGTCCTTGGATGGCCGCGGCCGACGCCGGGGCCCTCTCGGCCGCTCAGCTCAGCTCGTCGCGGAAGCTCTCGATCGTGCGCTCGAGCCCGGCCTCGAGCTCGACACCGGGTTCGTAGCCCAGAGCGGCGCGCGTGGCTTCGATATCCGCCCAGCTGTGCTTCACGTCGCCGGCGCGCTCCTCGCCGTACTCGACGTCGATCTTGCGACCGATCCCCCGCTCGATGGCCCGAACGAGGTCGTTCACGCTCGTCCGGCGGCCGCTGGCGACGTTGTAGACGCCGCCGCCAGCGCCCACGGCGCCGGCCGCCAGCAGGTTCGCCTCGACGACGTCTTCGATGAAGACGAAGTCGCGGGTCTGCTCGCCGTCGCCATGGATCCGCAGCGTGTCGCCCCGGAGCGCGGCGGAGATGAAGAGCGGGATCACCGCGGCGTAGTCGCTCTTGGGGTCCTGCCGCGGCCCGTAGACGTTGAAGTACCGCAGGGCGACCGTCTCGAGCCCGTAGAGCTCGTGGAAGAGCCCGAGGTAGATCTCCGAGCCGTACTTCTGAGCCGCATAGGGCGAGAGCAGGTCGGGCTTCTGCCCCTCGCGCTTCGGCAGGCTCTCGTCGTTGCCGTACGCCGCGGAGGAGGCCGCGAACACGACGCGCGACACGCCGTGCCGGCGCGCGCCCTCGAGCACGCGCAGCGTGCCCGTGAGGTTCACGTGATGGGTGCGGACCGGGTCGTCCACCGACTGCGGCACCGAGGCGATGGCCCCCTCGTGGAAGACGACGTCGACCCCGGGGAGCGCGCGATCGAGCAGGGCCTCGTCGGCGAGGTCGCCCCGAAAGAGCTCGTAGCGCCCCTCGACGGCGGCGAGATTGGCCTCTCGCCCGCTCGAGAAGTCGTCGAGCACGCGCACCTGCCACCCCTCGGCGACGAGTCGCTCGACGATGTGGCCCCCGATGAAGCCTGCGCCGCCCGTCACGAGCGCGCAGCCGGGCTCTCGATGCTCCCGTGCCATGCCTTCCCTTCCGAATTCCCGACCCGAGGGCCGCAGGGGCGGAATGGACCCCCGATGTGGGTAGCCGCGAGCGGGCTCCCGGTGACTCGACTTCTACACCGCTCTGCGACGTGCCGCTCGGATCACCTCGGGGCGCGCCCGGAGGCAGCGCCTCAGCGCGTCCCCGGCGTGCCGCGCTTCCGGCCCGTGAGGCGTTCCTGCGCCTCGAGGTCGGCCTCGACCATGATCTGGACGAGCTCTTCGAACGAGGTGCGAGACTTCCAGCCCAGCTCCCGCTCGGCCTTCGACGGGTCGGCCAGCAGGGTGTCGACCTCGGCCGGGCGCATCAGGCTCTCGTCGGTCTTCACGAAGTCGGCGGGGTCGAGATCGACGTAGGCGAACGCGTGCTCGTAGCAGTCGCGCACCGAGTGCTGCAGCCCCGTGCCGATCACGTAGTCCTGCGGCGTCTCGGCCTGCAGCATCAGCCACATCGCCTCGACGTACTCCTTCGCGTAGCCCCAGTCGCGCTTCGCCTCGACGTTGCCGAGCGGCAGCTCGTCGACCAGGCCCAGCTTGATCTTGGCCACGAGCTCCGTGATCTTGCGCGTCACGAACTCGCGCCCGCGGCGCGGCGACTCGTGGTTGAAGAGGATGCCCGACACCGCGAAGAGGTCGTAGCTCTCGCGGTAGTTGACGGTGATCCAGTGGCCGTAGAGCTTCGCGACCGCGTACGGGCTGCGGGGATAGAAGTCGGTCGTCTCGTTCTGCGGCACCGCCTGCACGCGGCCGAACATCTCCGAGCTCGAGGCCTGGTAGAAGCGGATCGTCGGGTCGACGGCGCGGATCGCCTCGAGGCACTGCGTGACGCCGAGCGCGGTGAACTGGCCGGTGAGCGAGGGCTGCACCCACGAAGTCGGCACGAACGACTGGGCCGCGAGGTTGTAGACCTCGGTCGGCTCGCTCTCGCGAAGGGTGTGCAGCAGCGACATCTGATCGAGCAGGTCGGCCTGATGGAGCGTGATCTGATCGGTCATGTGCGCGATGCGCTCGAAGGTCTCGGTGCTCGAGCGGCGCACGATGCCGTGCACGTCGTAGCCCTTCTCGAGGAGCAGCTCCGCGAGATAGGAGCCGTCCTGCCCCGTGATGCCGGTGATCAGTGCGGTGCCGCTCACGGAGAGCCCTCCAGTTTCTCGTCGCCCGCCGCGGCGGACGCGCCGCCGGCTCCGGAAGCGCTGGCCCCGCGCGAGCCGCCGGCCGGCTCGGTCGTGCGCAACATCGGCGTGCACTCGACCG
>JAAUYD010137190.1_pt1 | contig 14397 bp, 10 predicted proteins | sample 7278101 | NCBI WGS metagenome assembly JAAUYD01 (sample SAMN14350128, study PRJNA611818) | marine sediment metagenome | isolation source: surface marine sediment (0.6m) | place: French Polynesia: Moorea | collected 2018-08
TACATAAAAGGGGACATCCCTTCCGCTTCAAACAGGGGCTCACTTTGGGCGTCGACCTTCAAATACAGGACATCATCGGCCACGAGGCCAAACATCAACCCGTCGCGATAGATGCCGTACCCACCGAACATCTTCCGGGTTTTAATCGCGCCGAATTCTTGAAAGACGTCTTTTAGATAAGTGATAAATTCGCTCATTTATTCGTTTCCCTTGCTGTAAAATTTGCAGCAATCTGTGTGGGTGTGTAAAGGCTTGGCTAGCCAAGCCCCTACAACGGTTTCATCCTGGCCGCCTGTCCATAGCCTGAACGCGACAAGGACGGTCGGCATTGTGAAGAAGCGCAAAAAGCAAATTTACAAAATTTTGCGAAAAGAATCAACGGGTGACCAGCGGCAGGAAGAGCTCATCGGTCACTTCCCCCGGGGTGAGGGTGCGATTGAGGAACCCGAGAGGCATTTGCTTGGTGGACACATCATAGAAGCGGCCGATATTCGGGAAGACCATCGGCAGATCGCTGGGAGCGACCCCCAACCACATGGCCAGCTCGGCAAAATATTCATCACACGAGGTCGTGGGGATTAATCGGCCGCGGCCGGTATCAAGCGGATTGTCTTCATAAAGGGCTGGATACTCCCCATAAATATTCCCGCCGTTTACCGCAGCGCCCATGACCATGTGATTGCCGCCCCAGGCGTGATCCGATCCTTGCCCATTGGATGTCAGGGTGCGACCAAAATCACTGGCTGTAAATGTCGTGACCGCATGCTGCAGGTTGATCTCCCCAAGCGCATCGTAAAACTCTTTTAACCCCTTACTGACAATGGACAACATCTCCACCTGATTGTTGAGGACTTCATCGTGATGATCCCAGCCGCCAAACAAAATGAAGTAGGTTTGGCGCCGGAAACCAAGCGTTTGACGAGCGGCAATTGATTTAGCCACCATCGACAGATCATTTGAAAGCTCATTATCTGAAAACTGGGTGGCAAAAGGGGATACGTTGGCAATAGAAGTGGCGAATAAATCTGCCCCATCAATAGCTGAGCGGGTGGTGTTGGCAAACGTTTGTTCAAAGAGGTTTTGATATTGCAAATCAAGCATCGATTCGATGGCCGCATTTTGGAACACGTGTCGTGACCACGAATTATCATCATGACCGTGAATTTGAATGGCCCCATTTCCAGATGAGGAGATGCTATATTCGGTCAAAGAGGTGCCGGTTTGGAACAAGTTGGTGCCTGCCAGCGAGATATTCATCGAAATTTTGTCGCTGTCGTTTAGCGAGTGGAGCAAATCGGCCGTTCGGCCGCCCCAGCCAAACCCGGTGCGCTTATCGGGCACGGACGTTTGCCAATGCATAATTTGATCGCTGTGAGAGTAGAGACCAAGCGGCAGCTTATTTAAACCTGATTCGTACCCCGACTTGGTGGTTGGTTCGACGAGGGTGCCAACATTGGCCACAAACGCCAAATTGCCATCGTTGAACAGTTGGGCGACCTCAGGCATCGATGGATGAAGCCCAAATTGCCGTCCTGGCTGGTTTCCAGGCGTGATCGGCAGCAAATTTCCTTTCGGTAACGCTAAATCGGCCCGGATCTGAGCATATTCGCTGTAGCCGCTGTCGTCGCTCGGCACCAGCATATTAAAGGAGTCGTTGCCACCCGCCAGAAAAATACACACGAGCGCTCGAAAATCATTTCCGAAGGCCAGTGAATCAGCCGAAGCCGAGGGAGCGCGCAGCGTTTCGGCCGCCGCTGAGTTGGCCATGCGCAAATTGAGCAGGGTTGAATAAAGAGAGGCCGAGCCCACGGCCGCGCAGCTGGCGCTGCCCAAAAATTGTCGTCGATTGATCTTAGTTGTCATGGTAATTATTCTTTCAGCAGGTGGCGAAGATTAGGGTTAGAAAAATCCGTGCCATCCGCGGCTAAATATATTTATTTATGATATAGAGCACTTAAACCTGAATGGCATATTCCGGGCACATCATAAAAAGAAACATGGCGAATTGGACGATCCGTTCTTGATTCGATGTGCTGTTCGCGTAGCCGCTGACGGCCGTTTTGATGATCGCCCGCATTTCGGTGGACATCGTCCCGTATGTCAAAAGAAGGTCGAGATGATCGAGTAAGCTGTCGATATCGTTGACCAGCGTTAGCTCATAACTCAAATCCGCTTCCGGCTGGTCGATCGTGTGAATTTGTCCTTTGACCGGCTGCTGCGGGCCGGGCAAATTAAACACGTAATTCCAATCAATGCGTGAATACCAAAAATTGATTGTCGAGATGGCGCTGTAGCTGTTCATCAGCTGAAATTCCGGTCCGGTAAGCCCGGCCGCTCCCATCGCCCCCGGCGGCCGATAATCGGGTGAGAAGAAATTAAAAACGCTGGGTGAGTTAAACATATACTGCAAGAGGTCCTCTTCCGCGCTCCAACCGCCATCCCAAAATTTGTTTTGGGGATTATCGTAGTGAAATGTCCGCAGCAGCTGAGTAAACCGGAAAAACGGTTCGCGCAGTTTCCCGTTGTGCTGATCGGTAATAAAAGCGGGATTGCGTGCCTCATCGTCAAGCAGGATCGCTTTGATGACCGCCTTCATGTCACCGCGCACGTTGGACCCGTTGTTATTAAACACCGCGGTGACTCGGGCGATATACGCCGGTGATGGGTTGGATTTAACCAGGCGCTGGATGAGCTGCCGGCCGATAAATGGCCCGACGTTGGGGTGATTAAATAGATGATCGAGGGCTTCATTGACGTCTTGCATGCCGGTTTGCCCGGCCGAGACCACATAATTGTTGAGGAGCGTCTTTGATCCTGGCTCATGTTCATCATTCCACATTTTCATCGGCCGAGTGGCGGTATAGGGGTTGAGCCAGCCGCTGGTAAACGAGGGGTTCCAGAAAATGTGAGGATCCCCTTCAAAATCATAGGTCAGGCCGGTAAAGATTTTGGCAAATTCGGTGATGTGGGAATTGTCATACGTGGGGATCGGATTTGAATTGCCATCGAGGATTTGGCTGCCGTCGTCATTGAGCAAAAAGAGCCCGATGGTAAACAACTGCATCAATTCCCGAGCGTAATTTTCATCCGGAAAACGGTTGGTGGCCACGTCGGTTTTGCGGTTCCCGGCATGACTCAAATAATTTCCCATCAGTGGACTTAAGGTTACGTCCTGCAGCAAATCGCGGAAGTTGCCAAAGGCGTTGCGCAGCAGCATGTCGTACCAGTCGGCCGCACCGTTGGCGACCCCCCAAATGTCGTCTTTTTCGGTAGAAATGACAAAAATTTCGCTTAGGGCCAGGGCCACCCGCTGCCGCAGCAGATCGGTGCCGTTCATGATCATGTCCCACATCGCGTAGCGAAACAGGCGACGTGGGGCCTGCTCTTCCCCGATCGTCGACTGGTCGAAGAGGTGGGTGTTCAGGTAATTGAGGATTTGACTTTGGGGCAGGGAAAACTGCTGGTCAATCCAATTTTCAATACCGCCTGATGCCACCTGCTGGATCAAAGCAAGATCAGCCCCCAGAGTGGCCTGTGCCAAAAAGCGGGAGGCGTTTTGCTCGGCCGTGAGCGTGGCGTTCCGCACCGCGGCCGTCTTGGCCTCCGTATCCCCCGGAGAGGAAGAAGGTTTGATCATTTGCCGGAAAAACGTGCGGCGGTCGGTCGTTCTACTCATGGGCGCTCTTCTCCTGAATTTAAAAACCCTGCACCATTGGTAATAAAACCCTGTTTATCAATTCTTGGCGATAAATCTTATTACAGGAAAAGTGTCAATAAAAGTTGCAGGAAATATAAAATTGAGGACCAGGGTTAATTATTGGTATGGTTTAACCGATATTTCGAGGCATAATTGTGAATCAGTCATTTCACCTCAACATCAAAGAAAAAAACCATGAAAGCTGCAATTTGCTATGATTTTTCCAAACCCCTTGTTGTAGAAGAGGTTACCCTCGATCCACCCCAAGTGGGGGAGATCAAGGTTAAAGTCGCGGCCTGCGCCATTTGTCACAGCGATATTCACGCCATAAAAGGCTCCTGGGGAGGGAATTTACCCCTTGTGGCCGGTCACGAAGCGGCCGGTGTTGTGGCTGAGATCGGTCCCGGGGTTGATCGAGTCAAGGTCGGAGACCATGTAGTGATTACCCTGCTGCGCTCCTGTGGACGCTGTTTTTACTGCGCGGCCGGCCGGCCGTACAACTGCGAAGGAGAATTTGCCCTATCGCGGGAAACGCGTCTCTTTAATCAAAACCGAGAGCCGCTGGTTCAGGGATTAAACACCGCGGCATTTGCCGAATATACCGTTATCGATCAATCACAGGTGGTTACGGTTCCGGCCGATTTGCCTTTTGATCAAGCTTCTTTGCTGGCTTGCGGGGTGATTACCGGCCTGGGCGCAGTGGTTAACACGGTGCAGATCGAAACCGGGAGTCAGGTGGTGGTGATCGGCTGTGGGGGCGTGGGCTTAAACAGCGTTCAAGGTGCGGTTTTATCTGGAGCAAGCAAAATTATCGCCGTTGATCTACTGGACGACAAGCTGGAAGCGGCCCATCAATTTGGCGCCACGCACGGAATTAACGGCCGGAAGGTCGACGCCGTTAAAAGGGTCATGGAAATAACCAATGGCCGAGGAGCTGACTACGCTTTTGTAGCGGCCGGCAGTTCCCGGGCGATCCAGCAGGGGAGCGAAATGGTGCGTCCTGGAGGGACGGCCGTCATTGTCGGCATGCCGGCCAATGATGACGTGACCGTGCCGATTAACGCCCACACGATGACGTACGGCCGCACCCTGATCGGCAGCAAGATGGGCTCCACGCGGCTGACCCATGATGTGCCGTTTTTGGTGGAATTACACCGGCAGGGCCGTCTCAAACTGGCCGAATTAATCAGCGGCCGCTATTCGCTTGACCAGATTAACGAGGCCATTGCCGATGTTACGGCCGGGAATGCCCTGCGTAACGTGATTGTCTTTGACGATTGACCTGCTAATCCATCGCAATGGGTGACACCCAACTATGAAAATCACCGATATTAAAACATTTGTTGTCGAAAATCCGCCGCCCCATTTTGGCGGCCCGTACTTCATTTTTGTCAAACTCATCACCAGTGGAGGTCTTGAGGGGGTCGGTGAAGCATACGGCGTGCCGTTTGGTCCCCATACGGTGGCACGAATGATCGAAGATGTTGGCGAACGATTTGTCATCGGGTTTGATCCGTTCAAAATTGAGTCTCTGTGGCGCATTGTTTATTCAAGTGGTTATACACAGCATCCGGATTTGTCGTTGATGGGGGTGTTGAGCGCTATCGAAATGGCCTGTTGGGACATCATCGGTAAATCGCTCGACAAACCGGTGTATGAGTTACTCGGTGGGCAAATTTACGAAAAACTGCGTTCGTATACGTATTTGTATCCCGCGGCCGATCAAGCTGATGACGAATCGGTTTATTATGAGGCGGATTTGGCGGCCGAACGGGCGGCTGCCTATGTCGAAATGGGATTTACGGCCGTCAAGTTTGACCCTCTTTATCCGTACACCGCCTTTGACCCTCGCCAGCCGTCTATGACCTTGCTTGATAGAGCCGAAGCGTTTGTCAAAAAGATTCGGGAAGCGGTTGGCAGTCGGGCCGACCTGCTGGTCGGGACGCACGGCCAGTTTACAACCGCGGGTGCGATTCGGGTGGCGCGGCGGATTGAACCGTATGATCCCCTGTGGTTTGAAGAGCCGGTTCCACCGGAAAATGAAAATGAGATGGCGAAAGTGGCTGCAGCCACTTCTGTGCCCATTGCAACTGGCGAAAGATTAACCACCAAATACGATTTTGCCCGAATTTTGCGAGCGGGATCCGCTTCGATTTTGCAAATGGATCTGGGGCGGGTTGGCGGGTTGCTTGAAGCGAAAAAAATTGCCGGAATGGCCGAAGCACACTATGCGCAAATTGCCCCGCACCTCTACTGCGGCCCGATCGTTGGAGCGGCCAATATCCAGCTGGCCGCCTGCAGCCCCAATTTTCTAATTCTGGAAGGGATTGAAACGTGGGGTGGGTTTCACGCCAAAATCTTAAAAAAATCGATCGTGTGGCAGGATGGGTACATCTTACCTCCAACTGAACCCGGTTTGGGGGTCGAATTAAATGAGGAGGTGGCGGTTCGTTACCCGTATGCCGGTCACGACCGCCATCTTAACCCGCAAGAGCGGCCGCTATAATTTGACCCTTTGCCGGGCCTCTAAATTTGCAACAGCGTTGGTGAACATGATGCCGTTTACCAGGCGCATGAGCGAAGGGGGAGCAAGTCGATCAAAAATCCGGAACAGCAGGCCCGAAAGATGGATTGGCCGGTTGGCTTTAAGCGCGCGCAGCCCCTCTGCAGCTGTTTGGGCAGCCGACAGCGGTTTGAGGGGCAATTTTTCCAGATCAAAACCGAATTTTTCCAACACAGGAGTATCCGTCGGGCCGGGCTGCAAGACCGTGACGTGAACCCCGTGTGGTTTCCATTCGGCATTGAGGGCCTGCCCAAATCCATCGATGTACGATTTTGTCCCGGAATCGTTGGCCATAAATGGGATCCCGCTTTGCGCCCCCATGGCTGAGACAAGCAAAATTCCTCCATAACCTTGGGTAATAAACCGTTGGCCAAAATGATGGGTCAGCTTCATCGTTGCCACGACGTTGAGATGAATGATGTTCATCAGGGTTTGCTGTTTGAGCTCGGCAAATTGACCCGGTTGGCCGGTGCCGGCGTTGGATATCAAGGTGCCGATGGAAAGGTTTTTTGTCTGGTGAATGATCTGTTCAACGGCTGCCTCTTCAGTTAAATCGGCGGCGATGACCAGTGTTTGCACCCCAAATTGCTCTTCGAGGGTGGCTGCCAATTGATGAAGGCGGTCTTCGCGTCGGGCGATCAGCACCAGATGAAGGCCGTTTTTGGCCAGATGATAGGCAAACGCCTCGCCAATACCGGCCGAGGCACCGGTGATAACTGCCCAAGGGCCAAATTTATTCTTATCTATCTTAACCATAAAATTGAGTCTCCTTTTATTTCAGAATATAAATTCTGTAATTGATAAAAAAATTTAGCGGATTATTTTAACGTTTCAAGAGCGACCAAAATTAAATGGTCAATCGAATCCGCTGAGTCCTGAGCACGCAGACCGGCCAAATACCCTCTGACGACACCTACCAAAAAATCCGCCTGTCTTTCAACATCCATCGAGCTGGAAATTTCTGCAGCCTGTTGAGCGTTGGTCAGCGCGTGAACAAATGCGTGCTTCAGCCGGCCAAAGTGGGCGGTTATCGCAGCCACAACAGCCTCTGATGGCCGGCTTAATTCAAGTGAACTATTGCCGATCAAACAACCCCTGGGTGAATCACTATAGACATCTTGTTGGAGCAGCTCAAAGTAGTGAATGACGCTGGACAAGGCCGCTTCGGGCGCCTCTAGTGGGGCAATCATATTCGAGATAAAATGATCCGCATAAAATTGTATCGCTTTTTCAAATAACGCTTCTTTATCGCCAAATTCAGTGTAGAGGCTGTAGCGGTTGACCCCCGTGGCCCTTACTATATCGTCAATTGACGTGGCCCTGTATCCATTCTGCCAGAAAAAAGCCATTGTTTTCTGTAAAGCTTCCTGGGGATCAAAATTTCTGGGTCTTGCCATATGCTTGTTTCAGAATTAATATTCTGAAATAGAATACAATGCAATGGCCATCTTGTCAATATGATCACCTTTGACAAAGTTGATAAGATAATTATGATTTAGATCATATGTTCTGTGTGATAGTTTAGAGAGGATGTCATGAAGGTATTGGGTATTCGTTTTTCAGTAGTAAACAAGGAAGCCAGCGCTCTGGCTGATTTTTTGGGTTCAAATGGATTGGGTCTGCCGGAACAGGATTTGGGAATGGGGGATGCGGAAGGATTTTTTGGCGCGGTATTCCCGGCCGGGGAGCACAGCTGGATTGAAATGTGGCAGGAAGGGGAAGGTATGGAGGCGACCATCATGCTCCACATCGTCACCGATGATGCTGACGCGTGGGCGGAACAGGCAAAAGCGAATGGACTCAACCCGCACGGCCCGACTGACGCCCATGGAGAACGGATCTATTATCTTCAGGGACCGGGCGGGCTGCCCATCGCATTTTTGTCAAAACTGCCCTCATAACGGGGTGAGACAGGCGATATTTTTTAAAATTCACTTATGAAGCGCCTGGCAATTGATCAAACTGTTTCTTATTTTGCACTTTTCGGGTCTACTATGAAACGTTCTTTCATGGGCAATCCCCTATGATGGAAGGGCCATAGGAAATAGGAGAGAAAAGCATGCAAAATAGAGCTTTGATTTATACCTGCTTGAGTTTGGTTATTGGGTTGACGGCTGCCGTTTGGATGGGTCATCTGGCTCAGCCGGCGACGGCCGAACCGGCCGCCCCAACAGCTGCCAACTTAGTGCCCAAATATTGCGATACCTGGTTCTTATCGGGCGTAAATGTGCCCTGGCAAAATACCGGGTATGGGGCTGATTTTGGGACTGTTGAGGAGTGGGGGCAACATCTGTATTCTGCGGAACAAACCGAGGCGATGTTTGCGGAGCTGCAGGCGGCCGGGGTTAATACCGTACGCTGGTGGGTGTTTACCGACGGCCGGGGAGCACCCGAATTTAGCGCCAATAATGGTGGCACGGTGACCGGTTTGGACGCAAACTTTTTGCCCAGCATGGCCAGCGCCGTGCAGCTTGCCGATCAGTATAATATTTACATTGTGTTTAGCCTGTGGGATTTTGCCATGCTGTTTAATGACAGCACCGCTTTTGATCGAGGCGAACATGCGGGTGGCCATCGCAATCTCTTTGTCAATAGCAGCGCGCGGCAGTCGTTTATCGATAACGCCCTGCTGCCCATGCTGGCCCACCCGGTTGGTGGATACACGATAGGCACTCATCCCCATATTTTTGCCTGGGAAATTATGAATGAGCCGGAATGGACGGTATCTGAATTGGATGCGGTGGATTCACGGGTGCCACAGCCGGTTTCATTGGCCCAAATGCAGCGCTTTGTGGCTGAGCTTTCTTCGGTCATCCATCAAAACTCAACGCAGATGGTGACGGTGGGAAGCGCTGCCCTCAAATGGAACAGCGATACGGCGCTGGGAGCAACCGGCAATATTTGGGCGGATGATCAGCTTGCCCCCTATGCGGCCGATGGAACCCTCGACTTTTATCAGGTCCATTACTATCACTGGATGGATGGGGATGGGGTTAACTGGTCATTTTCACCCCTGGTAAACTCTTTTGCTGACGCCAGCCTCGACAAGCCGACCGTTATCGGAGAGTTTTCCGCCAATGAAGACAACATGAATCAATTTTTAACCGGTCTGCTCGATAATGGTTATGCCGGAGCATGGTCATGGGGATATGAACAGGTCGACGCCCACGGTGGCTGGGCGGACAGCAAAGCGGGGTATACCACCTTTAATCAAAATAATCGGTCGATCACCAATATCGCCAACGTGTGTACACCGGCCGCGTATATTCCAACGGTCGTTCGGTAGGGTGCTGCATTTCATAAATGATATTGGCCGCGGATTTCGCGGATAATCACGATTTTTCTCTTTAATCGGGGAATATCCGTGCCATCCGCGGCTGTTTTTTAAAAGCGATCCACTTAATCTAGGGCAATAGGTTTACTGGCCGATGGGCAGCCGAACGCGATTCTCTTTGAGATCAAGTGAAGGATCAACCTGTGCCGCTAGTCGTTCAATAGTCAGTGGATCATACCATCCCAGGCCAACGGTGACGTCATCTGCGGTTAGCCCATCCGGCAAGGAAAAAGAGAAAGAATCGACGAAGCGTTCTCCTTTTCGCCACAGAACGGTTGGATAACAAGGTTGGCGATCAACCTGAAAGATCGGCGTTTCGTTTTCTTTTTCGGATAGGTAAACGTGTATAAACATCGTTTGGTCAACCGCCGGCCGGTCTAAGGCTTCCCAAACGAAGGTTAATTGATCATCAATCAACTCCCAGCGAAGCAGCTGAATATGCTCACCAAATTGGGCGGGCAGCGGCTTTCCGGCTAGCTGAGGTTTCGCCTCGGCCGGAATGGTCAGGGTTTTAAGAATCTCCCCGCCATCGCGTGGATGGATTAAGGGCGTGTCGACAACGGCCGTGGGGTAAACCGCTTGATACGGGATCAGGGCATCTTTGGCTAGCCTCTGATCGACCATGATCATGTTGATCTGCTCGATTGGAGGCAAGACCAGACACGGGGGTGAGGGGATTGCGTGTGGTGAGGGTGGGCGCAGATTGTAAACCGGTTCTGCACCGTACAGAGTTTGGGGAATAAAATAACTGTTGATCTCTGGTGCCAGCGATTGACCAAATTGGGAGATTTCCCACTGGGCGACCTGAAAATCATCGTACAGCTGTGGATGTTCCGACCAGACGGCAAAATAATCGGAATAGGTGCGCTGAAAGCCCAGCAGCAGAAGCAGGCCGATGACGACCGTTCCAACATGACGGCGCAGCTGGTTGCCGTAGGTGGCCAGCTGCCAGGCTGCTGAACCGGCTGCAGCCGGCAACGCGGCTGCGGCCACAAAAAAGCGGGTGTAGGTTGGTGCGCCATCGGTCAGGACGATCGGCAAAAGACCAACCACCAACCAGCACAACAGCACGCGATTTGAAAAAGAGATCCGGAACGAGCGGACCCAGGTAATCAATAAACCACCCAGACCAATCCAGAATATGAGGGACAAAAATGGATCAAATACCGGCCGACCGGGCAAATTGTGACGAGCCAGCTGATCTCCAAAGCCCGGAACAGATAAACCCGCCAACGTTCGGCCGCTGTTGCGCAGCAGGGCCAAGGGGATTGATTCGGCCCCTTCCCCAAGGGTGTTGTAGGTGGTCACGGCCGCTCGAGCGGTTAGCTGATCCCAATTTTGGCCAAAGAAGAGGAGCAGTGGGGCACCGATCAGCAGAGCGATGGCCACGATCAGCAAAAAACGTCCCAGATGGGTAGAGAACCAAAACGAGGGGAAAATCTTGTGAGGGTTAGGATTCCGGAAGGAGGGGTGCCAGGTCAAGACAAACCAGTAAACGGCCGCTGCGGCAACGGGCACGAATCGGCCGGTATCAAACGTGTAAATCGATACGCCCAGCACCACGCCCAGCAAAATAGTGCGCCACCAGCGCGGTGGTGAAACCAGCAGCCATAAGGCAACAAGGGAAGCCGGAAGCGGCAGCATCGATTCAAACCCCAGGCGGCTAAAGTGTAAAAAGGGATAGAGAATCGCCAGGATATACGCCCCGAGCAGCGCTTTTCCTTCATTTTTATGGGGGCCGTCCAGGTTAAAAATCGCCCGAAAAGTAAAAAAAGCCAGGGGAACACACAAGGTCCCAACGGTGGCAATGGCGTAGCGAATTGCGCGAGGATTGTCGCTCATCTGCTGCCATACCCGGGTCAAGTAAACCACGGCCGGGTGCATCCCCCCAAATCCGGCCGAGAAATAAATTTGATTTCCAGCGTCGCGGGCCGCCAGAGTGACCCAACCTTCATCGAACCACAACCCCGGTGGGAGCGTATCCAGCTGCCAGAAGCGGAGCCAGCCGGCCAAGAGGGTGATAGAAGTCAGATAGAGAGGAGTAGCGTAGCGGGTCATCAGGTGCCAAGTTTAAAGTTAAAAGAGGAAAGTGAAAAGGAGATCGGGTGTTGGGTGATAGGTGAAGGGTGAAAGGTGGAAGGTGGAAGGTGATAGGTGGAAGGTGAAAGGTGGAAGGTGAAAGGTGGAAGGCGATTGACAAAGGGGGGTGACTGGGCCATAATTAGTGTATTAATTACACAAAATAGACGGTTTTAAATTACCATCTCTTTTTACTTTAAACAAAGGACTCAGGACTTCTTTTATGAATCTCATCACGTTGGCTACCTGCAATCTCAACCAGTGGGCCCTTGATTTTTCTGGAAACCTGGCCCGAATTGAAGAATCGATTCGCGTTTCGAAGCAGCGAGGCGCGACCTATCGGTTGGGGCCGGAACTGGAGATTCCCGGCTATGGGTGTCAGGATCACTTTTTAGAAGGGGATACGCTGCGACATTCATGGGAAGTTTTGGCCAGGATCATCGACAGCGATTTGACCGACGGTATTTTATGCGACATCGGGATGCCGGTTATGCACAAAAATGCTCGCTACAACTGCCGGGTTTTTGTCTTAAACCGGAAAATTTTGCTGATTCGTCCCAAGCTTATCCTGGCCAATGACGGCAACTACCGGGAAACTCGCTGGTTTGTACCGTGGCAGCGGCCGCGAGAAGTTGAGCCTTTTTTGCTGCCGACCCAAATTCGCGCCATTACCGATCAGAAAGAAGTGCCTTTTGGCGATGCGGCCGTGGCCGCGCTGGATACCACCCTGGCGGCCGAAACGTGTGAAGAGCTGTTTGCGCCCGACAGCCCCAATATTTATCTGGGATTAGACGGTGTGGAAATTGTAGCCAACGGCTCCGGATCTCATCATGAATTGCGCAAATTAAACAAACGCCTCGATCTCATTCAGAGCGCGACGGGTAAAAATGGCGGAGTATATCTATACGCAAATCAACAGGGATGTGACGGCGGCCGGCTGTATTTTGATGGCTGTGCCCTTATCGCCGTTAATGGCCAGGTGGTGGCCCAAGGATCCCAATTTTCGCTAAAAGATGTTGAGGTGGTGACCGCTACGGTTGATCTTGACGCCGTGCGCTCTTTTCGCGGGGCGGTGGCCAGCCGCATGGTGCAGGCCAGTCGTTCGCCAGAGGTGCCGCGGGTCAAGGTTGACGTGGCCCTGACGTCAGACGAACCAGGCGTTCGGCCGACGGCGCCGCAGCCGGTTCGCTACCATACCGCCGAAGAAGAGATCGCCTATGGTCCGGCGTGTTGGCTGTGGGATTATTTACGCCGCTCCGGGACGGCCGGCTTTTTCCTGCCGCTTTCCGGTGGAGCGGACAGTGCGTCGGTGGCCGCCATTGTCGGTTCGATGTGCCAGCTTGTGGTGCGAGAGATACGGGCCGGCAACCAGCAGGTAATCGACGATGTAACTCGTCTGGTAGGGGAGTTTGACGGGGACGCCCAGGCGCTGGCCCATCAGCTGCTGCATACGGCGTATCTCGGCACCGACAACAGCTCGAAAGAAACGCTTGCCCGCGCCCAGCTTCTGTCAGAAGAAGTTGGAGCGTATCAGCTGACGCTCAAAATTGATGCGGTGGTGGACGCCCTGCTCAAAATATTTGTGGCCGCCACCGGCAAAACCCCACGGTTTAAGCTCAACGGCGGGAGCGCGGCCGAAAACGTGGCCCTGCAAAATATCCAGGCCCGGCTGCGGATGGTGCTGGCTTATCTGTTTGCTCAGCTGCTGCCGTGGGTGCGCGGCCGGTCGGGGGCGCTGCTCGTATTGGGGACCTCAAACGTCGATGAGGCGCTGCGCGGCTATATGACCAAATACGACAACTCCAGCGCCGACATCAATCCCATTGGGGGGATCAGCAAGACCGACCTGCGTCGTTTTTTGCGCTGGGCGGCCGATCACCTGGGCTACAGCGCCCTAAAAGAGATTGTGGCTGCGGCCCCCACGGCCGAGCTGGAGCCGATCACCGAAAGTTATGCCCAAAAAGATGAAGTGGATATGGGAATGACATATGACGAGCTGAGCCACTTCGGCCGGCTGCGCAAGATGCAGCGCTGCGGTCCGCTGGAGATGTACGAGCAGCTGGTGCATGAATGGGACCATCTTTCCCCGCGAGAAGTGGCCGATAAAGTCAGGCACTTCTTTTACTACTACAGCATCAACCGGCACAAGATGACGGTGTTAACTCCTTCCTATCACGCCGAATCATACTCTCCGGACGACAACCGCTTCGATCTGCGACAGTTTCTCTACAATGCGCGCTGGACGTGGCAGTTTAAGGCGATCGAGCGGCGAGTGGCAGCAGCAGAGAATGAAGTGGATGTTTATCAACCAAGATGACAAAACTGTCCATCAGTCCTACCTGTACTTCCATCATCAGCCGGCCGTTGGGTGTTCCCTCAGGCAAATTTAGTGGAGGAAAGTCACCTCCTACATCGTCAACGGTTGTGTATTCATTTTCGCCCAGCCAAAGATTGTTGCACCCAAAATCCGTACCAAAACAAGAATCCGCAGCAGATGGATTAAGCTCAAACTGGAATTGGTTCCGGTCGATCTGATCGTGATAGAGGAATAGAGGTGGTCTGGCCCAGGCATCGAGATCGAAGACCGAAAAGTCATACGATTGGACGATGTCGTATTCCGTGATGAACTGCAAAGGGAGCGTAATCGTCACATACGTCATGGCATCGATATATAATGCGTCAACGGCCAAGATCCGTACGCTGTTATCCATGACCTCGCCCATA
>JAAUYD010215797.1_pt1 | contig 14397 bp, 15 predicted proteins | sample 7278101 | NCBI WGS metagenome assembly JAAUYD01 (sample SAMN14350128, study PRJNA611818) | marine sediment metagenome | isolation source: surface marine sediment (0.6m) | place: French Polynesia: Moorea | collected 2018-08
CGTCTCGCAGCTCCATCTCTTCTGGCAGAAGTTCCACAACTGGCTGCTACGGGAAGGGCATGCCAATGATCGGTCGAAGGCCCGCAAACTCACCACGCTGGTGTTTCAGTTCGTTGTGGTGGAGGACTTCCTGCGTCAGTTGCTGCGTCCTGATGTGTTCGCCAAGTACTTTCGATCCGCTCCCTTAGCCCCCCATGCGCTCCCCCCCGAGGGCGGCCCGGTGGTATGGGACCCCAGTCGTCGTCTCCCCCTGCCAGAGGAATTCGGTCAGGCGGTTTTCCGCTTCGGTCACAGCCTCGTTCGCAGCAAGTACGACGGATTCAAGTCGCCGTCGGGGGAGCAGAACCTGCGCGACATGTTCCGCGCGCGTCAGCATCTCGAATTCCCATTCGAGGTCGACTGGGAGAAGTTTTTTCCCTGGCCCAAGCAACCAGCGAACGAGTATCAACGGGCGAGGGCGCTCGACCCCTTCATCGTAGACGACATGCAGCACGTGCGGCAGGCGGACGCGTCTGAAATCAATGTGCTTCATAACAACCTCGACGCCAGCGACCACGTCGAGTCTGGCCTCACGGTGGCACAACGAATCGATGGCAATGACGTGCTGAGCGATTCGGGTAGTCTCGGAAGCCGCTTAGGGGGCTTCCCCGTCGATCGACTCCCCCTATGGCCCTACGTGCTGGTGGAGGCGTCGCGCCCAGCGCCGTCAAGGCCTGGTCAGGGCGATGAGCGAAGGTCGCGACTCGGCCGCGCAGGAGGCGAGGTCTGCGCGCGCGCGATTCAGTTGGCGATCGCCCAGGCCACGAACAGCATTTTCGAGGTTGGGCAAGGCGCAATCGGTGGTCCAGATAGTCCCCACTACAACCACGCGAAGGTACGCTCCGGATTGGCGCACGCCATCCCGCCACTGGCGGCGGTCGCGATCGACGCCGAGCATGATCTGTACAACGAGCGCATCTTTTGCATGCGCTCACTCATCCAACTCCTGAAGTAACGAGGAATCATGATGACCGAAAGCAGCACGGAGCTACCCTGGAATGAGGTCCCTGCTCCGCTCAAGCCGTTCGTGGCGCAACCGGATGACCACGCCACGGAGATTGTCGAACCGCTGTATGTGGACTGGCGTGAGGCCGCCACCTTGGCAGCGTGGCACCCGCAGGAAATCGGCGCTGATCCCTACCGCTTCAAACACGTTGCGTACCGCGACAAGTCCGGCAAAGAAGTCGTCAAAGTGCAAGACTTCGAAGGAGACTGGGACAACGGGATGCGAGAGGTAATGAAGAAACTCCGCTTCTACCATCACCCGCAGGACGGGGACGTCCCGGAACATCTGGCCCACACGTCGCCAGCGCTGCCCTTCGGAAACTGGACCGTGACTCGCTGGATCGTCACAATCACAAGTGACTTCACCACCAATCGAAAGATCCATCAAGACGTCGTCACGTGGAAGAAAGCCAACAGCGAGGAGGAGTTCATCTCCGTGATGTCCTGGCTCCCCTACCGACCGTAAGCGGCCACGCGCCTCTGCGCTCGCCCCGAGAGTGATGCGGCTACTCTCGGGGCTGGCACCGCCAGTAGTTCTCCTCATCGTCAGCGCGGCCTCGGCCGCGGCCACCGACTGCTCTATCGAGAGCAGTGACGCTGCCACCGAGCAACTGATGCTGGCGCAACGCGCCGATGACGGTCGCGAGGCGTCGCTCGCCGCCCTACAGAAACTCATCGATACCTGCCGCGAGAGGACGGTCGAGCAGCCGCGCCTCGAGGCCCGCTGGCTCGAGGCGAAGTGGCTGTGGTTTCTGCTCGAAGACCGACACGCCGACGCCGAGTCGACCGCCCGAAAGGCGCTGACGCTACTTCTCCAGGCCCCGAACGTGCCCCCGCAAGAGATCGTCGAGGCACGGGCACACCTCGCCTACTCCCTCGAGTCGCGTGGCCGTATAGCGGCGGCGCAGTGGCACCTGCGGCAAGGCGTCGTGGTCGCGCTGACCCTGCCGGACAAGGGTCTGCTCGGCGACGAGTACTTCCGACTGGCGGATACCTACCGCAAACTGGGTCAGCTCAAGGTCGCCCGTCGCTTCTTCGAGGCGGCTCATGCCGCGTACATGGACGCTGCGCGCGAGCGTGAGCGGTTCTTTGCTCAGATGAAGCTCGGCTCCTTGGATCGCGAGCAGGGTGACATCGCGAGCGCCCTCGCTGCTCACACAATGGCCCGTGACTATTTCGCCGAGCACCGTCTGTACAGGGAGCTGGTCGCTGAAATCGAGCTGGCTCGCGATCATCTGGCGCGATGCCGCAGCGTTGCTCCGTTCGAATCACAGCATAGCGACGAAGTGCCTAGCGCCCCCTGCGATCTCGACCTCGCTGCAGCGCACGCCGACGCAGCCCTCGACGATGCGCGCGCACTTGATGAGCAGAAGCTGGATGCGGCTACCCTTCGAGTAGCCATCGAGAACGAACGCCTGCGCACTTCACCGCAAGCGGTGATGCCCGGAGACGATCGACGACTGCGTGAAGTCCAAGCCTTACTGCAACGATCGGAGCTTGTCCTCGCCACGCCAGCGGCGCGCCCGCACAGGCAGATAGAGTTCGCGCGGGAGGCCATCCGCTACTACACCTATCTGGCGGACATCGCATCGGTGGAGCGCTATGGCGACAAGGCGCTCGCGCTGGTGCGCCACGTCGCTGGCGAACTCACCGGAGCGCACGACAACTACCTGGCGTGGATGCAAGCCGCCCAACCCTTCATGACCACCTACGTCTCAGCGCTCTACGCGTTGGATCGGACACGGTTGCTGAGTCTGCTCGAGACCTACTACCCGCCGCCGACGCGCTTCAATGCGCGCCTCTCCGGTCTCACGGAAGCGCAATCACAAGCGGCCGAGATCGAGCGCCACGAAGCCTACCTGAAGTCCGAGCAAAGTCTGGTCGACGCCGAGTGGGGCCTGGAACGCGCGGAAACCGCCACAGAGCGAGAGGCTGCCCAGGCGTGGCTGCGCCGCGCCCGACGATCGCGCGACATCTCCCGGGAGCAGTTTCTCGGTGCCCTCAAGGAGCCCACCGACTCGACGACGCCGAGGCTTGCCACGGGAGCGCAGCCGCTCCCCAAGCCCCCGACCAGCGAAGCGTACGTACGGTACTTCGTGCAGGAGCCCGTGAGCTTCATCGTCATCCGGGCGGGCGATGAGACGAGGTACTTCGACCTGCCGTCCCGCTCCGAAGTGCGCGCCCTGGTTGAAAACGCGCTGGCGTCGCTCGAGAACCGCAACGCCACCACCCGCGCACGGCGCGAAGCCCTGAAAGCCCTGCGGCGACTCATGCCGTGGCAATCAGCGCATGACTACGGACCTATCGAACGGCTGGTCATCGTCCCCGACGACGCCGTGCACGAAGTGCCATTCAGTGCCATCCCGCTCGATAGCGACGACCCCCGGGACTGGTTAGGATCATATGTGCAGATCGTGCGTACGTCCTCCCTCCATCGCTACTACGGCGCGCCTCCTGGCCGACTATCCAGCACGCCTAACGACATCGTAATCTTCGCCGATCCCGTCTTCGAGAGCACTGGCCCGCGCTCGGACATCCGTCATCCGCAGTTCTCCAGGTGGATCGACTCCCTGGATCGGCTCCACCAGACCGCCCGGGAGGCGCAGCGCATCGCCAACCTGTTCCCAACGGCTGCCGTAGCGCTCTTCCTTCGCGAGCATGCTACTGCCAACGTGCTGTTGTCACAGGACGTGCGCAATGCGAAGGTGCTCCACATTGCCACCCACGGGTATTTCAATCCCGCCACGCCTGACATCGTGGGCATCGCTGCGACGGCGTTGGATAGGCACGGTAACCCATCCGACGGATTCATCAGTGCAACACGGCTACTAACGAGTCGATTCAATAGCAATCTGATCGTCATAAGTGGCTGCGATACGATGCGAGGACCCCACTATAGCGGTCAACGCGTGAACAGTATCTCTCAAGGATTTCTCGCTCAGGGCGCAGGGTCCGTGGTGGGCACGCTCTGGAAGGTGTCTGACCACTCAGCCGCCCAGTTCATCGAGGTGTTCTACCGCGAATTGCTCAATAACGGCGGAGATACCGCAGCGGCGCTGCAAAAAACCAGACTCGCGGGCAGCAGGAAAGGGACTGGGGACCCCCGGGATTGGGGCGCCTTTGTACTCGAATCCAGCAACCGCCAAATCACACATCAGGTGTTTTGATTCCAATGATCCAGCGAGCCGCAAGTGCGCGAGAGATCATGCCGATCCTGGCCAACGCTCTGCGAGAAGGATGTAGCAGCGGCGGGACCACTCCACCTCATCCGAGCGCTCAACCTTCAGCGGGCGGATCGAACGACGTCGGCGGCGGCCCGGGCAGCCCTCTCACGTCGATATAGGAGAACGACCAGCTGCCGTCCACCTGGGTGCCCCATTCCGGGAAGCTGATGGCGCCGAAGCTGCGGTGGGGGCCGTAGATGTACTCGGTGCCATCGGCGTGGCGCCAGCGGTAGAGGTCACCGTCTCCGTTAACCCAAAAGCGCCCAAGCAACTCGTCGCCTGAGCGGCTGTAAGCCGAGAACGAGCGCTCATCCTCGGTCTTGAGCTGGAGATCCGAGTCATCGACGGCGAATCGTCGATACATCACGTAGATCTCCCCCGGCCAGTAGGCCTTTACCTCGTCGTGCAGCGTGTCTGCCACGTCCTGCAGCTCGCCGTTGACCCGCCGATAGACGCCACGCTCATCCCACCAGAACTCGACGGCCATTCCCTGGCGGTTGCGCAGCGTGTAGCGTTCCCGCGGAGCTTCAAGATCGCGCCAGAACTCGCCGATGATCCCGGCGCCGTTGACGGAGCGGGAGTTTTCGAACACGTGCAGGCTGCGGATGGAGCGCCACACCTCGCGCCCCCCGATGCTCTCCACGATCTGGTCGGCGAGTTTCAGCGCCGATTCGTCGCCGGTGATCTGTGCAGTGGCGACGTTTGCGCATGGCGCCAGCGCGACGAGCGCGAACAGAATTCGAGTGAGGGACTTCATGGTTGATGCTCACACAGTGACGGGTCGAGGCTGCGGGCAGTAGTCATTCTCGGGATGCGGCAGCACACCGAGTCGTCGCAGTATAGACCCGTCAGTAGAGCACCAGGTTTCGCCACAGCACGCTGTTGAAGACGCCGACGTCGCAGCTGTCGTCGAACAGGTTGATGTCACCGGCAACGACGACGTCCCCGAGCACCTCGCGCTCGGCCGGGTACACAGCCATGATCACGTCGGGGGACGACTCGCGTTGGGCGATGACCTTGCCCTCGGGTCCCACGGTCAACGTCGTCGTCCAGCCGTACTCCAGGCGTGCCGCGTCAGGGATACCGCGTCGCAGACGATCGGCGCCGAGACCGCTGGCGTAGCTGCCGCAGCCGCGATCTTCCGAGCGTTCGTTGAACGTGATGTCGACACCGAGGTCATCCAGCAGTTGCTGGGCCGGCGCGTCGGGGAAGTTCTCCTCGTTGTCGCTGGTGACCACGAGCCGTCCCGGGCTGCCATCGTCGCCGTCCACGAAGCTGCGAAGGGCGGCGACGTCGTCGCCGGCCAGCGCCAGGTCTAGCGGTGCGAGGAGGATCAGCCGATAGGGGCTGAGGTCCTGGGGCAGAGCGCCGGCCTCCTCCACCGGAGCGCCGCCGATGCCCACGTAGAAAGACGTCAGCTCATCGAAACTGACGTCAGAGCAGACCGACGCGCCCTCCTGACAGTAGACCAGCACGCCGCTGGGCGAACCGCCCAGCTGGAGGCCTTGTTGGGGCTGATCGTAGCGTCCCGACGGCGACGCAGGTTCGCCGATGGTGGGATTGACGTCGGCGTGAGCCGTGAGTGCGGCCAGGCAGGCAGCCGTGGTCGCCAGGGGGCGTCTCATCGTTCGCTCCTCCTCCGACGAGTGAAGCCATGAGACGGATCAGTGTAGCCAACGCCGCCGCCGCGTGGCAGTGCCCCATCACGCAGTACGGCGTCTTCAGGCACACGCCGCAGGCGCTACGGGTGGGGGTGAGGGTCCACCAGGCGCAGGGCAGCCAGGGCCGAATCCCAACGACAGGCTCTGCTCAGGCGTACGTCCTCCGGTATCTCACAACCCGCCAGGTACTCGCGAGCGGGGATGACGCGATCCCCACGCGCGTTGCGCACCTTGATCATCGACCCACCCGCGCCCGCCTGATGCACGGGCAACAACACGATGTCCCCATCCCGCTGGAGCAACGCCACCGAGTCCAGTCCAGGCAGATACTTCTCATAGGCTTCGGCGCTCAGGTAGATGTTGCCGCCGTGCAGGTGTGCGGCTGCCTCATCCGGCATGGCTGTGCGCCGCGTCCCACTCGAGGACACGCCCCCAGATCAGCTCCACGACCTTATCGATGGCGGCGGCCACGCGGGGCGACACCTCGAGCCCCAGATCGACGGTCTGCGCCTCGATGAGGTACACGCTCACATCCTCGGGAAACTCATCCTTGAAGATCTGCCGTCCCGCGTGCAACGCATGGTCCCACCGGAAATCGTGCAGACTGAAGCTGCCGACGTGCGCGTTCGCCAGCTCCTCGCCGGGCACCTTGAACACGGTTCCGGGCTCGGACTCGCTGAGGTTGGCATCGATGATGATCAGCGCGCTGCTGCCGCGCGCCTGAAACATGGTGTCGATGCCCGAGGTACCAGCATCGAACACGCGCACGCCTTCGTGCACCTGTTCCGCGAGCCGCTGCTGCAGCGCCTGGGCCACGAGTACGCCGGCGGCGTCGTCGCAACGGTTGGTATTACCGCAGCCGATGATGGTGAGCACGGCGAGTGGCCTGCCAGGTGGTCAGATGCGCCAGAGCCGACAGGACCACTTCGGCCCGACCGGCACCATCAGCTCCGGCAACTCGCAGAACTGCCGATGCACCTTGTAGTACATGCAGGTATCGCAGGCCTGCTCATCATCGTCCGAGCCGTAGGGGTCGAGCGTGAACCCACCGATGGCGAGCTTGGCATCGTAATCATCGGCGGCCACGCCGGCCAGACGCCCCACCACCTCGAGCACCTCCTCGTGCGAGTAGGCACGCGGTTCGACCTCCGTTGCCAGCCCGCTCTCCAGCCGTTGCTGAAGCAACTCACGCAGCTGCTCGTCGCCCTGCTCTACCTTATCCGTCTCGCTCATTCGAATCGCCTTCGTCAGATGCGCCAGAGCCGACACCACCACTCGGGCTCCACGGGCACGGCGAGTTCGGGCAGGTCGCACCACTTGCGATGCACGAGGTAGTACATGCATTCGAGACAGCGCTGATCGTCCTCGCCGTACGGGTGGTCGACAAACCCCGACACGACCAGCTTGCCCTTGAGATCATCCGTCTCGAGATCGCGCAACTCCTGCAGCACGGCCTCGAACTGCACGTGATCTTCCGGGAAGGGCTCGGTCTGGGTCTTCAGGCCCGCGCTCATCATCGCCCCGATCTCATCCCTGAGCGCGTCGTCGTCTTCCTTACTCAACCTGATACCCCCACGTCGAGATCGCATTGCTGCAGCGCCAATAACGCAAGAGGGGTAGCGCTAAAGCGCCACCCCTCGACGCGGCAATTTATCAGGCCGTCTTGAATCGAGCCAGCTCTTTTCCGGTCTTGGCATCGTGTGCATGCACCGTACACACGAGACACGAATCGTAGGACCTGGCCACATGGCCAACCTCCACCGGATCGTTCGGATCGGCGATGGGCGTGCCGATCAACGCCTCCTCGATCGGTCCCCGTTCCTCCTCGCCGGTGCGGGGGCCGACGTTCCAGGTGGTGGGGGAGACGATCTGGTAGTTGGCGATCTTGCCGTCCTTCACGTCGATCCAGTGGCAGAGCGATCCACGGATGGCCTCGGTGGCGCCCCAGCCGCGGCCGTCCTGCTCCTTCGGCTTCACGTAGAACGGCTCGTTGAGGTTGAAGTTGCGCAGGCAACGTTCGATGTGACGGTAGATGTACTTGAACTCGTGCATGCGCGCGAAGTGGCGCAGCAACACGTTCGAACCGCCCATCTGCCGATGCATGTCGAGCACCAGGCCGTCACGGTGCTGCCAGTCCTGCATGTGGTTGCCGCCGTAGATCATCTCACGCGCCAGCGGGCCGGCTTCGAGGTGACCGTGATCGTTGTGAAGCACGGCGGTGGACCAGCTGTACTTACCGTTGAAATCACCGTCGTTCTTCTGCACCGGCTGCGTGGTGCGATCGAAGGGATGCACGGGGCCATCGCCCTCGTCGTACCAGGCGTGCGTCGTGTCCTCGCGGGCGAAGGACTGCTCCATCACCTTGTGCGTGCCGGTGGCGGCGTCGTACACACCGCTCGGCATCATCACGGCGCCGCTGCGGCTGTCGATCGTGGGACGGTTGTAGCGATCCTCGTCCGGCAGGTAGCCCCAGGAGACGAACTTCTCGAGGCCGGCGCCGTACTTGTCGAGGCCGACGTCCACGCCCATGCGCCACATCAGGCCGAGGTCGGAGTTGGCGTGCTCCGGCTTCTCGTTCAGCCAGGCCATGAAGTCGTCGTAGGTCTTGATCTCCTCGTAGCGCTCGATCGAACAGCCGAGCCACATCGGCTCGATCCAGTTGGTGCGGAAGTGCTCGAGGATGGACCACGAGCGGGTGATGTCCGACAGGGTCGGCGAGCACATCACACCGCCGGGCACCATGTAGCTCGAGTGCGGCCACTGGCCACCGAACAGCGCGTAGATCTCCACCGGTCGGCCGGAAATGGTCACGCCGTGTTCGTAGTTGGTGCCGGTAAACGGCGCCCAGCGCTTCACCGCCTCCTCGTAGAACTGGCTGTTGCGATAGTTCTTGTTGCACATGTCGATCATGAACAACCCGTAGTGGTGGCGCGGCAGGCTCTGCAAGCTCTCCGCGAGCTGACCGAGGTTGCGGGCGATGATCGCGTTGCGCGGCACTTCGGTCTGCCACGCGGTGTCCAGGGCCCAGGCGGCGCAGGTCAGGTGCGACGCCCCGCAGATGCCGCAGGCGCGCGGCGTGACCACGAGTCCTGCCTGCGGATCCTTGTCGCGCAGAATGATTTCGAAGCCGCGGAACAGCTCCGCGGAGGTCCAGGCGTTGGTCACCACGCCGTTCTCGATGTCGACGCGAACGTCGAGATCCCCTTCCACGCGGCCTACGGGCGAGATATCCAGTGTTTGTACAGCAGTCATTGTTGCTCCCTCGTCCTCAGACCACGAACATGTCTTCTTCAGCCCACTGCGGCGCCGCCGTCTTGGCGGCGCCCGTCAGCTTGATGTAGCCCTTCTTGTCGACCCCGGCGGGCAAGTCCTTGGGCACGCCCATCACCGTCTGGGTCTTGAAGACCGTGCCAGGCGCCAGGTCGAAGAAGGGGAACTCCGGCTCCGTGCAGCCGAGGCACGGCATGCCCGAGCGCGTCTTGGACGACTGCCGGTTCCAGAGGATGCGGTTGCAGGGGGAGTGGGTCATCGGTCCGCGGCAGCCGAGGTCGTAGAACAGGCAACCCTTGCGTTGACCGAACTCGGTGGCCGAGACCTTGTAGGCGAAGTGCATGTTTCGTGTGCAGCCGGTCTGGGTGAAGCTCTGGAAGAAGGTCTTCGGCCGCTGGAAATCGTCGAGCGCGACGTCGCCCGCATGCCCCGTGGCCACGCCCACCAGGATCTGCGTGACCCAGTCGGGATGCGCCGGGCAACCCGGGATGTTGATCACGGGCAGGCCCGCCTTGCTGGTGAAGTCTTTGCCGAGGAACCCGCCGTGGTCGCGCTTGAGGAACTGCAGCCCTACGGAATCCGATGGGTTGGGTGCGGTGGCGGGAATGCCGCCCCAGGTGGCGCAGTCGCCGATAGCGACGACGAAATCGGACACGTCGGACAGCTCGCGCACCCAGTCCTTCATCGCACGGCCCGCGAAGCGGTTCCACTCGCCGGTGCCGTTCGGCGCCTGCACGACGGTGCCTTCGAACACGAAGATGTCCAGCTTGATCTTGCCGGAGATGCAGTCCTGCAGCATCTGCTGCAGGTTGTCACCGAGCTCCATGCCCAGCGATGGGTGCCACAGCACGTTGATGCCGAAGTCCGTCACCAGGTCACAGGCACTCGGTTCTTCAGCGTTGAGAAACGACATCGTGTTGCCGGAACACGCACCGCCTTGCAGCCAGAGCAGGTTTGCCATCAAGGTCCCCCAAATCAGCTCGTTGTTGGTATACGCCGGCGCCGAGACTTCGCTCGCGCGGCGACAGCGCTTTGCTTAAAGCAAGGCTCGTGCCAGCTCTGACTTCGGGAATTATTGCTTTTGATTCTGAGGCTTACAGATGCTGTAGGTTGGTGCGGCGCGCCAATCCGGTGTCTACTGCAAACCAACTTTACGTCGCGTCTGCAAAGCTAGTTGGCAGCCGGCGGGTTCAGCCGTTGCGGTTGCCGCAGACCGGGCACTCGCACTCCCCCACGAACCCCCACCAGATGCCTTTGCAACGACTGCACCAGTGCCCCTTCACATTGGGCTGTACGGTGCCGTATTCCTTCGCGGCGGGGGTCAATCCGAGATCACGGTAGTTGCCTTTACCGCCCGTGGGTCGCGAGCGGGCGTGGGGAAAGGGCACGACGTCGCCGCCTTCCTTGGGGGTCTTCTCGGGCGGCGGGTCGCCCTCTTCTTCGCTCACTCCACCGCCTCGCGGGCGTCCAGGCCGTAGCGCTTGATCTTGTTAGCCAGGCCTACCCGCGACAGGCCAAGTTCGATGGCGGAGCGGCTCTGGTTCCACCGGTTGCGCCGCAGCGTTTCCGCGACGAGGCGCGACTCGAGGTACTCCACCTTCTCCTTGAGCGTGTCACCGACGACGGACCAGTCGGTGCTGGCCCCGGCGGACTTGCGCTCCAGTGACGCGATGTGGGGTGCCAGCTTGTCCACCGTGAGATAGCTGCCGCTGTCGGACATGGCCACCATGCGCTTGATCTCGTTGTCGAGTTCGCGCACGTTGCCGGGCCAGCCGTAGAGGCGGAACTTCTCCAGCACCTCCGGGCTGATGCCGAGCACGCCGTGGCGAATCGAATCGCTGTAGCGTCGTGCCAGGTATTCAGCGAGCACCTGAATCTCCTCGATGCGCTCGCGCAGGGGCGGGATCTCCAGCTTGAAGCCGTTCAGACGGTAGTAGAGATCGCGCCGGAACTCCTTCGCCTCGACCATCTTCTCGAGGTTGCGATTGCAGGCGGCGATGATGCGCACGTTGCACCGGATCGTGTGATCGCTGCCCAGGGGCTTCACCTCGCCCTCCTGCAGGAAGCGCAGCAGAGCCACCTGGAAGGTGGGCGATACCTCGGAGATCTCGTCGAGGAACACGGTGCCGCCGTCGGCGGCCGGGAACAGTCCGAGACGGTCGCTGACCGCACCCGTGTACGCCCCGCGCGTGTGACCGAACAGTTCCGATTGCAGCAGCTCGTCGGGCAGTCCGCCGCAATTCTGGATCATCAGCGGCTGGCCCTTGCGCTCGCTGTGGAAGTGGATGGCGCGGGCCATCAGCTCCTTGCCCGTGCCCGTCTCGCCGTGGATCAGCACGGGCAGATCGGTGCGCGCCGCCTTTCGCGCGCTGCTGCACACGGTGGCCATGGCCTCGCTGGAGTAGACCAGCTCATCGAAGTGATAACCGCCGCTGGACTCGTTGACCGGGGCCGTTTGCTTGCCACGCACCAGATCCTCGGCGATCTTCAGGCGCCGGTTGAGGTGGCGGTGACGGTGGGCCAGCTCCCGGTTCTCCAGGGCCCGTCGCACCATCAGCTCGATCTGCTCGGGCTGCCAGGACGGGGGAAAGAACTGATAGACCGCCGCACTGCGAATGGCGGCGTCGATCTCGGGCCCCGTGAGCTGGCCGCCGATGATGCGGATGGTATTGGGGTGGGCCACCCGCAGGTGACCGAACAGCTGCAGGCCGTCGAAGCGCTGGCGGCGGTGCTGACAGAGGACGATATCCACGGACTGGCGTGCCATCACGTCGATGGCTTCGTCCACGGAGTCCACCGTGAGCACCCGATAGTGATCGCCCAGGTATTCGGCGAGTTCCGCCGACTCGTCTTCGGGGAATCCCCCGAGGGCTACGATTGACTGCCCGTCCTGCATAGTCGGCACTCTACCTGCAAAGTTCGCTTACAGCAAAACCACTTCTGCTGCGCTGTAGCAAATACCACCGCATACTTAGTTAGCATATTGCAATTCAATTTTGCCGGCGATAATTTCGGGTCCATCGAGACATGACCCGAGAGGCGGACCCTTGGCAGTAAACGAATCCATCGCCGACATCGAGTTCAGGCAGGCCTTGGCCGCGGTGGAGGCCGAATCCGAGCACGTGCTCGACCAGGTCGACATGCTGGTCGAGATCGCCATGGGCCTGCAGCAGCAGCCCAAGACACCGAAGCAACTGCACGACGCGGTCGCCCTCTACGACCGCGCGCTGGAGAAGTGCCCGGCCGGTGAGCCCCTGCTCGCCGCACGCATCCGCGCCCGGCGGGCGACGGCGCGCCAGGCCATCCCGGCGCCGGACACCGATCACCTGCACGCCGCCCTGGCCGACCTGGAAGCGGCGCTGGCGGTGTTCGAGGCCGACGGACGACCGGAGGAGCTGGCCGAGGCACAGATGAACCTCGGTCTGGTGTTGCAGTCACTGGCCGCACAGGGTCAGGCGAAGATCACGGACGCCATCGCAGCCTATCAGCGCGCGGCTCGCTTCTTCCGTCGCGACGCCTACGCCACCGAATACGCGATCCTGCACAACAACCTCGCCACGGCTTACCTATCGATTCCGATGACTGACGAGAAGTCACGCATGCGCGAGGCGTTGGCGGTGCAGTGCTTCGAGGAGGCGCTGCAGGTGGTGACGCTGGTCGATCACCCGAGCGAGTACGCGATGCTGCAGAACAACCTCGGCAACGCCCTGCAGTACGTGAGCAGCAGTCACGCCGTCGAGAACAGTCTGCGCGCGCTGGACGCCTATGACGAGGCGCTCGAGGTGCGCAAACCGCGGGAGACGCCCGTGGAATACGCCAACACCATCTCCAACAAGGCGAACTGCCTGCGCAACCTGCCCGACGACCCGGAACGTCCCGAGCTCGGCAACGACAGGCGCCTGGCGCAGGCCAGCCAGCTCTACACCGAGGCGCGCGCCATCTTCGCGGCGCACGGCGAGCACGAACGTGCGGCGATGCTCGACGCCATGTTGGCCGAGATCGAAGCGGACGGCGCGTCCGCCGACGCACCCCCGAGCGACTCCCCATCATCCGCCGACGCCTTCGGCCGTTCCCGCATCTGATCACACGAGAGGAATCCCCATGGACTTGGCTACTTCATTCGCAAGCTCCGGACTGGCAGTGGTACTCGCCCTGGTCGCCGGCATGGTCGGCGGCGCAGTCGGCGGCATCATCGTGGGCGGCAAGCACATCGGCAACGACCTGGCGGCAATGATGGGCACCTTCTACGGCCCGCTCGCGGCGCTGCCCGGCATCGTCATCGCGCTCGTCGTACTCGCGCTGCTCTAGACAGGAGGTCCATCCCATGTTCGACATGTTCCTGAACTCGGTCACCCTGTTCCTGCGCGGCAAGCTGTTCAAGGATCTCGACAAGGTGATCCGTCAGGTGGCGATCGGGGTTCTGATCGTCGCCGCCCTGTGCATCGCCCTCACGCTGGCCGGCGTGCCCCTCGCCATCGCCGCCACAGCCAGTGGATTCAGTGGCGGTCTGGCGCAACCCTGGCTGTTCCGCAACCTGAAGTACGCGTGAGCCCCGTGAGCGCGCCCGTCGAGCAGGTTCAGCCGCCCGCCAGCGATCTCGACCGCCTGCTGAAGGAGGTCAACCTTCTCGAAAGCCTGGTGGACGACTGGGACGAGCAGCCGCGCGCCACCGTGAGCGCGCTGCGCTCGGCCATCGACGCGCTCAACCGGGAAGCGTTTCGGCGCCTGATTCAGTCCCTGAAGCAGGAACCGGCGGCACTGGCAGCGCTCAAGCACTCGCTCAGCGATGAGGTGGTGTACGCCGTGCTGCGCCACCACGAGCTGTTGCGACCATCGCTGGCGGAGCGCGTCGAGGCGGCCCTCGACGCCGTGCGACCGCAACTCGCCAGCCACGGCGGCAACGTGGAGCTCGTCAGCATCGACGCGCCAGACACGGTCACCGTGCGCCTGCTCGGCGCCTGCGATGGTTGCCCGGCCGCCGGGTTGACCTTGAGTGAAGGCGTGGAGAAGTCGATCCGCGAGTACTGTCCGGAGATCGCCAAGGTGGTGAAGGCGCGGGGCGGACCGTCGGCGCGCCCGGCAGGCGAACAGGTGATCAGTTTCGTCAGCCCCTTCGCGCGCGCCAGCGACGCCGGATGGACCCACGCGGCCAAGGCCGAGGAGATCGAGGACGGCGCCATCCTGTTCCGCGACGTCGA
>JAAUYD010015497.1_pt1 | contig 14395 bp, 21 predicted proteins | sample 7278101 | NCBI WGS metagenome assembly JAAUYD01 (sample SAMN14350128, study PRJNA611818) | marine sediment metagenome | isolation source: surface marine sediment (0.6m) | place: French Polynesia: Moorea | collected 2018-08
ACAAATAAGCAATTCCTGTTTCTGGAATCTGACGAGTTACAAAGACTAATGGTAATTTACTCAATAGTTAATGAATTATATAAATACTGAATCTCTAACTAATAAACAGTAGTTTATTGGCGAGCGCTAGATATTTTAAAAATATATCGATTCTCTTTACGAATCAGGTCCAACACTCTAGAGTAGTATCATTAAGTAGGAATTATTTTGACTACTATACAGTAATACTATGCAGTCAGAAAAATTATCTATTTCCCTGTCGCCATCTTTGGTGAGGTTCGTCGAGAATTACAAAGTTACTAAAGGTTGTAAATCTCGTTCTCAAGTAATTGAGAAAGCTTTGGAATTACTACAAGAGAGCTATTTAGAAGAAGCATATAGAGAAGCATCAAAAGAAGTAGATCCAGATTGGGAAGTTACGACAGCAGACGGATTAGCTGATGAAACGTGGTGAAATTTACTACGCCAATCTCGACCCAGTGCTAGGATCTGAGACGGGCAAACGCCGTCCAGTATTGATAGTTAGCAATAACATTAACAACCGCGCTGCTACTACTGTGACAGTTTTACCCATTACTTCTAACGTCACTCGCGTCTATCCATTTGAAGTATATCTTGACAAGAACGATAGCGGTTTGTCCAAGCCTTCTAAAGCCCAAGCGCAGCAAATCAGAACTATTTCTAAGCAACGAATTGGTGGTAAAGCGGTAGGAAGTCTGAACGAAGAATTGATGGGGCTGGTAAATGAAGCTTTAAGACTGCATTTGTCTCTACAAAATAGCTAAAAATAAGGCGGGCGATCGACTACACTGCGAAGCAACAGCTAACTTTTACCATCTCTTTCTAGCTTTTCTTCAACTGCTATACGGATAAATTCGGACTGAGAAATTCCTGCCGCCGCTACTGCTTTTTTAAAAGCATCATAGAGAGACTTTTGAAAACGGGACCTTACTGGCTCGGTTGCTGGTTCTCCCTTACAAACAAAAGTACCTCGATCGCTTCTCAATCGCTCCATATTTCTTCCACGTCCACCTCGAAGAAATTGTAACACAATTCTTGACAAGATAATTTACTTCCTTTACCATGTGGACATGGTAATTTTGATTTAAAACTTACTCTTACTTCCAATTTCGTTACACAGTCAGACCACGTGGACATGGAGATAAAGATTTAAATTTGATATTCGATTGCGTTGGTTTTAGAGAATGGAGAAGAATTCACCACAACCAGAAAGAACTGTTGATGCCATTGTAGTTTCATCGTTAATGACTCCAGATGAAGCTCGTCAATGTATTGAGGAAATCAAAGGGCATCTCAACAGCGTGCGAAAGCTTTTGCTGGAACTAGAAGAAAGAAGAGGATGGGAAGTTTTGGGTTACAAATCGATGAGACAATGTATGCTAAACGAGTTTACGCACTCGAAAGCCCATCTGTATCGAGAATTGAAAGCAGGGAAAGTAGAAAAAAAAGTGTCTCCCATGGGAGACATCGGAATTATCCCAGAACGTCAATTGAGAGAAATTGGGAAACTACCAGAGCAACAATGGTCTAGTGCTTGGGAGCAAATAGTTGAAACTGCTCCACCCAAAGGAGTAACTACTTCCCACGTAGCTAAAACTGTCGCCCAAATAAAAAGCTTGGGTACGGCTGAGATCGATCGAGAATTTGTTTTGGGAGAATGGGTGAGAGTCAAAACCCGCCGTCGTTCCTCAAACTGGGATGGAATGCGGGGAGTTGTAACCAAAGTGGAAGAATATGAAATTACGGTACAACTTGACGACGATTCTAAGCAGCTTTTACGGTTCTATCGAGACGAGCTGGTTAAGATTGATGCTCCTAACAGAGAGCTGAATCAATTGATAGAACAAGTCGATAGAATTGGGGATCTAGTGACGATCGACTGTCCTGGTGAAGCCGAATTTTCCCAAAGGCTATACAACGGTTATTGGGGTCAAGTTATTAGTATGGGAGATGGTGTTGTAGAAGTAGTAGTTAAAGGGAAGCCAGTTAAGTTTATGAAATCTGATGTCAAGCCAGTGGACAATCCTACGCCAGTTCTCAGAGAAATTGTAGAGAAAGTAAATCAACTTTTAAGTCGGGAAGATTTAGACGAATTAGATAAGCAGATTTTAGAATTCTATGTGGGAAGGTTCAGTTTTACTGACAATCAATTGAAAAGACTAGAGCAAGTTTGGGATACTTATAAAAAATAGAAATTGACCTATTTAATACCTATAATTAGCGCTCGCTATCGACAACCAATTATTTATAAACCAGAAGTTTGGAATCAAATTATAGATAGAAAAGAAAATGGATAAACTTGAATTCACAGAATTAGATAAAATCGACGCGCTCGTTAAAGCTGCTGTGAAGGATGCGCGCCGCTACGCGGATCTCTTCGAGATCGATTTGCACAGAAAACTAGGTCAATCTATTAGTATCTTATCTGACGGGAAAATCGTTACTTTAACCGCAGAGCAAATCCCGACAGTAGAAGAAAGAACATCTAAGCCTAAGTCTAATTGAGGATAAAATCAGGTAAGATGGCGATCGTCAACTACGATATTAATATTGGATGGGACAAGAGAAAGAGCAAAAAAAGATCGAACTTCCTTCCTACGACGATTTGTTCGAGCCAGTTATCCAAGCACTCAGGGACTTGGGAGGATCGGGGACTATCCAAGAAATCTACGATAAAGTCTGTGAATTAGACAACTTTTCCGACGAACAACAAGCCATCCTGCACAAAGATGGACCACGAACTGAAATAGCCTATCGTATGGGTTGGACGAGAACTTATCTCAAAAAATACGGGATATTAGAAAATATCGGGCGAGGAGTTTGGGCATTAACCAGTAAAGGTAAAGAGCTACAAGAGATTAAGAAGACAGCTATCAATCGTTTCGTCAAAGAGCAAACCAGTCAATCCCAATCCCAGGTGAGCGATCGATCTGATACTGTCGTTGATGGCGATACAGAAGCTGAGTTAGCTGATGAGTTACAAGATTCTTTTGGAAACAAAATTCCTGTTGATTCAGAAGTTTGGACAGAAAAATTACTCTCAATACTTCAACAAATTCCTCCCGATTCTTTTGAACGATTGTGCCAAAGGATTCTCAGAGAATGCGGCTTTATCAAAGTTGAAGTAACGGGGAAAAAAGGAGATGGCGGAATTGACGGAATCGGAGTCTTGAAAATTGCCTTGTTGAGCTTTCAAGTTTTCTTTCAATGCAAACGCTACATTGGTTCGGTCGGGGCTTCAGAGATTCGAGATTTTCGAGGAGCGATGGTAGGCAGAACAGACAAAGGATTATTCATTACAACTGGAACTTTTACTAGTGGAGCCAAAAAAGAAGCTACGCGAGATGGTGCGCCTACTCTCGACCTCATCGATGGCGAACAGTTGTGTAAAATTCTCAAAGATTTAAAACTGGGTATTGAAACCAAAACTATTGAAGTTGTTGAAATTAAAGAAACCTGGTTTAATCAACTTTGAACTAATAAGAGCGAGGATCGCGATCGATTTTCAACTTGACAAACATTTCTCTCAATCGCACACAAGAAACTATGCTGTAAGTTAGTAGCGGCGCGCAGCAGCAGAAGGAATATTGAGGTCGCTATCGCTCCATTATTTTTCATTACCCCCCACCGCTAACCGCCCCCTTGGGGGGCTGCTATAAGGTCGTTGCGCGGCATCCCCCCTAACCCCCCAGGGGGAACTTCAGCATTTGCCAGTATACCGTTTATCGCTGTCAAGGTCGTTCGTCCTCGTTCCTGCGGGCGCTCCAACTTGACAGACACCCATAAGTTATCGATAAAGGCGGAAGAAACGGTGCGAGCGAAGGCGTTCTTTCGTTTGGTTTTTTGTTGTGGTTTCTTCTGCTCGTTCGGTTGTTCGTTCTGTTTTGCGTTCTTCTCGTTTTGTCGGTTTTTCGGGTTCTCGGTCTGTTGTGCCTGAGTTTTTGTCGCGGGTGGTCGAGTTCGTGGTGGCTGAGCCTGGTTCTCGCGTGTTTGTGGGTTGTGCTAGGGGGGTTGACGCTGCGGTGCGGTCTGGGGTGCCTTGGGAGCGTTTGCGGGTGTTTCGGGTGCAGGTGCGTTCTCGGTCTGGCTTCGCTGAGCGGTCGGTGCGGTTCGTGCGGGAGCTGGCTCGCGTTGGTGGGCTGCTGGTTTCGTTCCCTGGTCGTGCTTGTCCCTCGGTTGTGCGTCCGTCCTCTGACCCGTCTGCTTGCTTCTGCGGTTCGGGCAGTGGTTCCTGGGCTTCGTTGGCTTTTGCTCGCGGGTTGGGGGTGCGCTGCCTGGTTTGGTTGCCCGTGGGCGTTGTTCCTCCGTCTGCGTTTGGGTTGCGCTCGGTCGGTTCTGGTTGGTGGCTGAGCTAGCGGTTTGGGGGCTTGTCCCCTTTTTTCTGAAGCTCTTAAACTGAAACTCGCTGACAGTATCCTTTGGTTTGATGGGAAAAATAATTTTGCTCTTTTACACCAACTATCTGTGAACTTAAGTCACCTCGCAGCTACCAATCGAAAGTATCTTACCAGTGCTTGTAATGCCATTATCAACAAAAATATTATCCAAAAGGGAGATACTCATTTAGATTATGGTTGCGGCAAAGGTAGCGATGTAGAGAAAATGCGCTCCTTGGGATATAAATCGAGCGGATACGACCCTTACTATTTTCCAGAAGAACCACAACCAGCAGACATAGTAACTATGAACTATGTTCTCAATGTAATAGAAGATCCAAAAGAAAGATTGCAAGCGATCGCCCGTGCTTGGTCGTTAACTCGTAAGTGTTTGTTAATAGTAGCTAACGTAGCAGTGGATAAAGAGGTTACGATCGACCCTGGAAGATACAGCAGCAGAGGAGTTTACTACAAAAAGTTCAGAACTCAAGAGTTAAGATCTTATATTGAAGTAGCAACTAATTATCCGACAAAAGAATTAAACCGACATCAAATTTTAGTAGAAAGAGCAGCAGAGCCAGTAAAAACTTGGAGCCATTCAGAAGTAGAAAAACTTTGCGATCGCTTAAAACATAAATATATCGCTCCAATTAATACTTTTATCAGATTAGACCACAGAAAAATTAAAAATGCTCGGCTAATAAAAGAGTATAGAATGATATCACAAGAAAGAAATATTCCAGGAGTAAAGAAAGAGTTTGTCAAGAAAAGATGGCTGGGACAACTAGGTGACGATCGCTTGACCTGGGCAATTAAAGGTATGCGAAGACGGAATATAATTTTAAGAGCTAAGTTCAGATGTAAAGAACTAATTTACTTAGAAGAGATAGCCAGATTGTCTTATTTAAATTTTCTCAACGATCTAAATTCGGGAATAACTTGGTAAGAATTAATAAAGCGATAAATTATCCTTTCTAACAAAAGAAAAAAATGAGCTTCAAGGTTACTGAATGCGTCTGAAAGTTATCTGTGATGGTTGGGGGGTCTGATGCTCACCACCGAGCTAGTTCGTTTTTATATATAAATGTCCTGCGGAATTTATAATGCTCCTCTCCCACAAGTTACTGTTATTAATTCGCTATCGCTCTTGAGTGTACTAACTTAAAAATAATTGGCGCGCCGCTACAAAAGAGTATTAAAATTTATCGGTTAGAACTCCACAAAAGAGCATAACAGTTACTCGTAGGTTTTTTTTTCAGCTATTCCAAGGTAACTACGGAAGTAAAGGGCGATTATTTTCCTAAGAGAACCGTATTTACTAAGGATTTCTAAGTTCCTATCGTCACTAAGAAATTCTACAGCAAATAGGCTTCTCTAAGTAAAATATATCGTTCGCTCCTTGGGGGGAGGCGAATTAAGTTTCCGTAAGAGTTCGGTAATTTTTGTTTTTTGATGTTTGTTTATATTGAAATTCCCAAACCCCAACTCCAACTAAACCCTTGACATCCTCCGTTAATCCTCGATCGAACAAAAAAATTGGAGTTAAAGATGATTGAAGTTGGAAATGGAAAGAAAGTAGGTTTTGTTGGAAAAGATAAAATTTATATTGGGAGAAAAAGTTATGCACAAAAAGGAAGTTTATTAGCTAATAAGTTTAAGATTGGTAGAGATGGAAATAGAGATGAAGTAGTTGAAAAATATAGAAGGTGGTTGTGGAATGAGTATAAGAAAAAGGGTGAAGTTTATAAAGAATTGTGGAGAATAGCTAATAAAGTTAAAAGAGGAGAAAAAGTGCAATTAATGTGCTGGTGTGCGCCATATAAATGCCACGGAGATGTGGTTAAAAGGTGTATAGAATGGATGATTAGAGATGTAATTTAAAATAATAAGTAAGTGCCAAAAGGTGCTTACTATTTTTTATTAAACTGAAACTTTTATCGTGCCTGCGGCTTTGATTTATTCGATCGTGCCTGCGGCTCTCAGTTGGCGCTTCTCTTCGATCGCGCTTAGAACATAACAGTTATCGCGCTTGGGTTTTTTCAGGTTTTCCCAAGGTAACTACAGAAGTAAAGGACTCTTATTTTCCTAAAAGAACCGTATTCGTCAAGGATTTCTAAGCTCCTATCGTCGCCAAGAAATACTACGACAAATAGGCTTCTCTAATGAAAATATAGAGCTAGCTCCTGGGGGGAGGCTAGGTAAGTTTCCGTAAGCCCCTAGCAATTTACTTTATCGTTGTGTGTATTCATGAAATCGCTAGTGGCTAACTACAACTAACTCCTTGACATCTTCCGTTTATCCCTAATTAACCCTAAAAAAAATAGACAATTGGAGGTTAAAATGGGTTACGAACAGCAGCAGTACAAAGAGTTAATAAACAAGTTCGAGATTCGCTTCGGATATTATTTAGCTAGCAATAGTTACTTTGGCGACAATTTACAAAATTTAAAAGATTTTATTACAGGAGTGAGAGAGCTGGGTTATTTCAAAGAAACAGTGACGATTAAAAGAGTTAAAAAGTTGAACATAAATTGGTATGGATTCAATGCAACCTATAAATATAGATGTTCCAACCAAGCGGGTATTGAAGAAATAGATAGAACTCGTTTCTATATATACGATTGGAAAGAGTTTATAGAGTGTTCCGATAAAGATTTAATAGAATTCATGGATACACAATTATCTCTAAGTTGGGATAGTGACACAAAAGCAATGAGAATGTACAAAGAGCTAATGTCTAAGTATGAAGCGATCGTACCAGAAGAATATAAAAAAGTATTGAGTAAACATATAAAACTCGAAATAGCTTAGAAATAAAAGGTGAGTACCAAAAGGTGCTTACCTATTTTTTTTTCTTCAATTATCTATTTGTTATCGATCGCTCATTCGTCGGACAGGGATAAACCTCATAGATTATCCTCGATCGCATGAGTTAATTGCTCGCTCGTCGGGCAGGGCTAAACCCCACCACTCCTCGTTCGCATTGCTCCGTTTAAAAGTTATGTTTTCGGGCAAACCCAGGGTAACTACGGGGTAAAGGACGCTTTTTCTCTTAGATAAACCGTATTTACTGAGAATTTCTAAGCTCGTGACCTCGCTAAGAAATGCTAGCGCAAATAGGCTTTATTGAAGAGAAAATAGCGCTAGCTCTTCGAGGCTAGGTAAGTTTCAGTAAGCTTTTGCCGCTTCTTTGGCGTTCGCTATCGCTCAATTATATCTGGGAAGCGTCAAAAACCAACTTCAACTAACTCCTGTGACTCCCTACGTTAACCCTCAATCGAACCCGAAATAAAGGGGTCAAATCCATTCACGTTTACTCAAGGAGCATCCAATGCCTATCAATCACGACGCTTTCTCTTCTAAATTCAAAGTTCCTACTCAAAAGGAACGCGAAAAGCAAGCAGCTTTCAGAAAGTGGCAAGCTGTTTTCTACACTGTCAGGTACTTGATGTGGACTAACGTTGACAAAAAAGCAATCCTCAGAGAAGCTATAGCATCTGGAGCTATAGAACCTATCGCACCTGGACAGTGCCACGAAGACGATATCAAACAACTTTACAAAGAAGCTTGGCAAGAGTTCACTGAAGAATTCGACGCAGCTTTTGTTAAAGCAACTCTAGAAGAGATGGTTGAATTCTCTAAAACTCGATTCAATATGGGTTTAGAAGAATTGCTCGAAGAGAATAGAAGGCGTTCGGCTCAAAGATACAACAGATAATAACAAAGACTTGGAGCTAGGTGCTTCAAGTCTTAGGTTCTTAGATAATTTAATACTACTACAAATCTGAGTGACTGGCGTTTGTCAGTTACTCAATTGCTTGCTCCGTCCTTACTCGGAGGAGACCTCCGAGCGGGCGGTGCGCTTTTTTTCTTCAATCTTAAGTTATCGATCCCGAAGGGATCCGCGTAGCGGTGCGCTCTTTCGTCGGGCAGGGGCTAGCCGCCCCCACCACTCCTCAATCGCATCCCCCCAGCCCGCCCCAAATAGGTAAAAGACAGTAAAAGTCTTTCAGCTCGATCGAAAATAAATTAAACTAACGTATCTCGCCTGTTTATAGCATGACAAATTCCAATAAAAGTAAAACAATATCTATTCGTATGTCTGAATTAATGCTTGAAGCATTAGACGAGCGCGCTATTCTGGAGAAGAAAGATCGTACTCAAGTTATTAGGGAAGCTGTAAGTAAATATCTGGATTTACCAAAAGAAGATAAGCTGGAAATTTTAGAAGAAAGACAAAATAAAGAATCAGAACGAATTGACTCTCTTGAAATACGTATAGAAAACTTAGAAAAGATAATAAAAGACTTTCAGTCTGGTTGAAGTTAATAAATGTTAGAAAAATGGAAATAAAACCAGGAACAAAAGTAGCGATCGTAGGTAGTAGAAATTATCCCAAACTATACAAAGTAAGAGAATTAGTTTTTCAATTACCAGATAACTGCATCGTAATTAGTGGCGGGGCTAGAGGTGTCGATCGAACGGCAGAAAAAGCAGCTAAAGAGAAAGGACTTTTAACCATTGTCTTTCCTGCTGAATGGAAAAAGTACGGCAAAGGTGCTGGATTAATTCGCAACCAGCAAATAATCAAAGCTTGTGACCTTACAATCGCTTTCTGGGACGGGATTAGCCCAGGTACAGAACACAGTATATCTCTAGCTAACAAACTATCCAAACCAGTTCAAATCTACAATTAACTGTTAGTTTTAAAACAAGTGCGATCGCCTAGTTATTAATTTAAATCTTAGGTTATCGATCGCGGGCAGGGGATGAACCCCTACCACTCCTTTCTCGCATACAAATTATCGATTCAATAAAAACTGTTCAAATTAATTATTCAGATTTTAAAAGTCCTCTGGTTTGGGTACAAATCATCAGAGGAAACAATGGAAAAATTAGGAAAACTAGACAACAAAGAACTAAAAACCATTAAAAACTGGACGGCAAATCAACATTTATCTAAACTAACCCAATCTTCCGTAGCACCCAAAAGAACTGAAAAGTGGTATCGAATAGGCAGCAACCTAAAATCTATCAACACAGGACAAGACAAACTTTTTCTCTGCCCCGACCCAAACAAAATCATTACGTCCATCGGCGATCGCTACTTACCTTTTTGGGATTCTGTTGCAGTCTGTGGGGGAAATACTAACATCAAATGGCATCGAGACCACGGGCATTTTAAATCCTATGCCGTAATGATTAATTTAGGTGAGGCTTTATTCTCTGAAAAACTCAATAAAAAAAGTTCGCCATCTGTTTACCATCTCACTGATGGCGACATAGTTAAATTTGACAGTAAAATATTTCACCAAGCAGAACAACTAAGCGAGTGCAGATTCAATATTATCTTCAGACAAATAAGACCAGAATTCTTGTGGAGATTAAAAACATTAGGAGAATAAAAAGAGAGAGATAAAAGAGAAAGATAAAAGAGAAAGATAAAAAAAGTCCTTCGGCAATTGTGAAATCAATAAACGGAGGACATCCAAAAATGGTTACAGCACAAAATCTAATCTACTCTTATTCTAGTACAGCCAGGATTCTAGGAATAGAAAAAGAGCAAATAGAAAAGATAGATGTTTGGCAAAAAGTAGTTTGGGTAAAAGTATTTGGCAAGCGGGCTAAATTAATCTCCAAACGCGACTTCAAACAACACTTTGTCGAGTGGAGAAAATCCAAATCAAAAAGCTTACAAGTAACCAAACATTTGCATAACGATAAAGGTTACACAGTTCGCAATCCTTATAAAGATACTTATTACTATGTATTCCTAAAGGATAGCGGTTTGACCTGCCAGTGCGAGGACTTCAAGAATCAAATAAAGTTCTTAGGTAAAGGCTGCTGCAAGCACTGTTATAGGGTTCTATCTCATCTAGGCTACTCCTCATTAAGAGACTATCTAGATGAATTAGATCGAGAAGAAACAGCAGCATAAACAAAAACGCTCGGCAGTCAGTAAATAGATTGCCGAGTAAAAGTCCTTCGGTGAAAGTGAAATTAAATCAATAGGAGAAACCATGTACATTAACGCATTTGAAATCCCTAAAACAGACAAAGGAATCGTTTACTTTGAAGGCAGTCCTCGCCCATACCGTGCTGACTGTAAAGGTGGAATATTTAAGATAGGAGAATCCGACGTTCTTGACAACAAATTACGCATGGAAATACTAACCTTTCGTACCTTTCCAGCAGAATTATTCAACTACGAATATCAGCAATGGTTAGAAATCTTTTTCATAGATAAAGACAACACAGTAGGACACATCCTCTTCAAAACAGAAAGCATTAATAACTTTCTCGAATTAATCAGAAAACTAGCCATTCAAAATAAAGCGATCGGCACCTGCATTGTCACGGCAAAAACGAGTAAACGTTCTTCTGAAAAAGGAAACTACTATGCAGTAGAATTTGAATCTTCAGATAGTAATCCAGAACGAATTAACGAACTAATTGAATTCGTCAACCAGAACCAAATCTATGCAGCCAGACTAGCAAGTACATTTGAAGGAGAAGAAACTAATCAAACCAAAGAACTACCACCAGCAGTAGAAGAATAAACCTCTGGGGCAGGCGATATCGTCTGTCCTATTTAGTTGCAACAACCAGCATATTTAGTTGCACGAACACCTATTTAGTTGCAACAACCAGCATATTTAGTTGCACGAACACCTATTTAGTTGCAAGGATAAACCTTTAGGGCAGGCGCTACCGTCTGTCCTATTGAAAATAAGACCGCACAAACACAAACAACAACTTACCGAAGAGCAGAAGTGCTAACAGGTTAGAAACCAATCGCCATTAGTAGGAGATGAAATCGTCTTCTTGGCAGGAACCTTCATTGATTAGAGGATTTACACCTCTAGCCAGGTTCGCACAACACACATCAAAATAATTGGGGACAGAATTCAAATGGGACCCAAGTAGCTAGGGCAACAACGCCTAGACTACGAACGATAAGTTCCGCATCAATTCTGTTCCTTCCCTCAAAAGGGAAACATCAATCGCGATCGGCAAATCGAACAGGAGAGGAAATGGGTAGGTAACTCTTAGCTAACTAGGGCAGACTTCTGTCCTTATTAGCCCTCAAAAACAAAGGAAACAACTGATGAATACTTCTGAGATATAGACCAAATAGGACAGGCAAAAGTCTGTTCTATTTTAAATCTCAATATTGGTTGTTTAGTAGTTATAGGTTGCAATCTTGATAAAACCCTCCTTAGCCTTCAGAGCTTGGTCAATCAAAATCTGGTATTGACAACTCTGTAACGGTTAATGGATCGCCTTCAAGACAATAACCTTTAAACTCAAATATCAAATTCCACTCCAAATAACTGATAAACCCGTCACCATCGTTGAGAAGAACCTGACTAATACCTAAACTGCTAATCAGTTTTCCGAACCGACCAGCTAAGTATCCATTTAGCCGATCGGCACTGAAACGATTGGGACACTTTATAATTAAAACTGGCTTGTCAATATAGTCAGGTTCTCCACTCTCGTTCTTCTTAAGAGGTTTAAACTTTACCAACCCCATCTCCAACTGGCAATAGTCCAGCACCATCTTAACCGTATCGTCGGCTTCAGCAGATATGCGCTCGATTACTTGTCGATTAATACTCATGATCTATAGAAAGCGATAGAACAAGTATAGCAAAAGGGAAAGAGACAGTTCTAGAAAAGATAAGCAAAGTCCTTCGGGTTGGGTGAAGTTAATGTCTAATAAATGATGACAAACAATTCTGAAAACCCCAAACCATCGACTATATCTGACCTAGTAACTGAATCGAAAACTCCTTGGATGGAAATGGAAAGTCGGGATTTGTGTTTCGTACCCGAAGCCTATCCAGTAGACGAAATAGACCATTTCTTGCCTAACCCTATATTCAACTTTGGAGATATAGTTAAGATTTTCGACCCTACTATACAACTAAAGGACTGTAAGGAGTACGTAATAGTCGGCATGAGGCACGATGGAACCCGATGCCAAATATCAGATAGTTGGTTAGGTACTACCCCTCATTGGTATTACGCTCTTAAAGCTCGCCAGGGTAAGGGCGACATCAAATGGGTTGACGAAGATGATATATTCCAAATCCGCAAGATCGACCAAATAGATCCTGAAGATTGCTTCTAAAACAACTTAGTTATCAGGCACGGGTAAAACCGTGCTTTCTTAGGTTGCTAATGCTTGTAGCTTCTGCTACTTTTCATGTTTACTAATATATGTGGCACGATTTTACGTGAATCTCGGCTCAACCTTTTATCTAATTGCTAAATAATAACTCCAAAAGAAAATCAAGATGAAAAAGCTAAGTGTGAAGCAAAAGAATTGGTTAATCTCTGCTCACGTTGCGACAATGGCAATTTGGTTTGGTGCAGCATTGTGTATGGTCGGGATTACTATAAGTAACCAAAATACCCCTAATGGCGAGGGACTATATGCCATTAACTCAGTAATGAAACTGCTAGATGACTTCGTAATTATACCTTCAGCCAACTTATCTTTATTAACAGGTGGATTACTTTGTTGGTTAACTACTTGGGGATTTTTCAAACACTACTGGGTTATAGTTAAGTGGATTGCTACCGTAACTTTGATTGTTGTTGGCTCAATTTGGCTTGGCCCTTGGACAAATGCAATGACTTCTATTTCACAAACTCAAAGTTTACAAGCGTTACAAAATCCCATCTATTTGTTTGACCAAAAAGCGATATTAGTGGGTGGAATTATTCAGACAAGTTGTCTTTTAGTTATTATCGCAATTTCATTTATCAAGCCTTGGGGCAGACGAAACACCAACAAACAAGCTAACTCAATCTCTTCCTCAACTAATATCTGATTCTCTTTTAAACCTAACTAACTCACATCTCCGTGGTACCTATTCGGAAAGAGATCGATAAAAAATAAGTCCTTCGGCTTGGATGAAGTTAATAGTCAGATAAATGAAAAAATTACCAATTACCACGCCACCCGCATTAGCCGAAGCACTCTTGCTTCCTTCCCAATATCAATACTTCTCAATATGCTATTTGTATGGCAAAGCTAGTTGGTCTTGTGGAGATTGCAGCAGTACTTTTTCCTATTTCCACTTGTACCGACCAATAGTAGAACATCTAGCTGTAGCCATACACCTAGAAGATGCCTTTTTAGGAGATGACGAAACTCCCCCTACGCATCAATTACTCTTCGATCGTTCTGGTTCGTTGCTTTTAGGAGGCGATCGAGAAGTTAAGGATTTTCTGGTTTCACATTGTCCTCAACCTTCCAGCCCCAAACTATCTCAAGAGGAGGTAGAAAAGTTAATTAACCAGGAGATAAATGAACTAGAAAACCTGGACCTCGAATCTGGAGTGAGGATGGGGATGTTCGAGCTGTTTGTTCCTCCCAGCGACGCTCTTTGCATCCACAGCGTAGCTATTGTAAGACATCTGGATAATTTCATTACTCCCGAACTAATTGAACAATACATTCAGAAAGCGCGATCGGGAGATTTAAAAGCAGTACTAGCATTAGAAAGTTTCAGAACAAGGTTGGAAAGTCCTTCGGATTGAGTGAAATTAATAATAAGGAGAAACTAAAAATGGCTTATTGGGATGAAGAAAAACAAGAGTATCACGTAGAACAAGTATATTCACAAGATTTTCACTTTGATAATCGTCCAGATAGATGTTTTTATTGGCTTAAAATTGCCGAAGAAGAATACTATTTAGAAGGATATGTAAACGAAAAGTATTCGATTTTGACTATTATTTATCGCAACAGCAAAGGTGTAGATAATATGATTTTATTCAGAAAACAAATATACACAGATCCAATTTTAGATGATTCGGAAATGGAATTTTAAAAGCAATATTAGCACTTTTAAGTTTCAGAAAAAGAAGACAAAGTCCTTCGGCTTGGGTGAAGTTAATAACAAAGAAAAATGACAAATAACAACTCACTCTGGGACAAAACTAAAGAACTAGAATGGCTCGAAGACCAAATGCACTCGATC
>JAAUYD010014530.1_pt1 | contig 14392 bp, 7 predicted proteins | sample 7278101 | NCBI WGS metagenome assembly JAAUYD01 (sample SAMN14350128, study PRJNA611818) | marine sediment metagenome | isolation source: surface marine sediment (0.6m) | place: French Polynesia: Moorea | collected 2018-08
ATGATTTCACGGGCCACCTGGGCGGTGAGGGCGTTGTACTTTTCCGGCCGGTTGAGGGTGACTTCGACAACCCCTTCAATCTGCTCGACAAGCAATGTTTCGTATGTCATAAAAACCTCTTGGGAAGTAATTGGGTAAACAGGAACTTGAGCTGGTATTCTAACCCGAATTTGGGTTAGATTGTATCATCTTTCTTGTTTCGTTCCCCAGGAAGGCAATTCTTTCTGAAGTGAAACGAAGAAAGTCACCCCGGGTATGAAAGATTCACTCTTTTTATTTTATAATTTCGAGAATGAGCAGAGTTTTTCACCATTTTTCTCACCAAATCTAAGTGGTTCATTTCTCAAGTTCCTAAACAAATTTAGCCACAGATTAACACGGATTTTCACAGATTACAGAGAGAAATCGGTGTTAATCTGTGATAATCTGTGGCTATTTAGTTATTTAGGAAACGGACCACTAAGTCCCTAACAACCCTTTTAGATAAGCAACTGTTTTATCGGCGACGCCCAGACGGGATGCTGCTCTGGCTTGGAATCGTACTTCATTGGGCGGTGAGGATTAATCAGGATTAAGCCGCCGGGAGGTTTATATGATCAAAAGTGCACCCAAAATAGATAGATCACGGGCGAAAACAGCCCTTGCGCTTATCGGACTGTTTTTTCTAACGTCGCTGCTCCTTTACATCGGGTCTTACTACCGTATTACCCGCTCTATTCTAATTCCCGCCTGGCCTCTGCCAGAAACGCCCCAGACCAGCACCGCTGATTGGGTAAAAATCGATGTGATCTCCCCGGCAGAAGACAATGAAATTCCGACAGATACCAACAAGGTGGTCTTGCGAGTACGCTACAATCTTGAGTCAAAGCCCTCAGCGACGCTGCTGATCCAATTAAGAAGTCGTTTGGATTTAGATCGAGTTGATCGGGGAAGTAATTTCTCGAATCTGCTGGCGACGGTTGATATGGAGGTTCAAAAAGGATCGGGTGAAGAGGTCGTGGAACTGTCGATCGATCCAAGAGAGCTGTTTCGATTTCCTCCAGATTCACAGATTGTTCCAATTGCTAGCCTGCAAGATTCACTCTATCCGGCAATTAGCCCAACAAACCAGTATTTTCACTACGTTTTTGACGATCTGGCCCTTAGGGTCCCCCAAAACGGACAATCTTGTATTTTGGATCCAAATCAAGAAAGTTTGCAGGTCACCCAGGTATCTTCGCCCGCCCAATTCACCGAGTCAACCCCCAAAGCGCAGGTGGTTATCGAGTATAATCTGCAGCCCGCGCATGCCCAAATTGCCAGGCTTGTTGTCGGGCTTGTTCATCCAGAGTCCGATGGCCAGTTTACCGACTTCAGAGATTGGAGCCGCCAAACGGGAACCTGGGAGTATCGAGATTTAGAGACTCCCAGCGGGTCCATTGTCCTCGATCTATATTCCTGGTTCCCGTCCGAGAGTACGCGCCAAATTATCGATGAAAACAATCAGGTGGTATTGGCCTTCGGATTGGTCTGCAACGCCGGTTCTTATCATAAAACGCCGGAGTTCTCGTATTCACAGGTGCTCCCAGAGCACGTGTTTACTTTTTCACCCGATCTATTGAGCCCGGCGCAGGCGGCTATCCAGGTTGGAGATACCAGTGAGTGAGGTTTCAATAGGTATTGTTTTTAACTCACCACTGTCTGAAACAGTGATGCGAAAACGGCTGTTATTCTCTGAACGAAGAATGACCCCAGCTTCCGCATCTGCTAATTCAAGATTCCCAAATATCATTCCTCCCAATTCATCTACCGGACGGGGAGTGTAAATTTGTGGAACCTCCAAACCCGCATTTACAGCCATCATATCGAGGAAAGTTGTTTCTCCTTCAGGACACTTAAATCCAAAGTTTGTTTCATCTTGAGTGGCTATGAAACTGCGGCAACTAACATGCCATTTATCATCTTCATCGATAATAATGGAAGTGGCCTTATTTCCTACAAATTCGCCTTTGTCCAGTTCAATTGACCCGATGCCGCCAGAGACGCGATAACGGACGTAGAAGGTATAAACAGATCCAGGGATGGTGGTGAGTTTTTGGGAGATGAGAACTTCTTTCTCTTTCTTCAACGAAGCTTGAGAATCAGTATCATTCTCCTCAGGCAAATTTTTGATTTTCAAAACACAGGACCCGTGCAAAGGTGCATTGTTATCGTCAGGATCATTAACTTGACAGATTGAATAATTGTCTGCACCGCTCAGTTGCCAACCAATTGGATGGTCCCCATCAAAGTAAGTGAAGGCTGAGTTTGTAATTAATTGATTGCCAATAAGCGGTGGGGAGGCATTGCTTCCTTGGCTGCCAATAGAATAAATAGGGGCAACATCAGTTTCGCTTTGAACGAATTCTGGACCTTTGCAGCCAATCAAAATGTGTGGGCCGGCATTGGCCAGGGTATGAAAGGTATACATAGGCGTATCCCACTTGCCACACTCTTTGCCCATGCTTCTGGTTACAAAAACACATCCGGTAAAAACAGCTGACTTGGCCGCACTGTACACTAAATACTTCGTATTTTGATGTTCGGGAGGATTTTCAAAACGACAGTCTGTAAAAACGTTATTGCCGGCTGTTTCGGCCATTTCAAGATTTCGCTCCGTATCTCCTTCAAAGGAGCAGGCAATAAACCGGTTATGACCGCCATTTTCAATGACAACATTGCGTGAACCACAAGCTCCTTCGATATTTGCGCCGTTTGCCCATGTACCGCCAATAAAAGTGTTGTCATTTGCCCATGCTCCACCTTCGCCAGCTTGCAGGCGTAACCCCACCTGATTTCCTTTCATGGAACCTATGATGAAACGATTATAAGCGGTGGGTTGATGAAAGGTTCCTGGGGCAGACAGCTCAATACCAGTTGTAAAAAACCTGACGTGTAGCGTATCAAACGAGCTCTGCACAACGTTTTCTACTCTTATGCCCGTAATATTGTTCTTCCACCCGTTTTTTACCTTTTCCGCAGATCTGTCCGGGCCGTTCTCAAGAAATAAGACGCCTTGTGTTCCTCTGAGGAGCTTATAAGGGGTACTATCGGTAGGAGCCGAGAAAGTGAGTGCTGTTTGACAACCCTCACCGACATAGCGAAGTTTGGTGTTCTGAAACTGCAAAATAATAGACGCGGGCTGGTTAACGATAATGCTGTTATCAATTTCGTAGGTGCCAGGTGAGAAAACAACAGTGCCTCCACCATTATCACCCACTGAATTGATCGCTGCTTGAATGCCAATGGCATTTGCCGAGGCATCTCCCTCTACGGAAGCGCCAAAGTCATCAACATGACTTAATTGTTTCGTTGCAATATGGGGATTGTTGATTGTAGATTCTTCTTCCCCTGCAGGTTCTGAGCCAGAATGAACAAAAACAAACCCAGGTGGCTGATCATTTAAGGTGATTTTTACCGGGCTTTCATTCCTGAGTAGGTCGACCAATGCCGGCAAATCACGGCTATTGAAGTACGCTTCGGCTCCTGTCAGACCCGCCCAAATGACCGGCGGTGGCACATCGGTATGGTCATTGACAAATCGGATATCTCCAACAAGTCCACTCTCGCCCCATAATTGAATTCGATCCGGACCAGAACCGGCCGCGAAACTATAACTATACTCTTTGATTACATGCTCTTTGTAGGCCATTTTATTCCTCCATGTAAGTTCATTAAGCAGCCTCATGATAAATAGCCAAACCCCCCGCTATTCTTTTTCATCAAGTCAAATTTTTGCGGACACACACGTAAGCCCGGCTGTTGGTCTTGGCCTGGGCGCTTATCTGACGGGTCGGTGGGATATTGTGCTCCGCGCAAAATACGAATCAGGGATTGGACTGGGCATCGAACAGAAACCGGCCGCTTAGGTTATATTATTTAGAAAAAAGCCCGGATGAAATCAAAAATAATGGCGAGGGTGCACAAATTGATGAGTTAGCTGATTGTAGGGATTTGGAGTGTGTTAGAACTCAGCAGGCTGGATTGAAAAGAGATTTAACAAATAAAATTGCACAAAATGTCCTTACTAATATCATAATAAAAAATTATGTAGCTAAATACAATCTCATTAATACTGCCCACATTTTGTCGTGGCTTTATTTAGGCCTGAATTCGAGATGGAATGTCGCTGATCATTCATTAACGAACGCGATTTTGAAGATTTACTAATAAATGCGGATATGAACCGTCTTCCAAAACAGGCCCGTCCTCCTGGCCCCCGTCTTCACGAGGGTAAAAGACGGCAGGGATCCATCGGTGGCAAGCCAATTGATTCCCGCGAAAGCGGGAATGACGATGCGATATCGGTATCTATTTGTCAAAACTTAATATCGCGTTTTGATCCCTTTGGCCGATGAATTTATTTATCGGGAAGGTTTGGATCATATTGTCAATATTTTATCGATCCAGCGTGCTCGCCAAATCGAACGCAGCAGCAGCGCCCAAACCAACACCCCTGCCCAGACGGAAATCAATAAGTTTTGTCTTATTGGGGCAAGCCCAAAATAAGTGCTGACGGCATCCGCTTCGACGGCAACTGAAAAAACGATCCACAATACCAGCGCCAGCCAGCCCGGCCAGCGCATATCGCTCTTGGTGGTCCATCCTTCAAACCAGCGATGAGGTGGCTCTAAGAAAAGCACGAGAACGATGCCCGCATAATTCACAAAGATCGACATCATCGTTTGGGCCATGATGGTCGCGGCCGCTGTGGTGAACAATTCAGGATCATCGCTTGAATAGATGATCCCCGTCTGTTCTTCAAACATTTGAATTAAGCGCGGAGGAATATCCGCACCCGACAACAGGTTGTTTTGGATGCTGTAAAAAAAGAACGTGTAGTAGGCCAACCCAAAGAGCATCACGAGCAGCGCGGCCGGGACGGTAAACCGGACAAGCGAACGTAGCAGGCTTTCCCTGAGCCGAATCGGCCGCCCCCACATCGTCAAAAACAGACCCGGAATACCGACGGAGAAAAGGGTCAGGGAGACCTGCGCCGGTTCAAACGGAAAATTTAACCCCATCATGGCGATACCAATGACAATCAGGGCGTACGCCAGGGATCGAGAAATATAGAGGTACATCGTCCTCATCAAGCCCCCAACGATATTTTTCCCGTCATTAAACGCCGGCCGCAGCGCCCCAAAAGAATCCTGCAGCAGCACCATATCCGCCACGTTGCGCGTCGCCTGGCTGCCGCTCTGCATGGCGATCCCGACCTGTGCTTTTTTGAGGGAGAGGACATCGTTGACCCCATCTCCCATCATGGCCACATAATGCCCCTGCGCAATCAGCGCATCGACCAACGCCTGCTTCTGTTCAGGGGTAATCCGGCCGAAAACCATGGTCGTGTTAACCACCTCGTGCAGCTCGGCCGGAGAGAGTTTAGCCAGCTCAGGGCCGGACACAAGCTGAGTGTTCTTCATCCCCGCCTGTTTGGCCAGCGCCGCCACGGTTCGGGGGTTGTCGCCGGAGATAATTTTGAGGTCGATGCCGAGTTGCTCAAACGTGCTGAGCGTCTCTGTCGCAAACGGCCGCAAGGCATCCCGCAAACTGATCACCGCCAGCGGGGTTAACGGAGGCAGCTTGATCACTTCCCCGTCATGAAGCGCAGTCACCGCTTCGTTGTAGGCAAAAAGCAGTACCCGCAGTCCGCGGTCTGACCATGCTTCGGCCTGCTGCCGCAGACGGGTATGGGCCGCGATCGTTTCCGAACCGAGGTAGGGGGTCAGGTTTTCGATGGCTCCCATCACATAGGTGCCCGACTCAAAGGCAAGGGCGCTCCATTTACGAGAAGAGGCGAACGGGATTTCGTCGAGCGGTTCCTGGGCGTTGGCGGGAAAGGCGGCCGCAATCGCTTCACTCGTTTTGTTTTGACCGGATGCGCTGCAGGCAAATTGACCTAGCCGACGGCCGATTTCTTCTTTAGAAAGGACCTCGGTTACTGGAGCGATCGCTTCAAATTCCAGCCCGTTTGTGGTCAAGGTGCCGGTTTTATCCATACACAGCACGTCGATATTGCTTAACGATTCGATGGCGTTTGTTTGCTGCACCAACGCCCCCTCATTGGCGATGCGAGAGGCACCCAGCGCGTAAGAGACGACAATCATGGTGAAGAGGCCGTAAGGGACCAGGCCGGTGAGCACGGCCGCCATTTCCACCAGGCGGCTAAAGGTCAGCCCTTCCAAAATCGCAGCCGCAAAAATAACCAGCGACATGACCCCGACCATGACCATCACCAGCCGTATCACATAATTGACCTGTCGCTGAAGCGGCGTGTAGCTGACCTCAAAGGCGCGAGCGCTGGCCGTCACCTGATTGGCGTAGGTATTTGCCCCGACCGTCGTTACCTCATACAGTCCCTCACCGGTCACGCAGTAGCTGCCGGACATTATTTCCGATCCTTCCACTTTGCGGATGAGGTCTGTTTCGCCGGTCAGCAGGGATTCATCCATTTCGACGGGATTTTGGCTGGCAAGTCGGCCGTCGACCAGCGCCTGTTCACCGGCGCGTAACACCACAATGTCGCCCAGGACCAGTTTCTCCGGCCGGATCGTTTGCTCCTGGCTGTCACGCACCACCCTCACCTCCGGCTGATTTAAGAGGGCCACCTGGTCAAGCTTGCGCTTGGCCCGTATTTCCTGGACCGTGCCAATAATCGCGTTGATGACTCCCAGGCCGACGCTGAGAAGAGCGTCTGACGTCTGACCCAGCACCACCAGCAAAATGCCAACCGCATAGAGAATGTTATTGAAAAAGGTGAATAGGTTGGTGCGGACAATGTCGAGGTAGGAACGACCACTTTTGACCTGGGTTATATTCCCCTCTCCTCGCGCCCGTCGAGCGGTGACTTCTGCCTGGGTTAAGCCTGTCAGCATAAGATTAATCCTATTTTGGGTCAATGAGATTGTGACCGGTGCATCTTAGGTGATTCTAGACCAGTCAGGTATTTACTCAAAACCTAACAGGGTCTTATGCTAGTTGGTTAAATTGAAAGGAGCGTAGGCGTGATTTCCCAATCTCGCCGATTTGCGATGCGATGCGGTCGTTGGCCCACCCCCACAGCCCAACTTCATTGACAATAGGAGGGCAGAAGTATAAACTTTTTCTTACTTAATTAGCCAGGGGAAGGGTTCACATCAAGAACAAACCTCCTTTCACCCCAAACAGTCGATATACATCAAATTATGACAGCAACCCAGGCAGGGAAATCATTCTCTTGATACCTTGCTGAAGTCACCCACTTTTTGAACACCAATTTGCTTAGCAAAATGGAGGTGATGTTTATCAAAAAGACCACATAAGAAGCCTTATTTTTAGCAAATACAGAGTTTGAAAATTCTTACGGAGGACGATTGAAGAAAATGAAGACGATAAAATTATATACTATTTTGTTTATGGTCATGTTTCTTGTGGTCTCTTGCGGTGGCGCGCAAGTTGCCGAAGAGCCAGCTGTTGAAGACACGTCGGCCGAAGAAGTAGACAGCCAAGAAAGTGAGACCGCAGACGAAGAGATGGAAGAGCCCATGGATGAGGAAATCACCATGAGTTACTTCATGTGGGATCCCTCATTTGAAGAAACAGAACAAATCATGGTTGATAAATTTATGGCCGAAAATCCCAACGTCACCATTGATTTTCAAGTGATTGGCACGCCCGATTATTGGACTAAATTGGAAGCCCTCTCGGCGGCCGATGATTTGCCCTGTGTCTTTAACATGAGCGCTGGTTTTGTCGATCAATGGATCAGTGATGGTTTGCTGTATGATATCCAGCCTTACGTCGATGCTGATATTAACCCTGATGATTATTTCACCGGTGTTTTTGACGTTGTTCGAAACAAAAGTACCGGTAATATGCACGCCTTCCCTTTCGCCTTTGTAGAAACGGTCATGTTCTATAACAAAGATGCGTTTGATGCGGCTGGCGTTCCCTATCCTGCTGAAGGATGGACATGGGATGAGTTTCTAACTGCTGCGCAGGCCCTGACTGTGGATGAAGGCGATGATGGCGTGGTTGAGCAATACGGATTTTGGTTTTATGGTCGTTACGCTCATATTGAATCTTGGGTCTACCAAAATGACGGCCGTCTTCTAAATGAAGACGCCACCCGCTTTGCTGCTGACGACAATGCGGTAGAAGCGCTGTCGTTCTTGGACTCCCTGATTCATGAACACGGCGTTGCACCCGAACCCAAGGAGATGGAAGGCATTCGCCAGCAAGATGTGTTCCCCTTGGGCTTAGCCGCCATGTGGGTAGATGGTGCCTGGAACATTAATGGAAACCGCGAAACGATTGGGGATGATTTTGATTGGGGCATCGCCCCTATTCCACGTGGGCCACAAGCAGCCGGCGATACAGCCTATGGCTGGCCGGATAGTATGGCAATTGGAGCAAACTGCCCGCATCCCGATCTGGCTTGGGAATTCATTAACTTTATGACCGGCCCGGAGCGGACGATTGACTTAACCTTTGGGGGGAAAATTCCGATTTACTCCCCTGTCGCAAACTCGGAGGAATTCCTGGAAGCTGATCAGCTGCCAGATAACAAGGGATTCTTGCTGGAGTGGGCCAACAACACCGGTCCAACAACTTTCACCCCTGGCTGGGGCGAATGGCGTGGTTACACAGACGGTGCAGGATTTGAAGGACAGATTGACGAGGTCTTTAATGGTGAGGCTGATTTGGAAACAGCCTTAAGTAACATTACTGAATACGCCAATGGGGTTCTGGAACGATTCTATCCATAAATGCGTAACGGCCGCCCGTAAATAACAGAACAGAAATTTGCGGGCGGCTTAAAGTAAGCGGCCTTCAAGGTGAGGGAAGTAAAAGTTGGCCGCTTACTTTCAATGTAGTAAGAATCGAAGGAGGACGCTATGAGACATGGGAAAATAACTCCCTACCTATTCATTCTCCCCACCATTATAGGTGTGTTCGTTTTTCGGTTAGGCCCAACCGCCGTTGCCGCCTACGCTAGCTTCACCCGTTGGAATGTGCGCACGCCTCCCGAGTTTTTGGCATTAGGGAACTACATTGAACTCATAAATAATGAGACATTCTGGCTTGTATTTCGAAACACCTTGCTTTTCACCGCCATCTTTGTTCCGGGCGTGATGATCATCTCTTTGCTGATGGCGATGATGGTCAACCAAAAATTGCCCGGAATCGCTTTCTTCCGAGGGCTTTATTTTCTGCCCTATATTACGGCTATGGTTGCTGTTGCCATGGTTTGGCGCTGGATATTTGCCACGCGATTTGGCGTATTAAATTATGTGTTGACAAACTTCTTTATGGTTGCTGATCCACCAGCGTGGTTGGCCGACAAAACCTGGGCACTGCCGTCATTGGCGATTGTGGCTATTTGGAAGCAGGTTGGTTTTCAAATGCTAATTTTTTTAGCTGGTCTACAGGGTATTCCCGCTACTTTATATGAAGCGGCTGCGATAGATGGGGCTAGCAAAACGAAGCAATTCTTTAATATAACATTGCCTCTACTGTCGCCAATCACCTTCTTTATATTTATCATAACGGTCATTGATGCGTTCAAAACTTTTGAGGTCACATTTGCGATGACTGGCGGTGGCCCTAATAACGCCTCGACGACGCTGGCGTTTTACATTTATCAGAATGCGTTTACCTTTGGGCGTATGGGGTACGCTTCGGCCCTGGCGATGTTTTTAATGCTTATTGTTGGTGCGGCTACATTTATCTCGTTTCGGTTGAAAGATCGACTCGTGGACTACGCATTGTGAAGGAGAGCATGCAATGACGACAAATTATTCGACAAGCTCCAACACCACATTCTTGAATAAAGTGCAGTCGATGATAAATCTACGCCTGTTGCGCTCTTCGATGGCATATGTTTTCCTTATTATTTTTGCGTTTACGACGATTTTTCCCTTCCTGTGGATGATTTCAACGACCCTGAAATCACGGGGTGCGATCTTTTCCTTACCACCAACGCTGATACCTGATCTTCTCTTCCAAGAGGGGATGTGGGACGCCTATGTGGAGGTATGGACACAACACAATTTCCTTCGCTATACGCTTAACAGCTTCTTCGTGGCGGGTGCGGCGGCCGTGGGGCAGTTGGTGACGGCTTCAATGGCTGGGTTTGCATTTGCTCGCATGAAATTTCGCGGCAGCGGATTTTTCTTTGCGCTGCTTCTTTCTACCACGATCATTCCGGTAGAGGTGGTTATTATCCCGGAATTTTTGTTGATGGCTCGACTCAACTGGTTAGATACTTACCTGCCGCTGATTGTTCCTTCTTTTTTGGCAGCCTCTTTTGGCACGTTTATGCTTCGAGAGTTTTTTGCGACCGTGCCCGAAGCGTTAGTTGAAGCGGCCGTTTTGGATGGCGCTACGACTTTTCAAATTTATAAGGACATATTTCTGCCCATTTCGATTCCCGCTATGACTACCCTGTTTTTGATTGCATTTATCAACAATTGGAACGAGCTGCTGCGGCCGGTTTTATACATTTCTACGCCAGAATTGCGCACCGTGACGATTGGCATTACAACCTTCCAGAATGAGTTTGGGGCGCAGTGGAATCTACTTTTGGCTGCTGCAGTAATTTCAGTCCTGCCGTTGATCATCATCTATATTTTTGCCCAGCGTTATGTCGTGGAAGGGATTGCCACAACGGGATTAAAATAGGGAGTCTGACGAGATGAAACACCAAAAATTGAAAGTTGTCATCTTGGCTGCCCGGACAAAAGAGGCGACGCTAAAGTTGTTGGAGCGATTGGGGGAAAAACAGATCATCGATTATGTGCTGGCTACGGCGCTCCGCTTTGTACCGTCTGAAGATATTTATATCGTCGTTGGGGAGCAGGCCGAGCAGATACGCACGCATTTGGGAGATGCGTTTTTGTACATCGTGCAGGATAAGTTAAGGGGAACAGGTGATGCGGTGCTGCAAACGGCCGATACCCTCATCAATTACAAGGGCGACCTGCTCATTTTGTATGGGGACACCCCTTTGTTCCGACCGTCTTCTATTTTGGGAATGCTCCATCGCCAGCGCCTGAAAGAGGCAGATATGACGCTGTTTACGGCCGTTACCGATCAGGCACTGCCGTACGGTCGTATCCTGCGCGATGCAAACGGCCAAATTATCGATATTATCGAGGAATCTGATGCTTCCATCTCCATGCGCCAAATCCAGGAACTCAACCTCGGTGCTTACGTCGCCAAAGCCGACAAACTGTTTGCCGCTCTGCGCCAAATGGACATACAGGGCGTTGAGCAGCTGCGGATGACAGACGCCATTCATCACTTTGTCCGTTCCGGGCTGCGGATTGCGGGATATCAAAGCCATGATCCTGATGAGATATTGGGCATCAATACAGCGGACGATTTGGCACAGGCAGAATTTATTCTGAAAAAAAGACAGTTTCGCCCACATCGTGCCGAAGAAGAAAGCAAGATTTATTTTGGCACCGGGGGATGGCGAGCCATCATAGGTGAAGGCTTCACGATGAACAACGTGCGTCGCCTATGCCAGGCTTTGGCGAATCAAATTATATGTGACGACAAAGAGGAACAAGGGGTTCTTATTGGATATGATCGCCGCTTTCTCTCTGATCGTGCGGCGGATGTCGCCACTGAGGTTTTTGCCGGCAACAATATTCCGGTCATCTTGCTGCCTGAGGATGCACCAACCCCACTGGTAACCTATGTCACAGATCATAAACGTGCGGCCTTTGGCCTTGTCTTCACCGCCAGTCATAACCCCCCAGAATGGAATGGACTCAAAGTTTTCCATCAGGACGGTTCGCTGTTGCTTACTGACGAGACAAACCGTCTTGAAGCTGAAGCCAACGCTTTGACCCCAAATGATGTTGCCAAACTGGAGCTTGACCTTGCCTTGAAAGCCGGAATTGCCCACTACGAAGACTTCACAAATCTATATATCGATGCGGTTGAGGCTCATATAAATATGGGGGCGATTCGCGAAGCGGGCTTGCGCGTTTTATTGGACCCTATGTACGGCACGGGTCAGGGGACACTCGAGACCATTTTGACCGAAGCCCGTTGCCGGGTGACAGCTATCCATGCGCGACACGACCCGCTATTTGGTGGGCGTTCACCCGCGCCAAATTTGCAAGCTTTGGGGTTGTTGATTACGACGATGAAAGACGGCCGTTTTGATTTGGGTATGGCAATGGATGGTGATGCAGATCGTATTGCCATTGTTGATGAACAGGGGGAATTTATCCATATCAACGATATTCTTCTGCTTCTTTACGATTATTTGTACCAGATAAAAGGCATGCGCGGTGGCGTTGTGCGTAATCTGGCGACAACCCATCTGTTGGATCGGCTGGCTGCCCATTTTGGTGAAACTTGTACGGAAACGCCCGTTGGTTTCAAGCATATTGTACAGGGAATGCAAACCCACAATGCCGTGTTGGGTGGGGAAAGCAGCGGGGGCTTAACCATTCGAGGACATATTTTGGGAAAAGACGGTATTTTTGCGGCGGCTTTGATTGTGGAGATGCTGGCCGTTACCGGCAAAAAAATCTCAGAACTACGCCGTCAACTGTACGACATTACCGGCCGTCTGTATAGCGTGGAGAGTAATTTACCCGCAACATCAGAGATGAAAATAATTGTTCCACGCCGGTTGCAGATGGATCCCGTCAACCATATTGGGGCGTATTCCGTCAAGAATGTCTCCCATATAGACGGCACCAAGTTTCTTCTGGAAAATGACAATTGGGTGCTGCTTCGCTTCTCAGGCACTGAACCGGTCTTGCGTATTTTTGCTGAAGCAGACAGCCTAGAAAAAGCCGACGAACTGGTGACTTGGGCGAAAGGGATGGTGATTGGTGAATCTTCCGAAAATGAGGATGGAAGCGGCCATGGTCAGTAAAACGAATCGGCGACGGTTCCATGATGATGGCTCTTTTTCTGATTACGTGATATTTTCCATTCCCCCATCTGCCCTCAATTTTATTGATATTGATCAAGAGAATGAGCGTGTCAAACTGCAAGATATTGCCCATTACCAATATGGAAAAGCGCAAATGCGGGGAGAGGCTGCACCTGTAATAGTAACGTTTACTCTGCAGCAGCCCGATCGGCCGGTGGCGCAGCTGTTTCCCAGCCTTTCATTTGAGACCGAAGAAGGTGAGCGGCTGTTAAGTGCCAACTCTGCTATCACGTACACGATGCAAAGGTTGTTTCAGCGCGGCTGGATTTGTTTCGAGGAGGGCGTTTGGCAAACGGCCGTTCCGCCAACAGAGCGAGCCTGGCAAGAGAGGGGAACGGCGGTTTTACGATATCTCACCACAAAACACCGCCTTTGTCTAAAAACAAAAAGGGCCGGCAAGCTGGATTTTGCTCAGGTAAAGATAAACCCTAAACAAGAGTTGATACCCGTGGCTGAATCCGGTTTTCTGAGCAATTTTAGCCAGCGAGAACAGCCTCAGCTGGCTTTTAACACAGCTTACTTCCTGTTTGAGACCGAAGATTATTTTAGCCATCATTCGGCTATGAACGAAGCGTACAGCTTTTGGATGTTCGATGGCGTCGTCCAGCGCCCCCCACTATTTCGGCGTGGGGCAATATGGCAGCATGAAAACGGCCGTTGGGAAGTGGGGCTGCTGGGGCTGGATGACTTGTGCCTGGTTTTGCCTAATGGGTGGCGATTGGTTCATCGAGAACGGCCGTTATCTAAAAACGATCTTCCCTATACGCTCAACGATGAAGGCCCTTCAGATATTACCCTTTACACACGTTACTACGGAGTAGCAAGACAGGGAAGCGTGTTGGGGTTTACGCCTGTTGAACCAGGTCGTGTCGAGTTAACCATCATCGACCGGCGTATCGTTGGCTGGCAAGTAAACGGTGGTTTGCCACTGCCCCACAACGGCATTGTTATCTCTTTTTCCCAAAATATACTCTCAAGAATCGCACAGCAACCACTGCTCGATATGCTTTCCCATCATTTTTGGCTGAAGTATCAATTTGTATCGGAAGCGCATCAAACGATTCGACAGGGAATTCAGGCAGGGCCAATTTTGTTGCAAAATGGCCAATCTCCGCTCACAAATAGGTATCTTGAAGAGGTTGAGCAGTTCTGGCCAAGCCGCATCGGTGAGGACGGACTTTGGCAAATGGGTGTCGTCTCAACCCAGTATGATACCAACGTTGACCAAAACCGTACCGGACGTGTTGGTATTGGGATTGACAGGACCGGTCATTTGATATTAATCGCCGCCCCTGGGGTCAACAGCGGTATGGAAGCACCGGGTGTCGATAGCAGTGGCGTTACGCTGTTGGAATTAGCTGAATTATTAAGGGAGGAGGGAGTGGTCACGGCCGTTAACCTGGATGGGGGCGGCTCGACCCAAGCGTA
>JAAUYD010114829.1_pt1 | contig 14390 bp, 13 predicted proteins | sample 7278101 | NCBI WGS metagenome assembly JAAUYD01 (sample SAMN14350128, study PRJNA611818) | marine sediment metagenome | isolation source: surface marine sediment (0.6m) | place: French Polynesia: Moorea | collected 2018-08
CAAGCGGCCGTCATTCGACGGCCGCTTCTGCCAGATCAATAGTCAGCTAGAGGCTATTCGTCGTCAGCAGCCAGGCGCCGGGGCGTGGCAACATAGGCTCGTGACGAATCGCAGCTCAGTTTGCCACTAAACAACTCGTTGGCCTTTTCCCAACCGCTCTCATTGAACTGATCCCAGTCGGCTCCAAGACTCTCGAAGCTATCGGCGGTCGATACCCACTTGAAATCGTAGTCTTCTTTGCCACCGCCAAAAGACGGGAAGAACACCCAGTGGCCGGCTGTGGAACCGTTCTCCGATTTGTAGTCGCCCCATTCCTTGATTGGCATATACAGATCATCAAAGGTCATCCCCTCAGTCACACTACAGTCTGAGAACGTGGCAACGAAGTTCGCTGACTCGTCCTCCCGCTCCGGCGGCTTCTTCATCATCAGCACGGCGAAAGCAGCATGTACATCGCAAATCATGACCTCGGCAAACACCTCCGCTTGCTTGCTGCCGGTCGCGAGCCACACATCCTGTACGCGGCCCAGCGCTTTTGCTTTCGCCGCAGCACCAAACCAGAGAACGTCAAACTGTTGCTCGGGACTCGAATAGAATGGCACCAGCGTCCATGCTGAGTAATCGTCTATGTCCTGGTCGTCAGCCCATTTGTTGAATTTCCTGGTAGCGGCGTCCAGATCAGCAGGGCCCTTACCCTCGTTGTACGTGCAGGCGTACATTTCCATCGGTGTTGCGACGTTGGCTTCTTCAGTATCGCCTTCATGACCATCGGAGAAGGCGGCGCCAAACGGCACGATCAAAGTGCTCGCAACCAAGGCACTTAGCAGTTTCTTCATTTTTTTCCCCTTATTGTAATTGTTTTTGTTTTGCGCACGACCGTGCGCCGCGCGCAAGCACGGAAGTATACGCTGTTTTATGCACGGGCGATGGTGCTGATCCATAAACGGAACTCCAGCACTTTTTTTTCAATCGCCGGAAAAGACTAATTAACCTCCGGCCAGGGAACCATCGGTTTCATCAGGTTCGTGATGAACTCCTGATACCACTCAAGCCCACCTATGTAGGAAGTTGCGACCATAAGAACAGTTGCGCATGTTGAAGCAATGATCATCGGGTGTGTGAGTTTCCCTATCCTGTAGCCGACATACAGGATTACCGCGACGAAGATAGGGATCGACATCATGAGCGCACCTGTCACCGAGATTTCAATGCCGAAGGCAAAGGCCGGGAACATACTCAGTCGAAGCCATGCGGGCATGAATCCGAAGAACACCGTACCAAGCATCCAGATGGCGTGCTCATCAGGGACTTTGGACTTGACTATCGCCATGAAAACCGAAACTGCGAAGCCAATCATCGGCGCCGTCTCGGTGAACGTCAGGCCGTAGAAAAACTCAGCCGGAAAAACGGGAGGATTCCCTCCGGCTATTCCAAGATAGACATTCGTCGGCTGTATCGATAGTCCGGTAGCGATGAATGCGCCCGCAAACAGCAAGCCAACCATACCCCATCTTCTGTGGCTTCTGATTCGGCCATGGGTCGCGAGATAGGGCTGTGTGACCATAAACGCGTACCAGGCAATCGCGGATAAAGCGTGTGTATGGTACGCCCACGGTTCGCTGGTAAATGTCGCGAAATACAACGGCGTGAATGCGACAACTATCACGATGATCGGGATCAGAAGCCACTTGTGCGCATTGGCGTAGAGAGTGAGCGTATCCTGGATACGGTTACCTCCTGGCGTTGCCGTCGCCGATGAACTCCTGCCAGTCGCTCTCCTGTGGTTTCGGGGTCAGCAGACTGACGACGATCAGCGTCGAAACGGACACGATCACGGCCGGAATCGCGATGTAATCGGTATTCATCGGGAACGCGAAGCCGAGGATCTCGGCGCCGCTCTCGCGGAAGACCGAATTCAGCACCGTGATGATCATGACGGTCAGCATGCCGGAGGCGATAGATGCCACGCCCGCGGCACGCGTGACGCGCTTCCAGAAGAACGCGGCAAGCAGTGACGGCGCCAGGGACGCGCCGATCATCGTGTAGGACACGAGCGCCATTTCGAGGATCGTCTCGAACTGACTCATCATCAGGTAGGCAAGCACGCCGATACCGACGATGCAGGCGCGCTGCAGCCAGACGATCTGAGACGGCGTCGCGTTCTTGACGAAGAAGGCCTGGAAGATGTCGCGTGTGACGTTGGTCGACGTCACCATTAGGAACGTGTTGCCGGTCGAGATGACGATCGCTGCGCCGGCGGCCAGCAGCAATGACCCGACAATTACGGGTAACTGCTCGAAGCCGATGCGCAGGATGATCTCTTCGGCCATCGCGCGATTGATGCTGCCGTCGGCGAAGAAGAAGCGCGGGTCGTCCGCGTAAATCGCAAAGCCGACGAGCGCGATCAGCATCATCAGGGTCTCGACCAGTACGACACCGATGAACATGCCCATAACTGCCCGGCGGGCATTGCGGGCGTTGTCGGCGGACGAGAACTTCTGGTACATACTCGACTCGCTCATCAAGAGCAGGAATGTCGGCAATGCGATACCGATGACCCACACAAAATCGTGACCCCCCATCGGCGCCAGGTGCGTCGGCTCCGCCTGCTGGATCGTCGCAATTACGGCATCGATGCCGCCATGCCCCATGACCGCGAACGGCAGCGTGACGACCATGGCCAGCAACATGATGCTGCCGTTGAATATATCGATCGAGACGATGGAGACCATGCCCGCCAGCACAGTGAAGCCAATGATCAGCGCCGCCGCGATGATCATGCCCGTCTCCGGCGAGATTGATCCTTCAGAGAGAATCGCGATGAAACGGCCGCCGCCTTTGAACTGGTAGCCGGCGATGACCATGTAGGCCACGATGATCGTTATTGTGCCGAGAACTTTCGCGACCTGGTTGTAGCGCTTTTCGAGAAGATCGGTCAGCGTGTACTGCGCAATCTTGCGCACGCGTGCAGCAATCGTGTACACGACGAGAATGCCGATCCAGGCGCCGGCCGAGAACCAGAGCTCCGAGATGCCTGTGCGAAACGTCAAGCCCGCCGTGCCGAACAAACTGCCCGAGCCGATCCATGTGCAGACCAGCGTTGCGACAAGCAGGTAGACGGGTACATGCCGACCCGCAACGATGAAGTCCTCGTCGGTCTTGACGGTGCGGCTCTTGTAGACACTGATGCCGAGCAGCATCAGGACGTACAGGGAAACGACGGCGATGTAGATCATCTGGCGCCTCGATTATCGGTTCTTGTTGGACGGGTCGCGCGTCCGAAAATACCACAAAGTCGACGTCTCAGCGGACCCAGACGACCTCGTCGAGACGTTCGAGCCCCCGCTCCAGAAACTTCGGCGGGGCGTTATCCGTGTCGTCGACGCGGGCGACTTCGCGCAGTTCACTCCAGTACGATAACAACTCGCCCGGGCTTACCGCATAGGGCGGCCCGTCGCACAGCGACTGATCGTAGTCGATCGTCAGCACAAACTGCCGTGCGTCATCTGTCAGCAATGACGCCGTATGCGCCGCGTAGCGAGGTCGAAGCTCGGGAGACAGGGCGATCAACGCTCCACGGTCGTAATGCGCATCGAAGGGTTTGTCATCGAAGTCGAAGTAGTCGCCGCAGTAGAGCGTCACGTTTCGCGTCGTGCACCGATATCCCGGCAACGCCCCGTTTGTGACGGGCTCATACCCGAGTGAGTTCTCGGCGAAGAACGCCTCGACCGCAACCTGCGCAAGCTCGACGCCGACGACCTCATTGCCCTGCGATTCAAGCCAGAGAATATCCGGCGTCTTGCCGCACAGGGGTACGAGAACGCGACGCCCCGTGAATTGCCAGTGCGCCTGCAGGTTGCGATTGCCGGCGGGCTCGTGCCAGCCGGTCCTGCCGATAGTCCAGCGATTGAGCCAGTCCTCGTTCATCGCGGCATTGTAGCCACGAATACGGCTCGGTCCCACGCTTACGCTATCATCGGCGCCAGCATGAGCCAGTACTTCGCCATCGACTACCAGGGTCCCGCGTTCGACCTTTTCGGACCGGGCCACCTGTTGGCTCTGGCAATCGTCGGCTCGATCATCGCGTTTCTTTTCTGGGGTTGGCGCAATCCGACCGAGGTCGGCAAGGAACGCGCTCGTTGGATCCTTGTCGGCGCGTTCCTGCTCGTTGAAGTCTCCTATCACGGCTGGCTCGTCTTCTACGGCGTCTGGAACATCCAGACACACCTGCCGCTGCACCTGTGCTCGTTCAGCATCTGGGGATCACTCTACATGCTGATCACGCACGACTATCGGCCCTACGAGATTCTGTATTTCTTCGGCCTCGGCGGCGCGACCCAGGCGATCCTGACGCCGGCTGCCGGCGATTTCGGGCTGCCGCATTTTCGCGCTATCCAGACGCTGTCCTCGCACAGCCTGGTCGTCATCACGCTCATTTACCTGACCGTCACGGTCGGACTTCGACCTACGTGGCGTTCGGTCATCCGGGCCATGATCGCGATCAATGTTCTGATGGTGATCGTGACCTGCATCAACCTGCTCATTGACAGCAACTACATGTACACGCTCAGGAAGCCCGACACGGCAAGCCTGTTCGATGTCATGGGGCCGTGGCCCTGGTACCTGTTCTGGACCGAGTTCCTCGCGTTCGGGCTGTTCGTGCTGCTGTACCTGCCGTTCGCCCTGCGGGACCGGATTCGCGCACCGGCCGTTGCGCGTCAGCCTGGCGAATCCTGATCATCTCACGGGCCGTATCGAGGTCTTCTATGTATCCGGTCGTGAAATCGGCCGGCAACGGCGCGCGATTGTGTACGTAGTCGTCGGCATTGGGTCGGAGTGTCTTCATCGCTTCTTACCCTCATGGTGGTGACAATTCGCGATGAAGTTTCCGCCGGGCGGCCGATGAAGGCCTGACAAAAAACGGCAATTTTTCTGCTTTTTTGGCGTGGCATCCGCAAAACGGGTCCGCAGGCCATCAATCGATGCCCGAATTCGCTAGTCGAGCGGCGGAATGCTGAGCGCGATCGCAGCGAGTGTGTCCGGCGACATTCCAGCCCGCTGCATGAAACTTACCCAGCGGGGGTCCTTTTCGTACCTCCGGAACGCGAACTCGCCCGGCGCAACATCGAGCACACCGTGCTGACGTGCGCGTTCGAGCCACTCGAACATCCGGTCCGCGTCGCCGTTATGCGCCCAGGCATAGGCAGCCCAGTACGAAAGCCCGGCGTCTCCTCCCTCGTAATCCCGGAGCAGCTCATTCATCGATTCTTCAAACTCGTCCTGTCGTCCGAGCGCAGCGAACACGAGCGGCGCCAACCGCGTGTACACGCGGGATAGGTTTGTCCGCTCAAGTTGCCCGAGTGCGCTGCCGGCGTCTCCGGCGTGCACATAGGCAAGAATCAGGCGGGAGCCGCACGGACTGCTCTCGTCGGTCAGGGCAACTTCGAGGCGACAGACACGTACTGCGTCGGCGTACCGGCCCGCATTGAGATACGTCGCCGCGAGATTGATCTTCGCAATATTGCCGAGCGGATCGCGCGCGTACAGGAATTCATTGACGCGCACCGCTTCATCGTGTTCCCCAAGTCCGGTAAGAACGATTGCCGACCACCGCAACAGGATCGGATTGGTCGGATCCAGATCGATAGCTCGCTGCATGAAAGCGGCCGCGCTCGCGAGGTCGTTGTCCCAGTCGCCCACGAGCACAGCACTCATACCGAGAGCCAGCGGATCGTCGGGGTCGATCGCAAGGGCCCGGGCAATCGCGTCCTGTGCCAGGCGTCCTACTTCCTCGCGGGGCAGGTCGGAACTGTTTACGGTGTCGTCGTACAATGCAGCGAGCCACACCCAGGCCGGCACGTAATTCGGGTCGATCGCGAGTGCCGCCTCGTAGAAATCAAACGCGCGTTGCATCGAGTCACCGGCCGGTTCCTCATGAAGATACCGCCCCTGCAGGAACAACGCGTACGCCTCTGGATCGGTGGGCCGGGACCTGGGCGCGTCGCCGAGGATCGTCAACTGCAATCTGGATACTACGGCACTGGCGATCTCGTCCTGGATTTCGAATATATCGCGCAACTGGCGGTCGTAGGATTCGACCCACACGTGCGTGTCTGTCCGGCCGTCAATCAACTGGACAGTGACCCGGACGCGATCTGCGGACGTCCGAACGGATCCTCCGAGCACGTAGGCAACATTGAACTGACGGGCCATTTCGCGAACGTCGATGGCGCGGCCCTTCAGCGAAAATGTTGATGAACGTGAGATCACGCGCAGCCCGGGAATCCTCGCAAGCAGGCTGAGCACCTCTTCTGCGACGCCGTCACCCATGTGTGCCTGGTCTTGTTCCGCCGACATGTCTTCGAAGGGCAGTACGGCTATGGATCGGTCCGCGAGTGTCGGCGCTACCATTTCGGGTTCAGTGGACGCGAATCTTTCGAGTACGTTCTCGATCACCATCTCCGCGAATACGGCGATGACAATCAGGGAGAGCGCGACCGTCGGCTTTCGAATCACATCGAATGCTCGCCGCACCCAGGATTTTGGCTGTGGCGACGACGGCAGGCCAGGCTTTGTCATTGTTTCCGGGAGCGGTTGAGGAGTCTTGAGAAGACGATAACCCCGCTTCGGAATGGTCAGTATGTACTCGGGCTCCGCGCGCGAATCGCCGAAAGCACGTCGCAGATCGCCAATACAGCGTGTCAAAGGCTCGTCGCTGACGGCTCGCTCACCCCACACTTGCCGCAACAGCTCATCGCGTTCGACCACCCCGCCACGAGCCCCGGCAAGACAGAGCAGCACGTCTACGGCTTTCGGCCGCACGGCATTCGATCCGGCGTCGCTCTCAATTCGGCCTTCCAGCGGCAGCACCGTCCAGTCGCCCAATACGAATCCGTCGCGAAGGTCCATCGGTACGTTGCTGATGCTCTCCGGGTTCCAGCGCTGATTCTATCAGGCGCTCCTTGCGGAAAACCGCGTGGCCGGGTGATATATCTACTTACGCGGCAACCGGCTGATCCACCGGCGCATTCCGGTAGAATCTCCGGGTGGACAGAATCGACCTACTAGGATCGGGTTTCCTGTATCTCGAGACCCGCGAGACACCGATGCACGTCGCCGGCCTGAACCTGCTCGAGTATCCCGAGCGGGTGAACCAGCGAAAGTTCATGGAACAGGTCGCGGAGTCGTATGAATCGGAGACGGGGCTGCGCAAGCCTTTCGGCCACCGTGTCACTCACGGTGCGTTGGGGCGATTCGGCCCGCTGTACTGGGAGCGCGACGACGACATCGACCTGGACTACCACGTCCGGCATTCCGCATTGCCCAAGCCCGGCAGGTACCGCGAGCTGTTCGATCTTGTCGGCCGACTGCACTCGACGCTGCTCGATCGCAGCCGTCCCCTCTGGGAAGTTCAGCTGATCGAAGGTTTGCGCAACCGGCAGTTCGCCGTCTATACGAAGGTCCATCACGCCACGATCGACGGCGTCGCCGGCGTCCGGCTTACCGAGTCATCGTGTTCACCCGATCCAAAGGCAGAGCTCGAACTCTCACCGTTTTCGGTCGAGGCGCACGAGCAGTTCAAGGAACGGCGAGGTCATGGCCGCAACAACGAACTCGAACCCACCGAGTTTGAGCTCAGGACCATAGCCGACTTCTTCAAGGCACAGGTCGACACGTCCGCCCACGTCCTCAGTACGATCAAGAGCTATGCGGCAACGTGGCTCGGGATGGGCGCCGGCCTCGCGGTACCGTGGCGACACGTTCCACACACAATGGTCAATACCCAGGTCTCGAGCGCGCGACGATTTGTCGCCCAGTCGTGGAGCATCGAGCGTGTTCGCGCCGTGAGTAAAGCAGCAAACGTCACGATCAACGACGTCGTCCTGGCCATGTGTTCGGGTGCACTTCGGCGCTATCTCGAGGAACAGGGCGAGCTTCCCGAACATTCGCTGCGCGCACTGGTGCCGGTATCGGTTCGCGAGAAAAACGACTACGACTCGCCGCTCGCCATCAGCTACATTGTCGCCGATCTCGGTACTCGGCACGACGATCCTGCCGACCGGCTCGATGCCATCGTCGAATCGACGCGGGCCGGCAAATCCATGCTCAGCGAACTTTCGGCGCGAGAGGCCGGCCTTTACGCAACCCTGATCCAGACGCCTTTGTTCATCGCAAGCCTGATGGGCGTCGCGGACTGGTTCCCGCCAGTCAGCACGGTTATCTCGAACGTACCGGGACCCCGGGAGAAGCTGTACTGGAACGGCGCCCCGCTCCTCGGCACGTATCCGGTGTCCGCGGTTTTCCACGGCTTCGCGTTGAACATTACCTTTGTTAGTTACAACGGCAACCTCGACTTCGGCATCATTGCGTGCCGTCGCTCGGTGCCACGCGTCCAGCGTCTCATAGACTACCTGGAACAATCCCTGGCCGGACTCGAGGAGACTGTGTAGGCCGCAACAACGTAGATTGGAGAATCTGATGTCCAAATCCGACCGAATTCCCCGCGATCGCGACAACGACCATTCGCGAGAGATGGCCTCGCAGCGTGCCAAGTTCGTCGCCGAGATGACCGGCGCAAAGATCGACACTGTAGGAAGCTACACGATCGATCCTGCGGTTACGCAAGGCAACATCGAGAATTTCACCGGTACGGCGCAGATTCCGATAGGCATCGCCGGTCCGCTGACGATGGTCGGCGAACACGCGAAGGGCGACTTTTACATTCCGATGGCGACGACCGAGGGCACCCTGGTCGCGAGTTACAGCCGCGGTATGCGCGTTATCAGCGAGTGCGGCGGCGCCAGAACCACGGTCGTCAAACACTCGATGCAACGGGCACCCGTCTTCCTGTTCGACAATGCGCTGGAAGCACGCGAATTCGGCAAGTGGCTCGACCAGCACATCGACTCGCTGCGAGGCGTCGTCAAGGCCACCGTCGACGTACCCCGGCTGACGGAAATAGAAAGGTATGTCGTCGCGAACATGTTGTACACACGATTCTGCTATACGACAGGCGACGCGGCTGGCCAGAACATGACCGGCAAAGCCACGCTATATGCCTGCGAGTGGATCCGCGCGAACCACCCGGCGAAACCGCGCTACATCCTGTCCGGAAATATCGACACGGACAAAAAACACTCGATGATGAACATGATCCAGACGCGCGGAAAGCGCGTTGTCGCGGAATTCGTTTTGAAGCGCGAAGTGGCGAAAGAGCTGCTCCGTATTGAGCCCGAGTGGTTGTACACGTATCGGCAAATCGCAGGTATCGGCACGCACCTGTCCGGCGCGGCATACAGCGGCGCACATTCTGCGAACGGCATTGCCGCGATGTTCATTGCCTGCGGCCAGGATGCAGCGAACGTCTCCGAGTCCCATGCCGGCATGAACTACTGTCAACTACTCGAGAATGGCGACCTGTACTGGTCGACCACCCTGCCGGCGTTGATCTGCGCGACCTACGGCGGCGGCACCGGGTTGCCGACGCAGCGCGAATGCCTCGAGATGATGGACTGCTATGGCACCGGCAAATGCGACAAGTTTGCCGAGATTATCGCGGCGGTCGTGTTGGCAGGCGACGTATCGCTGTCGTCGGCTATCCTCGCCCACGAGTGGGTGAGCAGCCACGAGGCGATGGGGCGCAACCGCTAGTATGAAGGTCAGCCGCGATCACGAATACGCTCACAGCACGGATGACGTGTATGCGATGTTCGTCGATGCCGATGAAGTCGACGCCAAGCAGGAAGCACTGGGGGCACGGAACATCGTTATCGAAGAATGCGATGTGGATGACGACGGCGCGGTCGTCACGTTCGTCCGTGAGTTGCCGGCCGATGTGCCGGGCATCCTGAGCAAGTTTCTGCAACCCTGGAATACGATCGAGCAGTCGGAGCAATGGCAGGATCATGGCGACGGGGTGTACACCGCCGATCTCACGATTGACATCCGGAATGTGCCCGTGACCGTCGAGGGGACCCTCGAACTCGAGCCCGTGGACGACGGATGCATTAATCACATTCGGCTCGAAGTCAGCTGCGGCATTCCGTTTGTCGGCAAGACCCTGGCTGAGTTCGTCGCGGCGGACTGCAAGCGCCTCATCCGCGACGAGTACGACTACATCAGGGAAAGGCTGGGTTAGGGAGGCGACGGCAGTCGAATCGTGACGCGCAGTCCTTTCTCGCCGTTGCTTGCGGTGAGCGAACCGTCGTTCAGCGCGATGGCGCGCGCTGCAATCGCGAGACCCAGGCCGCTACCCCGTCCCTGCGGGCCGCCGGATTCCAACCTCGCGCGATAGAACGGCTCGAAGATGCTGCCGAGTTCGGCTTCGGCAACACCACCTCCCTCGTCTTCAATTGTCACCAACAGTCGCGCTTCATCGGCGCTCAAGCTAACGCTGACGCCCCCGCCGTCGCCGTCGCGGTTGTGTTGCACCGCGTTGCGCAACACGTTTTCGAGACCGCTGCGAAGCGCATTCGGATAACCCTCCACGACGCCGTCTGCTTCCGGCAGGAACCGGATGCGAGTCGGGCCACCCGGTTGCTCGAATTCGAAGCGAACGTCCTCGACAACGGACTGCAACAGATCCTCGACATCTATCCGGACCCGTTCCTCTCTGGGTCCGGCATCCAGTCGCGAGTACTGGAGAATCTGGCCGATCAGTTCGTCGAGTCTCTCGGTCTCGGTGTCGATTCGATCGAGCTCCGCAAGGTCACCCGTCTTGCGCCGCGCAAGCTCGAGGGCCACGCGCAGCCTGGCGAGCGGCGAGCGCAGTTCGTGCGACACGTTGCTGGCGAGTTCGGTCTGCCGTTGCCAGGCGCGCTGCAGCTCGGCGGTCATGCGATCGAAATCCCCGGCGAGAAGCCCGATCTCGTCGCGCCGCTTGCCGACCTGGTCCGACACACGCGTATCGAGGTTGCCTGCACCGATGGCCACTGCGGATTCGCGGAAGCGACGTATGGGGCGGGAGATCGCTCGCGCCAGCAGGTACGAGACGATGGCGCTCACGAGCAACGCAATGATCACGATTCCGGTCCCGCCGCGTTTTGACAGCCATCGGCCAACAGCCCCTTGCGGCGGCATGACAAACAACGTGTAGACGTCATTGTCCGGGCCGACCAGTTGTGTGAACGGCCGCGCCGGTCGCAGATTGCCTGGCTCGTGTCGCGGCGGCGGTCGTCGGAATCTCGGGCTGTCGAAGCGACGCAAGACCAGCTTGGCCGCCGGCGGCAGGCGACGCCCCAGAAGGTCTCTGCCGCTTTCGTCAAGCACGTAGATCAGCGCGGACGCTGGGCCTTGCAATGACTTCAGCCATTCGGTCAGTCCTTCGCGGCCACGTTCCTGCAATGCGGCGCTGGCCTCGATCATGGCCTCACTGACCTCGAAATTCTCAATCGACGTGCGCGCGCGCTCGGCGTAGAGATATCCGACGGCACCGGCGGCGACGATCGTAATCAGGATCATGGACCAGAAGGAAACGAAGATGCGTAACAACAGGCTGCGCACGGTCGTTACTCCTCCACGACCAGGCAATAGCCGACGCCGCGCCGGCTCTGAATCGACGGGTTGGCGACGCCGGCCGCCGTCAGCTTGCCGCGAACATTGCTGATATGGGTGTCGATGCTGCGGTCATACGGCATATGCCGGCGGCCGAGCGCCTCGCGCGCCAGCAGGTCTTTCGTCACCGTCTCGCCCGGCGAGGTCGCAAGACAACGCAGCAATTCGAATTCGGTTCCGGTCAGGCGCAGCTGATCTTCGCCCGCGGTCACGCGCCGTGCCCGAAGGTCGAGCGTTACGGCGCCCACGGTAAGCTGGTGGCCCCGCGTCGTCCCGGGCTGCACGCGTCGCATGATGGCCTTGATGCGCGCCAGCAACTCGCGAGGGTTGAACGGCTTGGTCAGGTAATCGTCGGCACCGAATTCGAGACCAAGGATACGGTCGATGTCGTCGCCGCGAGCCGTCAGCATGATGACCGGGACGTCGTTTTTCTGCCGGATCTCCCGCAGGACGTCGATGCCGCCGATGCCCGGCAGCATGATGTCGAGAATGACGAGACTGAAATCGCTCTCCTGCAAAGCCTGCAGCCCGTCCTCGCCGCTCAGACAGGTTGTGACGTCGAAGTGATCCGGCGCAAGAAACTCCGTGAGCATGTCTCCGAGCTCGCGGTCGTCGTCAATAATGAGAATACGGGCGTTGTCCGTCATATCGGGCGTCATCGTGGAACAATCCGCCGGCCGCTGCAACGAACCCGGCAGGAATCCTGACAGTTCTTGACATTCCTTTATAGAGCGATGACTTATCTTCAAAGAGAAGTCTCTAGTCTTAGCATCACACCAAACGAGGTGATTGAACGCCCCCCTGAACGACCACTTGAACGATGTAAGGAGACTCCCTATGAGGAAAACGACGATCGCACTGCTGGCGGCTGTATCGCTGGCCGTAATTTCATCAGCCGCGCTGGCTGAACGTGGCGGACCGCCGGGAATGTTCGGCGGCTTCCCGGGCCCGGGTCTGATGCTCGAGCACATGGCCGATCATCTCGACCTCGATGATGCTCAGCGGGATGCGGTGAACAACATCCTCGAGGCCGCCAAACCGGAAATCGAGGCATTGCGAGAAAAGGCACGCGCCAACCGTGAAGCTCTCGAGGCCCTCGATGTGAACGACGCCGCGTACTCAACCGAGCTCAACAACATCGCGATATCCAACGGCGAACTCGCGACTGAAGGTACGTTGCTGTTCACGCGGATTCGTGCCGACGTGCATGCCGTACTCACCGACGAGCAAATCGCGAAGCTCGAACGCGGTAAGGAACGCATGAAGAAGCGCTTCAAGGAGCGCAGGCAACGCAGTTAACCCCGCCGCCGGCGGCCACGGTCACCTGTTACTCCCCAATGGGTACCGTGCGTCGCCGGCTTTTCAGTCCGGTCAGAAGTAACGGGCGATACTGAGCTCCAAGTAGTCGTCTTTTCTCAGAAAGAACGAGCTGTCATTGGGCTCCGCACCCGAGAACGCGCGAACCCTCAGCTCCCCGAACCAGTCCTCGCCGAAACGACGCTCGGCTTCGACGTTCACGAAGGTCTCGCCGGTGTCGACATCGTAGGAAAAACCCGCCAGTACGCTTGTGTCCTGCACATCGTTGAGTGCGAGACGGGTACCGACGAACACATCGTTGTCGGCGACCGAAACGGGTTCCAACGCACTACGCCCGTCGTACTGGTACTCGACCAGCACGCCGATATCCGCGGCTGATTCTCGTACCTGGTAGAACGTGTACTCGACGCCGCCGACAGCAGCCAGAAACGAGTCAGTCACTCCATCGCGCGCAATCGCCTCGAGCTTCCATAGCCAGGCCTCCTTCGTGTACTGCAAATCGACACCGAACTGGTCGATCTGGTCGTATGCAGGCAGCAGCGTCTGACCGTCCTGCGAAAGTACCAGGCGCGGCTCACGGCTGGTGCCAGAGAACGCACTGAGGCCAATGTCGACGTCACCGAAGTAGTGGCTATAGCGCACCGCGACGTCGACGTGACGCTCTTCTTCCGATGACTCGTACAGGACCCTGCCAGTGTCCACCGGCAACGGCGCCCGGAAGCGCCCATCGACGCCGCTGAACGTTCGCTCCCGAAAGTACGGCATCACAAAGACACTGATTTCTCCCCAGTCGCGCTGCACCGTCAGGCTCGCCATCGGTTGCCCGAGTTTGTCCTCGCCGTCGACATCCCCGGCCAGGTCCGTCTGGTTGATGATGTCGACGAGGTGCAGCGACTCGGTGACGCCCCAGAAAACCGTATTGGCTCCGACCAGGAGTTCGAAACCGTCACCTTCGTACGCCCAGTACGCCTCGCGCAGATCGAGGAGCGAGCGGTCGCTGTCGGTAGCGTCCAGCCGCAGGAATGGGATAAGCGTGGCGCGCTGATTGGCGTCCTCGCTGTACCAGCGGACTTCCATGGTCGAAGAAACCGTGCCCTGGGACGCGACAGTGTCCTGGCCCGTCCATGCGGGTTGGTGCCAGAACGACCGAAGCTGAAGCTCGACGTCGCCCGAGAGGTCCACCTCCCCGCCGCGTGCCTGGGAAGGAACAGCGAGCGCGGCGAGAAGGAGACCAAAGAGGAGCACAGTACGCATCGCGCTTACCTCAGGCGCGTGAGTCGACCTTTGACGAAGTCGTTCCCGGCCAGGCCGGTCTTGAACGTGTAATCGCCGTAGATCAGGTCGGTCTGTTTGTTCGTCTGCACATTGCTCATCGACAGCTTGTGAGCTCGCCAGATGCCAGCGTAGCTGCGGTAGTCCGTAAGCTCGAGGACCTTCAGGAGATCACCCCGGCGGTCATAGAACTCGACCTTGCGCAACTGGAAGTCGGTCTGGTCGAGCCACGACACCTGCCGCGTGTA
>JAAUYD010228756.1_pt1 | contig 14389 bp, 14 predicted proteins | sample 7278101 | NCBI WGS metagenome assembly JAAUYD01 (sample SAMN14350128, study PRJNA611818) | marine sediment metagenome | isolation source: surface marine sediment (0.6m) | place: French Polynesia: Moorea | collected 2018-08
ATGCGATTTATCGCTGACATCTGGAGAAACGGTAGCGACCAGAAAATCCAAATCCCGCCGGGACAACCTAAACGTTGTTTGGTAATCCAAAGACATATCATCGAACTCCAAATCGCATGAATGCATGTTGTTTGTTTAGTAAGGACTGGGCGAAGCCTCCCCTCCGGCCTGTAAGCCCGAGAAGCCTACGGGCTGGAAGCGGGCTCGTAAGGATTGCTCCTCCTACGCCTCGGAGAGCGATATCCACCATTCATCAATCGTCCTTCGTCAATCGTGATTTCAAAAATTAGCCGCCGGCGATCATCGGCAGCAATGTGATCATGTCACCCTCTTTTACGGGATATAATAGTTCATCGGCTGAGACGATGCCTTGGTTATTAACATAGACCATCCACTTTAACCGTAAACGGTTCCTACTGTCCAAAATCATTCCTTCAAGCTTTGGATAGCGGTAGATTAAATCTGAAATACATTCAAGAACGTTGCTACCTCGAGCCTCAATGAGCAAAGCACCGTCGGTTTTCTCCACCAACAGTTTTGGAATCTTGATTCTTATACACATCGGTACCGTGGAAATGCCGAAAATGAATTTATATTAGAGCGTTTGGTATAAACCAGTTGGGGTGTCATTACCATTTGAAGTGGCATTGCAAAACTGCCGATGGCGAAACGTTATTCTGCCAAACGCTCTAAAATTGCCAAATAATGACCGCCTTGATTGTCTGGTATCAATCTGCCGCCAAATTATCTATTCCAAGTTCTTCGAGTTTTTGGGGTATCGGGCGGCCCTGGTCATCCCATCCCATCAAATGGTAGTAATACTGCTTTGCATTTTCCATTTCTTCATAATCGAGGGATGTGTTAGACAGGGCACCGTCTTTTGTCGGCTGGAAGAAGCGGGCGGGAAGCTTGTCGTCTTCTGCTGAAAAACCTTCCCGGACATTGAACAGCCGGCACATTGTGAGGATGCGCTCAGCCGTCCGGTATTGCTCCATGGCACTGGTGTCCCATCCAGTAACCGCCGCTGTAATTTCGGCATATTGGGTGTAGGAGTAGGGAAGAAAGTGACAAAGTACCAGAGAGTCGGCGATAAACCGCTTGGTTTGCTGTACTTTAAACAAGGCCACCTTTCGCGGTCCGATATCGGGATATGGTGCAGGTTCGAAACCTAACGGGAGAGCGTCAGAGACAACGACATCGGGCTGATCAGTCATTTCACAGTAAAAAATATCAATCAGACTGTCCATGTGATCTGCCCCATGAGGATTTACCATATAGCCGAGCCCAAGTGACTTGCTGAGTCGGGGCTCGTGCATCGGAAATTCCTGTTTTTTTACTTGAACGGCAAATTCATCGGTTCCGTGCCCAACTTTTGCGGCGATTCGCGCCGAACCTTCAGCGAGCAGGTCACCGATACCTTCACGACGGGCAATAAGCTCGATCATTTTCAGCATTGCATCGGCGTTGCCGAATTTCAGGTCGATCCCCCCTGTGTTGTCGGTTGTCAATAATCCTTTCTCAAAACACTCCATGGCAAATGCAATGCTAAGTCCCGTGGAAATGGTGTCAAGGGAAAATGCGTTGCACAATTCACTACCCTTTGCGATAGCGTTCAAATCATCAACCCCGCAGGCGGATCCCAAGGCCCCAATGGTTTCATACTCAGGCCCTCCATATGCGCGGTCCACATTATAGGGTTTTTCACACGCTACCATTTTTTTACACCGAACCGGACAGGCAAAACAGCCTTCCATTCCGACCCTTATCGTTTCTTTGACGGCCACCGCACTAATTTTATCCACGCCCGGGAAAGTGCCGTCACGAAAATTTCTAATGGGCAGGTTGCCCAGCTCTTCAAACCGCGCCATGGGTGACCCGGTGCCAAAATCCGAAAACGTCTGATAAAGCTCCTTATTTGCTTTGAGCCAATCGACCATTTTTTTTACACCGGCTTTATCGGCTGCCGGCGGCATCTTATTGCCCCTTACCGCCACGGCCTTCAGGTTCTTGGATCCCATAACCGTACCCATGCCGCCACGGCCGGCGGCATCAAATGGTCCGTGCATCAGGCAGGCATAGTTAACCAGGTTCTCACCACCCGGTCCGATCATGGCCACCCGGATTCCGGCATCAGCCAAATCGGCTCGGATGGATTCCTGGGTCTCCTTGGTATTCTTACCCCAAAGATGAACAGCATCTTTAATCTCAGCCTTCCCGTTGCGAATCCATAGATAAACGGGCTTGTCAGCTCGGCCTTCGATGATGAGGGCATCGAATCCGGCCCGCTTAAACTGGGCTCCCCAATGTTCACCGACTTCGGATTTGGCGATGCCGCCTGTTAGAGGTGATTTCGCACCCACGGTATGGCGGGCGCATCCGCCTAAAGCGATACCCGTCAGGGGCCCGGTGGCAAAAATGAGCTTATTTTCAGGGCTTAATGCGTCGGTTCCGGGCTTTACCTCATTTAAAAGATAGTAGGCAATAAAACCGGCTCCCCCTATATATTTCCGGCAAAATGATTCTTCTAGTTGCTCAGTGGTTATATTTCCGTCGCTGAGGTTGACACGAAGAATCCGACCGTTATAGCCCCCTGGTAGCTGTTGTTCCATTTCCTGTCTCCTCTCTCTCAGATTTATGAAACATTATGATAAAATTCCCTTAAAGAGTAAAGGACAATCATCATGGTACGGGTCGTGGAGTTGATTATCATCACGATTATAATTATGTTATAGTTTCGGACAAAATCGGGACGGTCGTTTGTTCTTAAATTTAGAGTTCGAATTTTGTAAAACGATATCGATCGCCAATCAGGCCCTTTGCCTGACCAATACCCTTATAAAAAGAGGAGAAAACATGACGACCATCGAAGAAGCGATTAAATCTGCTGTCAAATATGAAGTCAGAATTCGTGATATTTATCGGGAAGCAACCGAGGCAGTGGAGGATCCGGTCGGAAAGCGAATCTTTGAAACCTTGTGTAAAGATGAGCAGAACCACATCGACTATCTTGAATATAAACTTGAGCAATTGAAAAGTTCCGGTACCATTGTCGCCGAAAGACTCGATTCCGAAATACCTTCCCAGGAAGTCATCAGCCGGGAATCTGAGAAAATCAAATCACTGGTATCTAAAGATTTCCTTGGCATCAGGCGGCAAATGCTGAGTAAAGCGCTAAAAGTGGAAATCGAAACCAGTGATTTCTATCAGAAGATGGTCAACGAACTGCCGGCCGAAGGTCGTGCACTGTTTGAACGGTTTTTAGAAATTGAAAACAATCACATAAAGGCAGTTCAATTCGAGTTGGATTACTTGAGCAAAACCGGCTACTGGTTTGATATCAAAGAATTTGATATGGAATGAGGATAATAATGAACAACGAACAAAAAACCGAAATCTACACCTACCTGTCCCGACGAAGTCTAATAAAATGGATCGGTTTGTCAACGTTTGGTTCGGGTTTTTGGATTTATGCATGTGACCATGGCAACGCAGATTCAACACCGACACCCGGAACGGAGAAGGAAAATAAAATGAAATCCATCAAATCAGGCAAAGGCATTGAAACTAGAATACCGCCCATAGATGCTGCCGCACCGGCAGAGACAGATACCGCCACCTTTGCTTTGGGCTGATTTTGGGGACCGGACTCCCGGTTCGGGAGTTTAGAAGGTATCGTTAGGACCCGGGTCGGCTATTCTGGGGGAAAAACAGAAAATCCAACCTACCGAAGCATTGGAGATCACAGCGAAACACTGCAGATTGATTTTGACCCCGCTTTTATCTCCTATAAAAAATTGCTAACTATTTTCTGGCATGAACATGATCCCACCCATCGCGCCTGGAGCCGTCAATATCGGTCTGCAATATTTTACCACAATGAAACCCAGAAAGAGCTGGCACTGGAAACTAAAGCAATTGAGGAAGGTATTAGAAACAAGAAAATACAAACCGAAATTTTGCCCTTCGGCAAATTTTATCTGGCAGAAGACTATCACCAGAAATATCAGCTGCGCCAACGCCGGCAGCTGATGATTGAATTCAAAGCATTCTATTCCCGGGATATCGATTTTGTCAATTCCACGGCTGCAGCCCGGGTAAATGGATATGTCGGCGGCCATGGGGCTACTGAAGAAATCAAAGCAAATTTAGCAAGCCTGGGCTTATCAGCTGCGGGCCAAAAGCGACTGTTGGAGATTGCCAACAATTGGAAAAATTAAATGTTCATCAGATCATCCGCTTTGACAACAACATACCGCGTCCATGGTTTGCCGTCCTCAGAAATAGTGGCAAAAGATGCCAGCGTGTGTTCGTTCATCTTTTGAAAAATCTTTTCCTTTAGCTTATTCATAGCTTTTCCTCTATTGAAGCCTTCGTGATTTGAATTAAAATCGTTTTAATGCCATCGATTTCAACGCCTGCCCTCTGCAAGGTCCACCAGAATAATCGAAATTGGATTCTATGAAAATCAAGGCCAGGAGGTTCTATGGATTCAATTTGACAATGCGTGGGAAGGTACCATTTTAATTCTATGAATGCTTTTTAGGGAGGGAGTAAACTAATTTGAAAATTATCCTGACAAACGACGACGGGTTTGCTGCACCGGGCCTGAACACTCTGGAAGACTGCTTTCAGGAGGGTGCTCAGATCGTAATTGTGGCACCCGCAGAGCCCCAATCCGGCATTGGTCACAAAGTGACCACGAGATCGCCGATCAGAGTAAACAGGCTGGGGCCGGATCGATACAGCGTTGAAGGCACTCCGGCAGATTGCTCCCGAATAGCCCTCAAGCAAATCGCTCCGGATGCCGACTGGCTAATCGCAGGTATTAACCCGGGTGCAAATCTTGGTTCTGATGTATATAACTCGGGAACGGTTGCAGCTGTACGGGAGGCTGCCATTTTAGGCTATCGATCCATTGCTGTCTCTCAATATATTGCCAAAAACCATCAGATAGACTGGGATATTACAGGGTACCATGCCGCTGCAGTTCTTAAAATGCTGATGGAACAGGATAGCACGCCGTTTTCTTTCTGGAATGTCAACTTGCCTCATCCACTGGATGGTCAGTCGAACATAGCGAGCAAATTCTGTGAATTGGATATAAATCCCCATAAATACGATTTTAAGATAAGTGGAAATGAGTATATCTATGAAGGCAGTATACATGAGCGTCCACGACGCCCCGGAACCGATGTAAACGTCTGTTTCGATGAAGGAAAGATTTCAATTACGCAGATTGCGGTAGGGGTTCCAAATCAGGGTTATCCAAAGACCAGATGCTGGAGCGATTGATCAAATTCTATAGTTTGGTTTCCGAATTTAACATCCTGAAAAAAAAATCGAGGTTAAAGAATGCGATCCGTTGTGCCGATAATTTAAGAAAACAATCTCAGAGGAGGAAGGATCCTATGCTGGGTCAGTTGAGTAACGGAGTTGGAACGATATGTATAATGCTTCTTGCTGGAGTATGCTTTCGCTTGCTGTTTCACTGGAACAAAACTTTCTATAGCGACACACCCAAAACGATGGAAGATTATCTGTTTAAAATAGCGAGAGTCACAGGTAAAAGCGAGTATGACATTTTTCTAAAATCAGCAGAAGAATGGCCGATTTCCAAACGCAAGATCGAAGACGATTTCAAAGATTATTTGATGAATCAGTCTGTGCCCTATTATGTGAGGGATTTTGTTAGAAAAAACAAGGAGCATATCGACGAATTACGCATCCCGAAATATTAATAATGTCTGAACGAATCATATTCTTGGTCTGCCGATGAGGTTGTCTCTTCCCACCAATGTGTTTCTTTGCCGTTTCAAACCATTCCGGATCTAATTAGATTAGAGGTTAAAAACCGTCCCTTGTATCCCCGAGCCTGCAGACTTCGACGAAATCCTGCAAACTCATCGCTTCATCGACATGACAGGATCGGCAACACTCAGGTCTAAAATGTCGAAATTTTCTTTATGAATCATTAGATAGAACGGCATCGATATCCAATAGATTTAATTGCGAATGAGTGATCAACAATGGTTTAAGTTTATGTGGATATTTCCGATAAAGGATAATAATTGCTTTCTATTGAGAAAACATTAATGGGGCAAGTGCGCCCTCTACAGCTGAGAATCACGTTCAAAATCTATTCGGGAGGTAATAATGATAAAATTTAGAATGTCACTGGGAAAACGAATTGCATTCGGAATCATTGTCATTCTTGCGCTAATGTCGATAGTTGGCTCCTCAGGCTATTACAGCCTCAGCCGTGTTTTATCCGTGATGGAATTCAACAACAACGTGCTGACATTCCAAAATATCGTTTCTTCCATAAAAGAACAAACCGACCAATATCTGTTGAGCATTTACAGCGGGGACATCGCACAGAAGGAGACGGCACGCGAAAAGGCTTTTACTGAGTTGGATAAGTGCCTTGCTTTGACCAAAAAGATTGAGACCATGTCAATACTGGATTCAGGGGGCAAAGGAAAGCTGTCAGCCGCTGTGGCGGATTCAAAAACTTATAAAGAGGATTTTAATGGACTGATTCGGTCTGTAGAAATGAGAGATGAATTAAACGAACAGATTAGAAAAACCTACGATCAACTCATCAATGACGCCAAGGGCAAGTTTCTGGCCGAGGAGATTGAACGCTCGGGTTCCATTTTTATTTCCGGCTATATTGCCTACAACACTCATAATTCGCCTGAAAACTGGAAAACCCTGAATGACAACTTGGAGCTGTTAAAAAAGAACTTGGATGTCTGGCATGAAAAGGTTGAGACCAGCGATGAGCTGAGTGTCGTCAGCAATAAATTAAGATCGAATTACGAAAAAATCAAAACCGACTTGGCCTCATATAATGACCAGGTTATCGCTCAGCTAAAATTCAGATCGGACATGGATAGTCGGAAGAAAAATCTTAACAATGCGGCCACATTGCTGGTCAAACTCAGTTCGGAACGACTGCAGGGGCAGATTAAATTTTCACTTAACCTCATCATTGGGTTTCTCATTGCCGGTCTTGTATTTGGTATTTCTTATGCAATCGTTTCTACCAAAAGAATTGTCGGTCAAATCAAAGGTGCTATCCTGGGGGTGAAAATGGGCGCTTCGCAGGTCGACGCATACTCCAGGCAGGTGTCTGACGCCAGCCATATGCTGGCCAAAGGTTCATCGGAACAGGCGGCTTCAATAGAAGAAACGTCCGCCTCTCTGGAAGAAATGTCGTCTATGACCGAAAAAAATGCGGATAATGCCCATCAGGCCGACAATTTTATGAAAGAGGTCAACCAAATCGTTGGCCAGGCCAATGAGTCCATGACCGAACTTACCGGCTCCATAGAAGAAATATCCCATGCAAGTGAGGAGACCTCCAAGATTATTAAGACAATAGACGAAATCGCATTCCAGACCAATCTTTTGGCACTAAACGCAGCCGTTGAGGCCGCCCGGGCCGGAGAGGCCGGAGCTGGGTTTGCAGTCGTTGCCGATGAAGTTAGAAGCCTGTCCATTCGGGCGGCTGAGGCAGCCGGAAACACCTCAAATCTTATCGAAGGCACTGTCAAAAAGGTAAAAGAAGGATCGAGACTCGTGTCACAGACAGACAATGCCTTCACGGCGGTGGCTGAAAGCGCGGGTAAAGTTGGAGATCTTGTGGCAGAGATTGCGGCAGCTTCACGAGAGCAGGCCCAGGGAATTGGGCAGGTAAACAGGGCTGTCACGGAAATGGATAAAGTGGTGCAGCTAAATGCTGCCAATTCCGAAGAATCTGCATCCGGTGCCGAGCATATGAATGCCCAGGCCGAAAAATTAAATTCGATTGTGGAAGATCTGAGTACGATGGTCGGCGGCAGTCAAAAAAAAGAGAAAGGAGAACCGCAAAATACCGACGATGATACGGCCGGATTTGTAAAAGCCGGCGACAGCAATAATTCGGGAACTCACAAATCACCATCTATCGTGAATGAAGAATTAATTCCCCTGAAGAACAAGGACGACGAGTTTGCAGATTTTTAAAACCGGCTTGTACGCATAGACTGTATTACAATCACACCGAGTATATTGTTGAAGTCTAAAAATAGTAATTAGGAAAAATAGGGCCGTTTATACTGCGACCTTGTCCGATAATCCGCAGCGCCATCCAAGATTCAGAGAAGAGGTAAAAGCCCATGTTCAGAAAAAAAATTACGATCGGCAAAAAAATCGCAGGTGGTTTCGGTCTGGTCTTGTTTATATTAGTTGGGGTTGTCTGTTTAAATTTTCTGGGCGTTGGCAACATCGTCAGAGAAGCAAAACATGTCATTTACGACAACAAATTGATGGCCGTCCTCGTTCGAATGGAAATCGACCATTTGAACTGGGTCAATAAATTAAATGCTCAACTGACGGATGAATCCATTACATCGATAAATATTGAGACCGATGCTGAAAGGTGCGAACTGGGCCAGTGGCTGGCCTCGGACGCAAGAAAAGATGCCGAAAAGCGTTTTCCCAGTTTTGGCCCCTTGATAGAGGCCCTTGAAAAGCCCCATCAAAAGCTTCATCAATCCGCTGAAAATATAAAAGAAATATACAACCCAGCCGACACGAAGCTTCCAGCCAGGTTGGTGATGTTCGAAGTCGAATTGCTGCGATGGACCGCACAAATTCAAGATGTATTAGCAAGGAAGGAAAAATCCCTTGGTATCCTGATGGATCCCGCCGCAAGTGAGATGGGTAAATGGCTGCAAACTGTAAAAGAAACAGGTGCATACAAATCTGCAAGCGACGAACTCAAGAAGACCTGGGCTCAATTGGCAACCCAGCACACGGAATTGTATGAAACCGCTGCTATTATCCAAGAAAGCCTGGAGGGTTTTGAAAATCTGGAAAAAGCAAAACAGGCTAAGGAGCAAGTTACGGCTGAATGGAGTGATATTAACGATACCTTAATGGGTATGATTCAAGATACAAAAGCTGAGGTGATTGCAGTCGCTAGAACCAAGGCGATTGAATCGGGTATTTCATCAGATATTGTTCAATGGTCGGACATTGAAATGGCCATGGAGTTATATATTAAACAAATACTTCTTTCTGCCAACCTATCAGTAGCACAAGCGGCCAAAGAAGACAGTTTGATGCTTCCCCAGATTCTTGAAGAAAATCGCCAAAAAATAAATTCAGGACTCACCAAGTGGGAACAAATCGTCGAGGACATCCCTGAACTGGCCCAAGCGACCGAAAATTTTGAAAAGCATATGGGAAATTGGATCGTCGGAGGGCTGCGATACGTCCAGGCAATGATGGATGAAGCCAATGCACAATCCATGATAGAAGACGCCATCTATACATATGAAGAAGAAACGCTGTCAAAACTCAAAGAGACGCTGCAGACAGTAAAAATTCTGCAAAAACATACCGATGAGGCACTTTCAGGAATGAATCGGGCCAAACAAATTTTTGCCAATGTAACCATTCCTTCTCATGAATCCGTGCATAAATTACTTGATCAAATAAAAAAAGAAGAACAAAAAAATATTGTCAGTGATAAAGTCATCATGGATACGGCTCAAAGGGTCCGCCTGAATGTCAGTTTGGCCGGTTTGGCCGCCTTGGTGCTGGGTATTTCATTCGCTGTTTTTATAACCTTGGGAACTGTTAGGATATTGCGTCGGTTCTCCGGAAGAATTGATAAAGGTGCTAGACAGGTAACCTATGCTTCTGAGCAAGTTGCTTCGGCGAGTGAATCCTCGGCCGAAGGCGCCACACGACAGGCTTCGTTTTTAGAAGAAACAGCGGCTTCTCTTGAACAAATTGTTTCAAAAACCCACCAAAATGCGGAGTATGCCAAAGATGCCAATAATGTCATGAAGGAATCAACGGTCATTGTTCATACCGCCAATGATTCCATGGATCAGCTGGAAGATTCCATGGCGCTCATATCCCGCGCCAGTGATGATATGTCCAGGATAATTAAAACCATCGACGAAATTGCATTTCAGACAAACCTGCTGGCACTCAACGCTGCTGTGGAGGCTGCCCGCGCAGGAGAGGTCGGTGCGGGGTTTGCAGTGGTCGCCGAAGAAGTCCGTAATCTGGCGATGCGCTCTGCCAATGCAGCCAAGGATACTTCCGAGTTAATTGCCAATACCACCAAGCGGATCTCAGATGGTGCTGATTTAATGAAAAAAACCAATGATGATTTTGACCGCGTTGAAGAAAGCGTCCTGAAGGTAAGTGACCTGATCAAAGCCATCTCTCAAGCATCCAATGATCAAACCAAGGGACTTAACCAGATCAATGAAGCCTTTTCCGAAATGGATAAATTAACCCACCATAATGCTGCCAGCGCGGAAGAATCAGCTGCAGCTGCAGAAGAATTGCATTCCCAGGCACGACTAATGAGAGAATCGGCCGATGATCTTAAATCTGAAATTGACGGGAATTATTCCGGGAAAAGGCCCAACCGGATTCCGGAAATGACCCCAGGGCCGGCATCCCTTGGAAAAAGAAGGGATAGCTTAGAACCAGCAGCAGCTATTGAAAAAGTTGAATTCGCTTTACCCGCTGGCGAAGGTAATTGACGATTTATAGTTTGTAGAATGGCCGTTCCCCCTTTTGCTCGAAATAGGGCATCATTTGGGGGACGAGCGCCGCAAGCTTTTTCTCGCGATTCTCCGGAGCGGGATGGGTGCTGAGAAATTCAGGAGGTCCCTTACCGCCAACTTTGGCCATCTTTTGCCAGAGGGTAACGGCGGAACGGGGATCGTAACCTGCCTTTGCCGCCAGTTCGATACCAATTCGATCAGCTTCGGACTCTGCCGCACGGCTGTTGGGTTTTTGGACTGCCAAAGCAGCAGCGAGGGCCGCCCCGGTCAGTGCCAAACCTTTCTGATCCGCCGCGACACCTACTGCAACCACCCCGATCGAACTCGCCATGGCTACTGACATTTTTTCAGCAGAATGCTTTGCCAGCGCATGGGCGATTTCATGACCGAGTACCTGAGCCAACTCATCGTCTGTCGCCTTGAGCTTTTCCACAAGACCGGTATAGAGAGCCATCTTTCCGCCAGCCATGGCCCAAGCGTTGACCGTTTCCGGATCATCGATAATTTTGATGCTCCAATCCCACCCCTTGGTCTCCGGACGCATCTTTATGGCCTGGGCAATCAAACGTCCTGTTATCCTGTAAACTCGATCCTTCAGGCCCGGATTATTGTCGATCTTACCTTTTTGAGCATAGGGCTTCAGCATCTCAACATATGCCTGTTTGGAAGCGGCAATGGCCGATTCCTCCGAGACAAGCATGAGTTGACGCCTGCCAGATGGACTGGTAGCACAGGCTGCAATCAACACTGGAAATAACAGAAAAATGGTGTAAAACCTCTTCATCTTGAGTACCTTTATGATCAACGAATGCGGGTCGCATGGTCGAATTCAGTATCTCAGGAAAGGCGATCGATCATGCTTATTTTCTGCCGTGCGGTATAAATAATCGCACACGGTTTTTTCAGAAAAACATAAGGGCATGAAAGTGGGGTGTCAAGATCGTCCGGGAATCGATTCTAGTTCAAACCGCCCTTAATGTTTTTTTGTCCGGCATCCTAAATCCTAATTAGAATGACAGATGTTTAAAATGAGGAAAATTTACCAGGTTCTTTAACAGCGCCGGACTGTTTGATGTCTTTTTTCTCTTTACTATTCCACCCGCATTATTCTATATGTTTTCAAAATGAGAAAAATATCAGATATATAAGCTATATGGATGCACCATGGGAAATGTGAAAGCGAAATCAATTGAGTTAGTGAATGTTGGGACTGTTTTAATGGAAAGAAGCGGTCTGGCAAAACATCTAAGTCTATCCGTAAAACCGTTCAGGGGCGCGCGGGTGGCGGTTCCTATCGGTGTTTCCTTTGCCGCGGCGGAGATGTTTGCGAGATCTAAAGCCGGATGGTTAAAAAAGCACCTCGACAAAATGGCGCTTATGGAACAGAAAGCCAGGGCTCTGTCGGAAAACAAACCGATTGACTGGGCATCAGCAAAAAAACACCTCATCAATCGACTCGATAGTTTAGCACACGCACACGGATTTAAGTATAACCGGGTATTCATAAAAAATCAGAAAACCCGCTGGGGAAGCTGCTCCGGTAAAAACAATATAAATCTAAACATTAATTTGATTAGACTGCCGGATGAATTGATCGATTATACGATCTTGCACGAGCTGGTTCATACCCGCATTAAAAATCACGGCCGGCAATTCTGGGACCAAATGGACAAACTGGTCGGAGACTCAAAAAAGCTCGATAAAAAACTTAACGATTACAAGGCGTACTTGATCTGATTTTAGTGGCTAATTTCCTGGATTTTGCACGAGTCGGAGGCTTTCATATGCAAGGCACTTAAGGGTGAGGCGATAGTGCTTTATGCCGAACCCTTGATAACGCAGCAGATGAAAGCCTCCGGCTCGCCCGAAGGGTGAAAATTATGAGATAATTCTGCCATAATCCTTTTACTAATTAGGTATTTTGCTTTATTGCTATAAGCCTTACAATCTATTGTTATTAATTAAGATTCAAACTATCCCTTAATTTTCATGCAAAATTCAGGAATATATTTGCCATGACAACCCAAATAAATAAAACCCGACTCGGCGATCTCTGCCTGACGCGAACCCATCCTGATTCAGTAAAAATTTCCTGGAGTACCCGCACCAAAATCATTCAGATTGACATTTTTTCAAGACCTGCTGCGGAGGCAACCAGACCCCATTTTTCTGTCGAAAAGCTCAAGGATAAGACATCTGCAAGTATCTCCGGGTTGGACCCGGATATTCGCTACTATTTCGAGGTGGTTTCAGAATCCGGTATAACAACAACCATCAGCGAGCGAAGGGTTTATTTGGAAGGATCCGTGAATTTCAGAGATCTGGGCGGCTATCAAACGGCTGACGGTCAACGAGTAAAGTGGGGGCTATTGTTTCGCTCTGACAATCTGGGCCGATTAACCGAGCGTGACATTGGCTATCTAGAACAGATGGGAATAAAGCAGATTTGCGATTTTCGTACGTCGGCGGAGGTCGAAAAATTGCCAGATCTATATCCGCGTGATGATCGCGCTAATATTTTGCATTTGCCGATCCGCCATGGCGAATTTGATCCTGCAAACACTTTTGAGCGAATCAAAAAGGGTGATATTGAGTGGATGACCGACGAATTCATGGTCAAGGGATATATTAAAAACATCGATAATTTTGCCTCTGTATGGTCGTCTTTTTTCAATTGCCTGTCCAACCGCTCAAACCTTCCGCTTGTATTTCATTGCACAGGCGGTAAAGACCGGGCAGGTGTTTGTGCTGCATTGATTTTGCTGACATTGGGAGTTCCTGAAAAAGAAGTTATCATCGACCACGGGCTTTCCAACCTCTATATTGCTGATGTTTTAGAAAAAATTTATGCTCGCATTCGATCAGAGGGCGTCGATCCGTTGCAGATTTCTTCATATTTTACAGCACCGAAAAATGCGATTGTGGCGGTGATCGACCATATTCGGCAGGTATATGGATCTGCATCAGCCTATCTGAGACAAGAAGGGGGTGTCGAGCAAAATATGATTGACCAACTTAAAAAAGATTTTTTGGAGTGAAAAATGCCTTGATCCCCAGGGCGTGTCGTTTCAGGAAACATCAAGTCTGTAGTCCATATACGGGATCCCACAAAATTGTTGATACCCGAGCAGATTGAATCAATTCAACGCCACTATCAAAAGAAACATATTTAGGATAACCGCTATACCTTCTGAATTGACATTCAAATGGTTTTTCCTTATAGTACCTGCCAAAAGATTTTCGATGATCTTTTGCTGCGTTTTTTCCTTCACTTCAGTGTGCTTCTTTGAATAGGACCGGAAACAACCCACATTAAAACAGACCACTCAGGACAAAGGGCTCATGATGGAAAAAAAAATATTAGTGGTGGATGATGAAGATTTTCACAGAGAACTCATGCAGAAGCTTCTTTTAAAATTAGGCTATGATGTTACGGTTGTTGAATCTGCTGAAGCGGCGTTTTCCCATTTAGAAGAAGAAAAAGTTTCAATTATCATCACAGATTTAATAATGCTAGAGATGGATGGGGTGGAGTTCTGTCAGAAGATTCGGGAGACCGACAGCAAAACAATCATGATTGCATTAACCGGGCACACGGATTTGTATGATGACGATAAAATAAAAGAAGCTGGTTTTGATAATCATCTTACCAAACCCTTTAAAATAGAGATTATCGAGGATGCGATTCAAGATGGTTTTGATGAATACCGCCGGAGAGTGGAGAGCCAAAAAAAAATTTACTAAAATAGGATCTCTCTTCGCGGAGGTATGGCTCTATCCTTTGAAAGAGCCGCTGACGACCTTATTCC
>JAAUYD010124306.1_pt1 | contig 14386 bp, 13 predicted proteins | sample 7278101 | NCBI WGS metagenome assembly JAAUYD01 (sample SAMN14350128, study PRJNA611818) | marine sediment metagenome | isolation source: surface marine sediment (0.6m) | place: French Polynesia: Moorea | collected 2018-08
GAACGCGCCCGCCATCTCGGATCCCGGCGCCCACGGCGTCGCGCGAGGCCCCGATGCCTGATTCGATCCGCCGTGGCCGCACCGGGCCCGCGTTCCGGGGAGGAGACCATGCCTGATCGCCGCCGCCTGAGCCTCGTCGTCGGGGTCTTCGTTCTCGGAGCGCTGCTCGTCGGAGCGCTCTCGGTGCTGTTCCTGGGAGCGAGCGGGGGCATCCTCTCCCCGCGCTACCGCCTCGTCACCTACTTCGACGACGTGCAGGGCCTGGTCGCCGGAGCGCCCGTGCGGCTCGCGGGCCGCGACGTCGGGTCGGTCGAATTCGTGAGCTTCGCGCCCCTCGAGGGCGATCTGCCGCCCGTGCGCGTCGTCATGCAGCTCGACGAGGACGTGCAGGACCGCATCCGCAACGATTCGGTGGCGCGCATCGCGACGATCGGGCTGCTCGGCGACAAGTACGTCGAGATCTCGATGGGCACGGCCTTCGGCCGCGTGCTGACCGACGGCGAGGAGCTGGCCTCGATCAGTCCGCTCGATCTCACGATGGCCGTCGCACGCGGCACCGAGGCCATCGACAACATCGCGACCCTGGCCGAGAACGTGAACCAGGTCGTCGCGGAGTTCGGCGAGGCGATGGGCGGTCAGAAGATCGCCGAGGCGACGGGCTCGCTCACGGCGATCGTCGCCGAGATCCAGGAAGGCGACGGCCTGCTGCACAGCCTGATCTACGACAACTACGAGGGCAGCGGCGTCGACAGCATCGAGGGCGCGCTCGCGCGGCTCGAGGCGATCCTGAACGAGATCGCGACCGGCGACGGGCTCATGCACCACCTCATCTACGGCAAGCCCGAGGAGCAGGAGTTCCTCGTCGAGGCGCTCTCGACGATGGCGCGGCTCGAGTCGATCCTCGGGAAGATCGACGCGGGCGAGGGCACGCTGGGTCTGCTCGTGAACGATCCGAGCCTGTATGCCGACCTGCAGGAGCTCGTCGGAGGGGCCCAGCGCAGTCTCGTCGTGCGCTCGCTGATCCGGCTCTCGACCGACGAGGAGTGAGGTCCTCCAAGGGCCTCCCCGCGAGGCTCACGGGCGCGACGCGCCTGCCGTGGCGCGGTCCCTGCAGTCCAGGTGCCGGTCGACCGAAGAGGTCGGGGCCGGAGGGGAGTGCAGATGGGGGTTGGCGTGGCGAGGGAGGGACATCCGATCCTGGGTCCCACGGCGCGCGCCTGTCTCGCCGTGCTGGTCTTTCTCGCGGTCGCCGGGATTCCGGCGTACCTGGCCACCGGCGTCCGGATCGAGCCCGGCTCCGCGCTTCCCTACCTCGGGGGCCACGCCCTCCTCGTGTCCCTCTGGGCCTTCTACCGCTTCGTCCGGAAGGCCGAGGACGCGGATCTCGCGGCCGAGATCCTGCTCGCGCTGCTGCTCTTCCTGCTGCTGACGAACCTGCTCGGCCCCCTCCAGTACGTGGCGGCGGCGCTGGACCGTCCCCTGATCGACCCCTGGCTCGCCGCGGCGGACGAGGCCCTGGGCATCCACGTTCCCGCCCTCGCGGCGTGGACGCGCGACCACCCCACCGTGTCGGCGATCCTGACGATCGGCTACTTCACGCTGCTGCCGCAGTTCGTCCTGCCCTTCGCCGTGCTCGGGGCCGCCTACAGGGACCTGGCGCGGCTCTGGGAGTACGTCTTCCACTTCCATTTCTGCGCGCTCGTCACCGTGGCCGCGTTGGCGTGGTTCCCGGCCGAGTGCGCGTTCCTCCACTACGGATTCGAGTCCACGCTCGATCAGACGGTCTTCATCGCGCACTTCGAGGGACTGCGGGACGGCAGCCTGCGCGAGTTCCGCCTCGGTGACCTGACCGGCATCATCTCGGTCCCGTCCTTCCATGCCGCAGGCGGCATGATGGTGACCTGGGCCTTCCGCGGCAGGCGTTGGATCTTCGTCCCGCTCGTCGCCGTCAACGTCGTGCTGATCGCGGCGACCTTCATGAGTGGCGCGCACTACTTCGTGGACGTGATCGCTACGTGCGTGCTGTTCGGCGCGAGCCTCCTGGCCCATCGCGCCTTTGCCGCATGGTCGCAGGGGTGGGGCGTCGCGCTTCCCTCCCGGGGCGCGGGCGGCGAGCCCCGGCCGGCCTAGCGCCTCCCGCGGCGCTTCTTCTTCTTCTGGTCGAGCGCGACGTCGAGGTTGCGGAGGATCGGGAGCCGATCGTCCAGCGGCGCGACGAGCAGCGCCTTCTCGTAGGCCTCGATCGCATCGCCGAGCTCTCCGCGCTCGAAGTGCACGAAGCCGAGGTTGTTCAAGGCCACGTGCTCGGGCCCGCCCTTGCGGAACGCCTCCAGAGCCTCCTTGAACTTGCCCGTCCGGCCGTAGGCCACGCCGAGGTTGTTGAAGACGGCGGGATCCCGATGCTCGAGCAGCGACGCCCGTCGAAGGACGTTCTGCGCCCGTACGTCGTCGTGCGTCGCGAGGTAGGAGACCCCGAGGTTGTTCAGCGGGACGTAGCTGCGCGGCTGCAGCTCGGCGGCGCGTTCGAAGCGTTGGCGCGCCTCGTCGTGGGCGTTGCGCTGCTCCAGGACCAGCCCGAGGGCGTTGAGTGCCGCGGGGTAGTCCTGGTCGATGTCCAGGGCCTGCCGCAGCGTCATCTCGGCCGCGGCGTAGTCGCCGCGCGCCACGTGCGCGAGACCGAGGCCCGTCTTGGGACCCGCCGAGGCGGGCTCCTGCGCCGCGAGGTGCTCGAAGATGGCCGAGGACCGCTCGGGCTCCCTCGGCAGATGCAGGCTCGCGATGCGCAGCAGCGGGGCGGGATCGCCCAGGTCGAGCTCGTGCGCCTTGAGGTAGGACCACAAGGCGCCCGCCGAGTCGCCCGTCAGGACCTGCCGGTCCCCCTCGGCGAGCAGACTCGGAATGGTGGGCGGCGGCGCCTCCTTGAGCTCCTGGCCCGAGCCCGCCTCGCCGCGCGCCGCGCGGCTTCGCGCGATCTCCTCGGCGAGGGCGGCATTCGCCTGCGCGACGGGGTCCGCGGGCGTGATCGCGAGGTTCGCGCAGCCCGTTCCGAGCGCGACGACGAGTGAGCAGGTCGTGACGAATCGTCTCATGATGTCCCCCATGGGAAGAAGGCTCCGGCGTCAGCGGCGCGTCGCCACGCTGCCACGTTCCGTGCGGAAGAAGATCGCGTTGCGGTCGTCCTCGTGAACGACGCGCCATGCCGGAGACGCATCGAGGACCTCCGCGACCGGGGCCTGCGCATTCAGGATCACGGTCTCGATGTCCCAGCGGTCGAGCACCTCGTCCCAGCCCGGCTGGCCACGCTGGACGCGCAAGTAGTCGTCGAGGATGAATCGGTCGCCGTAGACCGGCGTGCGGTCGTCGACGAAGACCTGCAGCTCCGGCCAGAACCGGTAGATGAGGCTGCCGCCGAGGGCGTCGCTGTTGAAGGCCCGCCGGAATCGCTCGGGCCGGGCCTCGATGAAGGCCGCCGCCTCGGCGCTCAAGTGGATGTCGTCGAGGTCGTCGGGGCTGCGCAACGCTCCTGCCGCCGCGAGCGAGAGGAAGCCCGCGCTGAAGAGCCCGTAGAACGCGACGCGCGCCTTCGGGGCGGGGAACCAGCCCGCGCCGCGCCGGAGGGCGCCGGCGACGTCGGGCCAGACCCGCAGACCGGCGAGCACCGCCTCGCGGGCCAGGACGGGGACCGCGACGATCACGAAGAGGTTGGTGTGGCGGACCGTCTGCAGGGCCATGTGGAGGAACAGCACGATCAGCAGCCCGTCGATCCAGGGCATCCGCGCGCCCGTGACCAGGAGCAGGAGCAGCCCCAGGATCACGCCCTCCACGACGAGCGGCGCGAACTGGGTCGTGAAGGTCAGCCCCTGCCACTCGCCGAACTCCTTGGTCGACTCCATCCCGAAGTAGTCGAGGATCGACACGTGCAGCCAGGGGCCGGCGGGGTTGATCAACGTGGCGGCCGCCATCGCGCCCGTCAGCGCGAGGAGGACCACGGTGCGTCGACGGTCGTCGGCCTCCCGGCTCCACGCGAACTGCGTGACCGCCCCGAACGCGAAGACCCCGGCGAGCACCGGCCCGATCACGAAGCCGCCATGCACGTTGCACCAGACGAGCGTCAGGACGGGGATCCACCAGAGCTGCCTCGCGCCGATCTCGCCCTCGTGGAAGCGGTGCAGGCGGTCGAGCAGGATCGCGAAGAACACGTAGGTGAACAGGTGGGCGCGGGCGAGCGCGTGCGCCTGCAGCACGATCGACGTGGGCACGACGATGAGCAGGGCCGGGAGCGCCCCGACGCCCATACGGCGCATGCGCCCGAAGAGCAGGACCGGGATCGCGGCGAAGACGAGCGCCATGGCCGCGAGGAAGAGAGGCAGGCCGCCCACCGTCTCCAGCGCGGCGGCGAAGACCTGGAAGAGCCAGTAGAAGCTGACCCATTCGCTGCCCGGCGCCGTGAACGAGAAGGCGTCTGCGACGGGGATCCGGGCCGTCTCCAGGATCTGGTGTCCCGTCGCCAGGTGCCAGCCCGTTCCGGGGTCGCGGAGCAGGAGCGTGGGATCCGCGATCGAGAGCAGCGCGAACAGCGCGAAGAGGCCGAACTCGAGGCTCAGCGCGAGACCGTGGTCGCCGCGCTCCGGGCGGGGGGAGGGCGGCATCGTCACGACGTGGGCCCACGGCGGAAGAGCGCCAGCAGACTGGTCCCGAACAGGCGCTGGGGAATGGGCTCGAGCCGGGCGGCGAGGCCCATCGCCCGGTTCAGGAGGGCTCCGGGGGGCTGGAAGCCGAGCCGGATCACGTCCTCGGCCTCCGCGCGGCGGACCAGGAGCTTGCGGGCGAGCGCGGCCGGCAGCAGGGGCAGGCCCCAGTAGGTCCAGGCGACGACCTCGAGGTCGCAGGCGCGGCCCACGGCGAGGAGCGCGTTCGGGGTGTAGCGGCGGAGGTGACCCGCGGCCTCGTCGTAGCGGCTGAACAGGGACGGCGTAGCCGGCACGTTCACGAGCAGATGGCCGCCCGGCTTCGCGAGGAAGGACGACGCGTCGAGGAAGGACACGTCGTCCTCGACGTGCTCGATCACGTCCAGCAGCAGGGTCAGGTCGTAGCGGGCCTCGAGGCTCGGGTGGCGGTCATGGACGTCGTAGCTGCGGAGTCGACCTCGCTCGCTCCGGTTCTTCTGCAGCGCCGCGGCGTTGAGATCGAAGCCGTCGACGGCGAGGTCGAGATGGGTCTCGAACTGCGACTGGACGAGGCCGATCCCGCAGCCGATCTCGGCGACCTCCAGATCGGGCCCCAGGACGGGGGCGCAGAGGCGGCGGATCACCTCGAAACGACGTTCGATCCAGAAGTGGTCACCGCGCGCGACGTCGAACCATTCGTCGCCCATGCTCACGGCTCGCGCCGAGGACAGCACCTCGTAGCGGAGCGCGTCGCTCACGCGGGACCTCGCGGGGAGCGTGGCGCGAGGAAGGTGGTTCCAACCGGAAGCGCGCCGTCCTCGTCCCGGTCGATTCCCAGCACGTTCTCGACGATCGCCGTCGGTCGCCCCTGCGCCTCGCGCAGCAGCAGCAGCACGTACTCGCCGATGATTCCGAGACACACGAAGAGGATGCTCGCGATGAAGGACAGGTAGAGCACGACCGTGGTCGTGCCGGGGTTCGCGCCGACCCAGTACCCGAGGACGGTGATCTCCGGGAACAGGCGATTGACGAGGAAGAGGGCTCCGATCACGAGGGTGACGATCGACATCGCGGCGCCCGCCAGGCTCGCGAGGCGCAGCGGCACGTTGCTGAAGGCCACGAAGGAGTCGAGCGCCAGGCTCAGCAGCTTCAGGACGCTGTACTGGGACTGGCCGGCGAGACGTGCGGGGCGGTCGTACTCGACGCTCTCCTGGCGGAAGCCGACCCAGGCGCGCAGGCCGCGCAGGGTTCGCGCTCGCTCGGGAAGGGCCAGCAGGATCTGGTGGACGCGCTGGTTGAAGACGCAGAAGTCGCCCGCGTTGCGGGGCCAGGGCGGCACGGAGAGCCGACCGATCGCGTCGTAGAAGAGGCGGTAGGAGATGCGCAGCCACAGGGGCGCATCGCGGCGGCCGCGCTGGCCGACGCAGACGTCGCAGTCTCCGGCGGCGACCTTGCGGTAGAGCTCGATGAGGACCGAGGGCGGGTCCTGGAGGTCGGCATCGAGGATGCCCACGCGCGCGCCGCGAGCGAACGCGATGCCCGCGGCGACCGCGGCCTGGTGACCGAAGTTGCGGCTCAGTCGCACGCCCTTGATCCGCTCGTCCGACCGATGGGCGTCGGCGACGAGCGCATAGGTGGCGTCGAGGCTCCCGTCGTCGACGAAGACGAGCTCCCAGTCGCTCCCGATCGCCTCGTCGAGCGTGGTCACGAGGGCTTCGATCGTGTGCGGCAGGACCTCCTGCTCGTTGTAGCAGGGCACGACGACCGAGAAGTCGGGAAGCCGGGCCTGCTCGGGATCCGGAGCCGAGCGGGGTTCGAGCGCGGTCATCTCGATCGTCTCCCCCTGTCGGCGTGCCGAGGATCGGTCCGACGCCGTTCCGTTCGATCGGTCGTTCCGAGCGGCCACCTTAGGAAGGGGTCGCCATGGGCGATGTGTCGATTTTCCCGCGCTGATTCGGCTCGACGGCCCCTCAGTCGGGGAAGGCGGTCATGAAGCGCGCGATGCCCGGGACCAGGAAGATCATCAGCAGCGCCGTGAAGATCAACGTGCTGGGCAGGATCAGCTTCAGGGTGGCCATCTGCGCGCGCTCCTCCGCGCGCTGCATGCGCTTCACGCGCATCGAGTCCGCATGGACGCGCAGCGCGGTCGCGATGCTGGTCCCGAAGCGCTCGGTCTGCACGAGCAGCGCGACCAGCGAGCTGATGTCCGAGACGCCCGTGCGATCGGACAGGCCCCGCAGCGCCTCCTGGGTGCTCTTGCCGGCCCGGCACTCGGAGACGACGAGCCCGAACTCGGTCGCGAGCAGCGGGCTCTTCAGGGCGAACTCGTCGCTCACGCGCGCGAGGGCCTGGTTGATGCCGAAGCCCGCTTCCACGCAGACGACCATGAGATCCAGGGCGTCCGGCAGGGCCCGCTCGATGCTCTGCTGGCGGCGCTTGATCCGGGAATCGAGCCAGAAGCTCGGGAGCAGGTAGGCGACCGCCGCGATCGTACACAGGGCGAGGATCCGCAGCGCCGGCTCCAGGCCCCACATCACCGGCACGCTGGCCACGATCAGGGGCAGGCCGATGGCGAGCACCAGCCGGACGCCCGTGTAGACCCCCGTGGCGAAGGGTCCGTAGAAGCCCGCGTGCGTCATCCGGTCGCGCAGGCGCCGACCCTCGGCGTCGTCTCGATCTCCGGTCGAGGTTCCGAGCTTGTGCAGGCTGCGCATCAGCCAGTTGCGGTCGTCCCCGCGGACCAGCGACACGCGCTCGGGTGCGGGGCCGACCGGGGCGGAGGCGAGGCCCTGCAGGCGTTGGCCGGCTGCGCGCGGACGCGTGGCGGCGTACAGCGCCATCACGGCGGCGAAGACACAGGCGAAGACGACGACGACGAACGCGATCTGCATGGCTCAGGCCTCCACGTCGCTGATTCGGAGGGCCATCACGTAGGCGACGATGTCGACGGCAAAGGCCGAGGCCAGGACGCCCAGTCCCCAGGTGGTCTCGAAGAGCGGTTCGAGGTACTCCGGCGCCACGACCATGACCACGGCGACGATGATGGGGAGCCAGAGGGCCAGGAAGGTCGCCGCGCCGCGGCCCTGGGCGGTCATCGCCTGGACCCGTCCGGCGAACTGCATCCGCTGGCGCAGCATGTCGCCGAGCTTGTCGAGCAGCTCCGCGAGATTGCCGCCGGTCTGCCGCTGGATCACGACCGCCGTGGCGAGATAGGGGAGGTCGGGGTTGTCGACGCGCACCATGAGGTTGTCCAGCGCCTCTCGCACGCCGAGTCCGAGGCGGATCTCCTCGGCGAGCAGGCCCAGCTCGGTCCCGATCGGGTCGGCCAGCTCGTCGCCGACGAGCTGGAAGCCCGTCCCGAGCGAGTGCCCGGCGCGGAGCGACCGGGTGAGCAGCTCGATGGCGTCCGGCAGCTGCTCGTGGAATCGGCGCATCCGCTTGCGCGCCTTGTTGCGGATCCAGATCCACGGCACCGCGGCGAGCGCCAGGGCCGGCGCCGACTGCACGGGCGAGGCCGTGTAGGCGAACGCGCCCACGAAGGGCAGCACTCCGCACGCGATGGACGCCACGATGAACGTGAAGGAGCGCATCGGGGCGCCCGCGCGATAGAGCAGCAGCTCGAGGCCGCCGAACACCGGCGCGCGGGAGCGAAGCATCGACCGGCCCTGGTCGACCTCGTTGGCCGCGACCTTCGGGGCCAGACGCTGCAGCCGGTCCCGGACTCGCGTGGGATTCGAGCGCCTGCTGAAGAGGACCGCCAGGCCCTCGAACGCGAACAGCGCCGCGACGACGGCGATCACGAAGACGATCGCATCCATGCCCATCTCCTACGCGACCCGCCGCTGCTCGAACAGCTTCTCGGAGAGCTCGATGCCGCTCAGCCGCAGCTTCTCGGCGAAGGCGGGCCGCAGTCCGGTCGGAACGACGTGCCCGATCAGATTGCCCTCCTGATCGAGGCCGCCCGTCTCGAAGCGGAAGATCTCCTGCATCGTGACGAGCTCCCCTTCCATCCCGTTGATCTCCTGGAGGCTGACGAGTCGGCGGCGGCCGTCGGAGAGTCGGGCGACCTGGATGACGACCTCGATGGCCGAGGCGATCTGGTGGCGGACGGCCCGCTGGGGGATCTCGAACCCGCTCATCGCCACCATCGTCTCGATGCGCGCGAGGGCGTCACGGGGCGAGTTGGCGTGGATGGTCGTGAGCGAGCCGTCATGGCCCGTGTTCATGGCCTGGAGCATGTCCAGGGCCTCGGGCCCGCGGACCTCGCCGACGATGATCCGATCGGGACGCATGCGCAGCGAGTTGATCACCAGATCCCGCTGGTTGATCAGGCCGCTCCCTTCGAGGTTGGCGGGCCGCGTCTCGAGCCGGACCACGTGGTCCTGGTGGAGCTGGAGCTCCGCGGCGTCCTCGATCGTGACGACGCGCTCCTCGTCGGGAACGAAGCCCGACAGCACGTTGAGCAGCGTGGTCTTGCCCGAGCCCGTGCCGCCGGAGATCACCGTGTTCAGACGCCCCTTCACGATCGCTTCGAGGAGCGGAACGAGCTCTTCCGTGAGCGTGCCGAACTCGACCAGGTCGGCCACCTGGAAGGGCTCCGCGGCGAAGCGCCGGATCGACATCGTCGGCCCGTCGAGCGCCAGCGGGGGGACGACCACGTTCACGCGCGAGCCGTCCGCGAGCCGCGCGTCCACCATCGGCGTGGACTCGTCGATCCGGCGACCCACCGCGGACACGATCCGGTCGATGATGCGCATCAGGTGCGCGTCGTTCTTGAACTTCGCAACCGTCTTCTCGAGCTTGCCGAACCGCTCCACGCGGACGTCGGAGGGGCCGTTCACGAGCACGTCGCTCACGGTGGGATCCTGGAGCAGCGGTTCCAGCGGGCCGAGCCCGAAGACCTCGTCCTGGATCTCGCGGATCAGGCGTTCGCGATCCTCGAGGCTCAGCAGCGCACGCTCTTCGTCCAGCAGGAGCCGCGTCGCGACCGTGACGTCGTGCTGGACCTGCTCCTCGCTGAGCTTGCCGATCTGCGAGAGGTCGAGGTACTCGAAGAGCGCGTTGTGGACGCGCGACTTGAGCTCGTGCCAGGCCTTCGCGGACGGGTCGTTCGTGGGTTGCCTGCGCTTCGGGGCCGGCGTGGGCTTCGCGGCCTCGGGCGCAGGACGCAGACGATCGAAAAGGGCCATCTCATCTCCTCCGGAGGCGGCTGAGCAGGCCTCCGCTGCGGGCCGGGGGCTCGGCCCTTCCGCACCAGACCCGGACCTTCGATGCGAGGTCGCCGATCGCCGCCGAGAGGGTGGAGCGCGGCGCGACGTCGTGCATCGTCCGACCCTCGTTCACGCAGGTCGTTGCCGGGTCGTAGGCATTGGGGAGGGCGGCGTCCACCTCGCGCTCGAGGTAGGCCCTCGCCTCCTTGGGGGACACGGGGGCGCGCTTGTCCTCGCGATTGATCACGGTGCGCGTGGTCTCCGGGCTGCGCCCGAGCCGGGTCAGCAGGTCCAGGTTCAGCTTCGTGTGGTGCAGTGCGGGCACGTCGGGGGTCGTGACGAGCAGCACGAGGTCGGCCCGGTCGAGGACGAGCACGCTGCGGTCGTCGAAGTCGCGGGGCACGTCCCAGACGATCCAGTCGAACTCGGAGGCGAGCAGCTCGCTGGCGCGGCCCACGGCGGCCACCGAGAGGACGTCGGCCTCTTCGGGCTGGTGCGGGGCGGCGAGGACGCTCACGCCGCTGCCGTGGGTCGTCAGGATCGTGCGCAGGTAGGTCGAATCGACGAGATCGGTCTGGTCCGCGAGGTTCGCGAGGCTGTAGTCGGGCTCGAGGTCCAGCTGCAAGGCGACGTCGCCCATGCGGAGGTGCCCGTCGACCAGGGCGACCTGGTCGTCTCCCCGGGCGAGCGAGGCCGCGAGCTGGCAGGCCACGAAGGTCGCGCCCGTTCCGCCCTTCGTTCCCATGACGGCGACCAGGGCCGCGCGTCGCTCCGGAGCGCGGGCGGGGAGCTCCGCGGTGAGCCGGGCCAGGGCGGCCCGGGCCTGCTCCCCTTCGTCGCCGCCGCCGGTCTCGATGTACTCCCGGCCTCCCGCCCGCATGGCGCGACGGATCAGCCGACTGTCGTCGGGGCCGCAGAACACGAACACCGGCGCGGGAGCCTCGAGCTTCTCGACGGCGCTGAGGACGGCGTCGGCCTCCGCGCCGAGGTCGAGGAAGAGGAGATCGGGCTCGATCTCGTGGACGGCCTCGGTGAGCTCGGTCGAGGCGGAGACGTGCCGACGGAAGTCGACCCCGGGCGTGGCCTCGAGGGTCGTGGCGAGCCCGCCGTCGTCCGAGAGGATCACGGTGGAGAAGAGCCGCATCGCGTTCATTCCACGAGCACCGGGAACCCCGCGGAGACCCCACCCGGGATCGTGCCCCCGGGCCCGAGGCCGTCGATGTCGCATCGAGGATCGCTCGGGCAGATGAAGTCGCCCTTGATGATCTTGTCGGGCGTCGGGATGACCTCGTGGAGGTCGAAGCAGACGAATCCCACGACGGGGGCGGGGCTTCCACCCGCGCAGTTCGGCCCCGGATTCTGGCAGGTCACGACCGGGAGTCGGACCACCCAGGAGTCGATCGTGCCGTCGCCGTCGGTGTCCGTGCCGGCCGGATTGCCCGCGAAGTTGCCGTTGCCGAGGAAGCGATCCTGGATGTCGCGCAAGACGGGGACCTTGTCGCCGTTGTCGAGGTAGATCGGCCCGTCGATCGCGAACGGATTGTTGTTGTTCACGATGTCGCTGAGGCCGGGCGTGTTGATCGACGGACTGCTGCCGTCGAACTCCGTCCAACAGGCGTTCTGCTCGGGCGTCGAGTGGAACTCGAGGCAGCTCGTGGTGGTTCCGTTCCACGCGCACGGGTTCGGCGGAGTGGTCGTGATCGTGCTGCAGTAGTCCTGCTGGCAGGCCGAGCCGGGCGAGTTGCCCGAGATCGCACAGCAGTCGATCGCGATCGGCAGATCGACCTCGCCGGGCCCCGCGCTGCCCGCGAAGCCCCAGTAGGCGATCGCGTCGCTGCTCACGGGCACCGAGGCGACCCCGAGGGCCTGTCCGAAGATGGTCGGCAGCTCCCCGATGGTGGACGCGTCGCGGCGCGTGGCCACGCGAACGGCGCGGACCAGGTTCGGGTCCGTGGAGCCAGGGAGGGCGTTGAAGACCTCGTTGGTCACGTCCCACGAGCCGGCCTCGATGTCGCTCGCGGGGACCGTGAGCGCCGTGCCGAACGAGTCGTGGAGACCGACCTGGGCCGTGGCCGCCGCGCGTGCGCCGGCCTCGTCCACGGTCTGGAAGTTGTTCGTCAGCAGGTTGCCCACGCCCGCGAGCGCCGCGGCGTCGGCGGCCGACTGGAGCTGGTTCTTGGTGTACCAGGCGCGGCCCGTCTCGGTCGAGAGCGCCACGAGCCCGATCAGGGCGGCGCCCGCGATCACGACGAAGAGCATCACGGATCCGTTCTGGCGTCGACGGCGGGTGTCCATCGCGTGCGACCTCGGTCTTGCTTGCGGCTTCAGAACTCGCCGATGACGACGGCTTCGGCCCTGCGCGTGCGCTGGCTGTCCTGGCCGCGGTAGTAGCGTTCCGCGACGCGCTCGCTCGTCTGTGAGTCGAGTCCCTCGGGGCTCTTGTCCGAGTGCGGCGCGTCCGGATCCTCGATCTGCTCGCCGATCTGGGCCTGGTAGGCGCGACCCCAGCTCTGGTTCAGCCGGGAGTCCTCGTGCCAGGGGTCGGTGATCGCGCATCCGGAGAGCGCGGTGGCGGCGGCGAAGACGGCGAGGGTCAGGAAGGTCTTGAGCGTCACGAATCAGTCCTCCAGGGCGATCGGCAGGCGGTAGCCGGCCGGGCCCATCAAGGTCGCGGAGTCGCCGGAGGGCACGGGCTCGCCCGTGCGCTGCGACTCCATCGCACCGTGGATGTAGAACTCCAGCTCCGAGGGCGGAACGAAGGAGTCCGTGGGCAGCTCGATGTCGCCCGAGAGGGGCTTCACGAGCCTCGGGGTCACGATGAGCACCAGCTCGGTCTCGTTGCGCTGGTACTGCGAGCTTCGGAACAGCGCGCCGAGCACGGGCAGATCGCCGAGCAGCGGGACCTTGTCGACGGCCTCGCTGATGCGGTCCTGCAGCAGGCCCGCGATCGCGAAGCTCTGGCCATCGGCGAGCTCGACGCTCGTGGACGCGCGCCGCGTCACGAAGCCCGGCGTGAGCACTCCACCCGTGGCGGTCCCGATCGTGAAGTCGGGCTCGCTGACCTCGGGCGAGATCTCCAGGTGGATGCGGTCGGCCCCGAGGACGGTCGGAGCGAACTCGATGCCCACGCCGAACTGCTTGTAGTCGACCGTGATCGAGCCGAAGGCGCCGCCCTGGGCGATCGGGATCGGGATCTCGCCGCCCGCGAGGAAGCTCGCGGACTGCCCGCTGCGCGCCAGCAGGGTCGGCTTGGCGAGCACCTTCGCGAGCCCGTTCTGGGTCGCGAACTCGATGAAGGTGTTGAACACGAAGTGGCCTTCGTTGATGAAGCTGCCCGCCAGGTCGATGTTCTGGTTGAACTCGAGCTCGGTCGACACGCCCTTGGGCGCCAGGCTCAGGAGGCGCTCGTCGATCGAGGTCAGGCCTCCCAGGAAGCTGTCGAAGGTCAGGAGCCGGCTTCCGGTCGAGATGGCCGTGCTCCAGTCCGTGGCGAGCCGATGGCTCACGCTGCGCTGCATCTCGGCGATCGTGACCTCGATGAGGACCTGCTGGTTGCCCCCGATCTCGAGCGCGTTGACGACGCGATCCTCGCCGGCCTTGGGGAAGTAGGCCTGGGCGATCGCGCTGGCCCGCTCGACGTGGACGGGGCCGCCGTCGTTGCCGCTCAGGATCACGCCTTCGCCGAGGGCCTCGACGTGGACGTCCTCGGTGCCGAGCACCTTGCGGATCTTCCGTTCGATCTCGCGGAAGGAGTTGCCGACGCTGACGTCGATGACGGCGGCGGGAGTCCCCTTCGTGTTCCAGAAGATCAGGTTCGTCGACCCCTTCGAGGCCGGGACGAGCTGGACCTCCCTCGGGCCGAGCACGACGACCTCGACGATCTCCTTGCTCCCGACGGCCACGCGCTTCACGCGGAAGTCGGTGCGGATCAGCATCGACTTGCCGAGCTCGAGGTCGAGCGAGCGCTGTTCCTCAGGGGCGGAGGCCTTGAGCTTCACGACCGCGCCCAGGGCGGACGTGGCGGGCAGGGCCGCGAGCAGGGTGAGTGCGAGGAAGGCCGGCCCGACGGCCTTTCGGAGCGTGTTGGATTGCAGCATGGGAAGTCCTACATAGAGAGCGGGAGCGTGAGCATGGAAACAGGGCGTGGACTCAGAAGGTCTTCACCTCGAGCTTCGACCCCTGGAGGAGCTGGACGACGGTCGCCTGGCGCCGGGATGCGGTCTTCTTCTTGGCCTTCGCGACGGGCTCTCGGCCCAGGACGTCGCGAACGCCGATGCTCTTGGTCTCGACCATCTCGTCGTCGCCGGGTGAGCGGAGGGCGAGCTGGAGGCGACCCTCGTGGGCCGCGTAGATGAGGTGCTCGGCCTGGACGGGGTTCACTTCGAGGGTGACCACGTTGACCACGGCCGGGTCGCCGCCGCGCGCCTCTTCGAGCTTCTGGTCGATGGCGAGCACGCGAACGTCCTGCAGGATGACCTTCGAGAACGGAAGGGCGCGTTCGAGGTCCAC
>JAAUYD010089632.1_pt1 | contig 14374 bp, 14 predicted proteins | sample 7278101 | NCBI WGS metagenome assembly JAAUYD01 (sample SAMN14350128, study PRJNA611818) | marine sediment metagenome | isolation source: surface marine sediment (0.6m) | place: French Polynesia: Moorea | collected 2018-08
AGAAGACTTAATCTGATGACTTATCTCTTAGATACCTGTACCGTCAGTGACTTCGCTAGAGGAGAACGCAACACACTGCGACATATCAAGTTAATGACTCCCAGTGATGTGTTTATTTCTGCCATTACCTTGATGGAAATAAACTATGGAATGCTCCTTAACCCAGAAAAGATGGCTAAAATTCGTCTTGTAATGGAGGATTTTCTAGATAGTATCACCATTTTGCTCTTGACTGAGAGGGAAGCTACCGAAGCAGCCAAAATCCGCACCATACTCAAAGCACAAGGTTCTCCTATTGGTGCGTATGATTTGTTAATTGCAGCCACAGCAAAAGCGAATTATCTGACTGTTGTAACCTCAAATATCAAAGAATTTGAGCGAGTTCCAGAATTAAATGTTGTCAATTGGAGAAATAGTAGATAGTAAGCCCCAATAAATGTTATGTTTACTCCTGATTTTTATAACAGGTTATAACAGGTTATGTGTATTGAGGTTTGAATTTCAGCATAGACCATTGAAGATTGTTGAGAAGGAGATTATACATTGAAAGAGATTCCTTTAACCATAAATACTTTATGCTGTAAACTAAATCAGAATTTAAGGCGCATTGTATTTTCCTAATACACTTTAAAAAGTTTGTTTTAGTTATATAGTTTAGATTATATAACTAAATTTTTAGACTCAGTTCAACGCGCCCATTTTGTTGTAATTCATCTCTTATATTTTGTGGAATGTTGATTACTTTTTTTAACTGGGCATCAACTGTGATTGAAAAGGTTTGATCACCTCTCTCAGTATACGTCACGATTTCCATTAATTTACTTGTATGGTATAGGATAAGATGACTTCCAAGAACTATATCTCCTCTAGCTTTGAGATTTCTGTGAATCTGTCTAACATCATCTTCAATAAGATCAAAGTCCAATACTCCATCTTGAACACAAATTAAATTAGGATTTCCCATTTTTCCTTCTTCAACTGCGTCTGCGATTTTTTTAGGAATATTGGTTACAGTATTGAATAGCTTATTCCACTTTTGTTGAATGCTCTCTTGTTTATCCACCATGAACTATCTCCTAAGTTTCATATTGTAAAACTGGTACTTTTGATTTTTGTTTAAATTGTTCTTCTACTTCATCGGGTATATCGCTGCGAGGAATTTCCTTTTCTTTGTATCTTAGTTTTGTCTCACCAGTCATTCTATTTCGTACATAAATTTCAACCCTTTCATAAACACGAGAACCTTGTTTTACAAGATAAACCATCGCATCTGAAGTTATTTCAATTGCGCGGTTAATAGAATCAAGAATATTACTAATTACTTGAGTAGCCCATTCTTTAATTTCGTCCCAGAAATAGCCGATAGCAGCACCAGCAATAAAAGAACCTATAAGCCAACTAATTGTAAATGGATCCATAAATTTATTCCTCTACAACATTTGTATTTTCATCAAAACCATTAACAGAAGTTTCTGTAAAAAATTGCTCTCTATGTTGCCGTTTTTTGACTTCTGTATAGCTTTCTATCTCGTCTCTGACCAGAGACTCATCAATAGTGCTAATTTTTCCAGTTAATAATCTCAAGCCTAATTTGATAGTAATGTTTTTGATATCACCACCACAAAGGCCATTACTAATATTAGCTAAAGATTCGTAGCTAACTTCTTTGGGTACTTTCTCAGATAAATGAAACCTCCATAATTGTTGTCGCATTTCTAGATCAGGAGCTAAAAATTCTACGTTAAAAAGAATCCTTCTTACAAATGCTTCATCATAATTATCAAATAGATTAGTCGCAAAAATAATAACCCCATTGAACTTATCTAACAGTGTAAGTAAGGTACTTTTTGCTGAGTTCACTCCATGATCAGCAGCTTGTGATAAATTTGAAATCCTTCTACTTAGTACAGAATCAGCCTCATCAAAAAACAGTAAACTGTTTGTTTCTTCTGCTTTCTTAAATATTAAAACTAAGTTATCAGATGTTCCACCAACTAATGAAGATTCAACTTCACCATAGTTAACTCTAATGATAGACATTCCAAGCTTGTGAGCAATGGCTTCAGCGGTTATACTTTTACCAGTACCAGGAACTCCGAAAAAATTAACGCTTAAAGCACTTCCTGTTTTCAAAAAACGATTGAATTCCCACTCGGATAAAAGTTTTTCCTTGCTTTGTATGTAAGCAATCATTTCATCAATCTGATCGAGTGTTTTTTTTGAAAGTGCTATTTCTTCCAGAGTCCACTTAGGTTGTTCTGCAAAAGTTTGCTCTTGTTCTTGTTTTTTTGAGTGATTGTTCTCCTTAACAATTTCATATTTCATAGTTTTGGTTGTTTTGCCAACTTACTCATCATGACAAAATTTTTAACCACTTGCCATCCTATAAGACCTGATTTAACCTGATGTTTGTACTAAAAATTTTATATAAACAACTGAAAACATTGGATAAACTTCAGCTATAATGAGTAAAGCCTTGATTTGGTGAACTTTCTATGAGTCTAAATGAAGTATTACAATTTGTAGATAATTTAGTTTTTGAGCAGACGGGAAAGCATTTAGATCATATTCAAGAAGCGGTAGTTAAGGGAACTTGGGAACGAGAAACTTATGATAGTATTGCTGAGAAGTGTCATGTTACTACGAACCATGTAGGAGACGTGGGTTATAAATTATGGCAACTATTATCTGAACAATTAGATGAAGAGATTAATAAGCGTAATTTTCGTTCTACCATTGAAAGATTACAAGTAAGTTCATCGCCAATTATTATACAAAACAACAACCATAACTTTAACTTTGGTTCTCAAACATTACCCAATTCAAAAGATAATCAAAGCAACACACATACAATATCTCGATGTTCTAATCATGATTTAACTTTAGCACCTACAATTATTGATTTTTATGATAGAGAAACTGAACTAACAACTCTATCTAATTGGATATTGAATCAAAACATCCCTTTTATCTCAGTCTTAGGATTATTGGGTATTGGAAAAACAACCTTAGTTAAACGTTTTATCGATCTCAACTTACAACAATTTGAAGTTATTATCTGGAAAAATCTAAAATTTCCTAAATCTCTCGATTTATTACTTGACGATATATTGAATATTTGTGAAAAAGAGCCAAAAGAAACTACCGACGATAAGATTAGACAATTATTAGACATTTTAATTACTCAAAAATGTTTAATTATTCTAGATGATGTTCAAAACATTTTTATCCCTGGTGAATTTTCTGGTCAATATCAACCCAAATACAGTAATTATCAAAACTTTCTCAAACTCATTACAGAGATTAAACATCAAAGTCATTTTATTTTAATTAGTCAAGAACAATGTTCAGAGATGTATTGTTTAGATGAAGAACTATATCCCATCAAATGCTTAGAACTCTCAGGAATAGAAAATATTGATCTGCTAAAAAATACAAATCTAAAAGATGAACCTAACTGGTTACAATTAATCACCTTATATGAAGGTAATCCCATTTATTTAAAAGATATTGCTGGTTTAATTAAAGACGTTTATGATGGTGATGTTACTGAATTTTTAGCTGAAGACAACTTAGTAATTACTACAAATATGCAATCTTATTTTAAACAAATACTTAATCGATTATCTTCTCCAGAAAAAGAACTGATTTTAAAATTGAGCAAATTTGATCATTCTGTTACTAGAGAAGAACTAAGGAGAGATTTAGAATTATCATCAACAGACTTTATCAATAGCTTACAATCTCTACAAAAACGTTATTTAGTAACTAAAAATTCCAATGAAGATAAACTTATGTTTAATTTATCTCCAGTGTTCAAAAAATATGTAACAAACTTCTGTTAAATGTAGTGTAGTCATTATAGTTTGATGAGAAAAATTTGATAGAATAGGAGAATGGGCAATATTTTGACAATTTCTTAGAGGAGAAATAAATATGTTATCAACTGATCTACAACGAGAATCAATAATTAAACGTATTGAACCAGTTATTACTATTTTAATGGAAGAACAGTCTTTATTTAAAGAAGAACTGAATTATTCAGAGATGGTTCAACATTTATCCAAACTATTTGCAGAAAATCTATCCTTTGAAGAATTTATTGCTATCTCAGATGAAAGTTTAAAGAAACGTTGTAGCGGAATAATGTCAACGGAACTTATAGCAGGAATGTTGAATGATTTAACCCCAGAAGAAATGGCAATTTTTGATGAAGCAATCAAACGAAAATAAGTAATTATGAGTTATTTATTAGATACTAATATTCTTTCTTTTGTAATTAAAAATAATCTAAAAATTAGAGACTGTTTATAAATAGAATCTTAAGACGGTAGGGTGGGCAAGTTAAAGACTTATCTAAACTAACTTCATCTTTGGAAACCTTGCCTACCCTACAAAATTCGTTGTTATTATTTCTTTAGGAACAGTCTCTTAGGGATAAGCTTCTTATCTTACATCAATAAGATGATTTTGATATACTAAAAAATAGTTTAACCCATTTATTTAAGGAGATACCAATATGTTATCAACCGATGTTCAACGAGAATTAATGATTAAACGTATTGAACCAGTTATTACTATTTTAATGGAAGAACGTCCATTATTTAAAGAAAAACTGAATTCTTCAGAAATCCTTCAGGAATTGGTGCAACTATTTACAGAAAATTTACCCTTTGAAGAATTTGATTCTTTATCAGATAAAGACTTAAAAAAACATTGTAGTATTATCATGGTAACAGAAGCAGTTTCAGGAACATTAAACGAACTAACTCCTGAACAAATGACTATTTTTGATGAAGCAATTAAACGCAAATAAGTAATTATGGGTTATTTATTAGATACTAATATTATTTCTTTTGCACTGAAAAATGATACTAGAATCAAGAAAAAATTAAAACAATTAGAATCTCAAAAGAACTTTCCCTGTATCAGTTGTATTAGTTATTTTGAAATTAAAAGAGGGTTATTAGCAGTCAAAGCAAATAAGCAAATAAAAAACTTTGAAGAATTATGTCAAGATTATCAAATTATTTTATTAGATGATCTAGCTATATTAGAAAAAGCAGCTAAAATTCATGCTAATTTAAGATTAAGAGGATTACCTATACAAACTGAAGATATTTTAATTGCTGCAACTGCTATGATTAAAGGGTTCACTGTTGTTTCTAATGATAGTGATTTTTTAAGAATTGAAGGATTAAGTTTAGAAAATTGGACAAAGTAAGAAAATAGCGATCGCCATCATATTATCTTACATCAATAAGACGATTTTGATATACTAACAAATAGTTTTACCCATTTATTTAAGGAGATACTAATATGTTATCAACCGATATTCAACGAGAATTCATCATTCAACGCATTGAAAAAGTTGTTTCTAGTTTAATGGAAGAACGTCCACTATTTAAAGAAGATCTTGATTATAGAGAAATTGTGAAACATTTACTTAATATTGCTCAGAAAAACTTAGCTTATCAGCAATTTCATGATATTTCTGACAAAGAATTAAAAGAAATTTGCAGTTTTATTATGGCAACAGAAGTTTTAGCAAAAATAGGAGAAGATTTAACCCCAGAACAAATGTTAATTTTTGATGAAGCCATTCAACGTAAATAAGTGATTATGAGCTATTTATTGGATACTAATATTGTTTCTTTCGTGATTAAAGATAATATCAAAATCAGGCAAAAACTGCAATCACTCAGATTTCAAAGGGTTAAAATTTATATTAGCTGCATTACTTATTTTGAGGTCAAAAGGGGATTTTTAGCGGTTGATGCACCGAAACAAAGAGAAAGATTTAATCAACTTTATCAAGACTATGAGATCATTTTCTTAGATGATTTAGCGATCTTAGAAAAAGCAGCGGAAATTCATGCTAATTTGAGATTAAGAGGAGTTCCTATACAAACTGAAGATATCTTAATTGCTGCGACTGCTATGATTAAAGGGTTCACTGTTGTTTCTAATGATAGTGATTTTTTAAGAATTGAAGGATTAAGTTTAGAAAATTGGACAGAGTAACAAAATAGCGATCGCCAAAAATGGCATGCTTCCTATAAATTAATTAATTGTTTAAATTTAACGTATTCATTGCTGCTTTTATTATATTAAAATAGGGTTGTTTAGTAACATCAACTTCCTTAGCATCTTGACGATTTATTCCTAATAATCCTTTTTTTTGTCCTTTACGAATAGCTAAAACCTTACCTTGAGAATTTCTAATTCTTAATTCTTCTTTTTGGGGAAAATAATGACAAAAATATTCTTTTTCTTGATAGGTAAAAGTATTTTGAGGTTTGGGCTTTTCTGATATAGGTAAGCGAAGTCCCACTATCTCTAACTCTATGTTAATATTACCATTCCAATGATTTTCTGTCAACTTATAAGCAATATCTAAACGTTTGGGTAAGGGAAAATAGGAACCAAACCGCCAAGCGATCGCCTTCATTTCTTGACCATCATCTTGACCCAATACTAATTTTAAATGATTTTTCCCGACGGTTCTTTGTTCTAAGACTTTTACATTAGGAGTCCAAAACACAGGAAACGCATTTTGAATACCCCAAGGTTGTAAACTATCAATATGTTCATATAACTGAGTGTTTAACTGTTTAAAATCTGCTTGTCCATCAATTTTTACTAACGGTTTAAGATGATGAGGTTCTAGTAATTGATGAGCAAACTTGCTCAATCTTTCCTTAAAAGCTATTAGATTTTGACTTTTTAAACCAAACCCTCCGGCTGCTTTATGTCCCCCATATTTTCCCAATAAATCATCACAATAAACCAACGCTTCAAAGATATTAAATTCTTCAATACCTCTTGCTGAACCCCTAATTTTGTTGGGATCATCTTCTTCATAAGTACCAATAAAAACAGGAACGCCATAACGCTCAACTAAACGGGATGCCACAATACCAATTACGCCATGATGCCATTGATGATGAATGACAACTAACACTCGCTCTTGTTTATAATTAATAGGCGTTGTTTTAATTAAATGGATAGCTTCTTTCTCAATTTCCTCGCATAACGTTTTCCGTTTCCCGTTAATTTGTTCGCATTGCATTGCTCTTTCTAAAGCAATCCCTGGATCATCTGTTGTTAATAGTTCAATGGCTGTTTGTGGATCACCTATTCGTCCGACTGCATTAATTCTAGGGCCTAATTTAAAACCAATATCATCGGGTTTTAATTGTTTTTGTTCTTCACTAACCCCTGCTACCTGCATTAAAGCTTGAATCCCTGTTAATTGTGAATTGGGTAACTGTTTTAATCCCTTTTTTAACCAACGACGATTAACCCCAACCAAAGGAGCTAAATCTGCAATAGTCCCTAAAGTAAATAATTCTAATAATGAGTCAATAATGTCCTCGGTTTTCTTAAATTCTTCAGCAAGCGTTACCGCTAAAATATAAGCAACGCCTACCCCTGCTAACCCGCGATAAGGAGAATGAATTGGTAATAATTTTGGATTTAAAATTGCATCAGCAGGAGGCAACTTTTCAGGTAAATCATGATGATCGGTAATAATAACCGTTAATCCTAATTCCACTGCTCTTTTGATAGGTTGATAAGCAGCAATGCCATTATCAACGGTTAAAATGACTCCTACCCCCTCTTCTGCAAACTTTTCTACAATTCTTTCATTAATACCATAGCCATCTTTCATGCGGCTTGGAATTTCATAATAAGCATCTGCTCCTAAATGATTAAACACTCTTAATAATAAGGAAGTGCTAGTCATTCCATCAGCATCATAATCTCCACAAATAGCAATTTTTTCCCCTGTTTCAATCGATTCTTTTAACAATTCAATGCTGGGAAATAAATCAGGAAACTGATCTAAAGGATCGGGCAACGTTTCTACATCTGGGTTAATATAAACTTGGGCTAAATTAGGATTATCAATCCCTCGATTTAAAAGCACTTGAGCCAGCAAAGGAGATAGTCCCGTTTCTGCTACCAATGTTTTAACTTGATTCGGGTTAGGAGAGGCAATATACCACCGTTGGTCTGGTAATTTCATGCAAACGTATTCTATGATTTTAGAAGATTATTGTAACAATTATTCCTTATGCCCCTCATTCAATGGTACCCTGGCCATATTGCTAAAGCGGAACGACAACTCAAAGAACAACTAAACCGTGTGGATGTGATCTTTGAAGTCTTAGACGCTCGTATTCCTCTAGCGTCCCATCATCCTGACGTTCCTCAATGGATAGGGGATAAACCAAGACTGCTGGTGCTTAACCGTATGGATATGATACCAGAATCGGTGCGTCAAAGCTGGTTAAGCTGGTTTGCTGCTCAAGGAGAGACAGTTTATTGTACCAATGCTAAACAAGGTAAAGGCATTAAACCCTTAAAAAAGGCAGCCCAAACAGCAGGAAAACAAATGAACCAAAGAAGACGCGATCGCGGAATGCGTCCCCGTGCGGTTCGAGCAGTGGTTATTGGGTTTCCCAATGTAGGAAAATCAGCCTTAATTAACCGTTTATTGGGTCGTAAGGTGGCAGCAAGTGCCAGACGCGCTGGTGTAACCCGTCAGTTGCAATGGATACGGATTTCTGATAGTTTGGAACTGTTAGATGCACCTGGAATCATTCCTGCTAAGTTAGAGAAGCAAGAAGATGCGGTTAAGTTAGCTATATGTGAAGATATTGGAGAAGCAGCGTATGATAATCAACAAATTGGAGCAGCTTTAGTTGATTTATTAATTGAGTTGAATTTTGAGACAATTTTATCATCTCGCTATCAACTTGATCCCCAAGACATTACAGGAGAAGACTATATTGAAATTTTAGGTAATACTCGATATCAAGGCGATAAAGAAAGAGCAACGATGCAGTTATTAAACGATTTTAGAAAAGGAATCATGGGAAAAATTCCTTTAGAATTACCAATTGATAATTAATAATTAATAATTAATAAATACAGAAAAAAAAAGTAAAGCTAAACCTGATTAGGTAAACTATTAGAGGCGACTGAATAATACCAATTCTCTTTATTCATCATAGAGATTGTTAGTGGAGGTAGGCAGAAGAAGCAGGGGGAGAAGATTGTCAATTAAGTCTCCAGTGACTTTTGAGAATTGGTATAAATCTTTCAGTTTGTCCTATGAAGACCAAGGATCAGGAATTGATTTAAAAGGATTGTTTTTCTCATCTTCGTCAGAGGATAAATCTGTTGTGAGTATGGTTTCTTTGCTTGGATCTAATTCTTGTTTTAAGGCTTCCCAATCTCCAGGATCTTGTAATTCTTCATATACGCTAGAATCAGCCGTAATGGTTTCTTTACACAGATCAATGTCCGAGGCCAAATATTCATTAATCTGAGTGGCTTTTATCCCTTCATCAAAGGAAGGCGTTTCTAGGGACTGTTCTGAAGAGACTTGTTGCTTAGGGGTAACAGGGACAACTGGGGGTGTTAATGTTTGTTTGAGTTGATGAAATTCTTCAGTCAAACTGACTAACAAGGTTTCAATTTGTTCGAGACGCTGTGTAACCTCTGTGGGTAATGGGGTTATGGTTTCTGAGGCGATGGAGTGATCTAGATCCTCAGGACATAATTGAGCAAATTCCCTTAAACCAATTTCCCCCTGTTCGAGTAATGAGAGTGCTGTCTGTCTTAAAGTGGACTGTTGTTCCTCAAAGATGATTTGCTTGAGTTCATCTAACTCAGCATCAGAGGCGATCGCTGTTTTTAAAGCGGGAGTGATAGAATACAATTCATACAGTTGAACCTCCCCATCGTATCCTTTTCCGTTACATTTTCGACACAATTGTCCTTTTTCTCTCATCTGTTCCCTTTCTGTCTCGTTGAGACAACGAGCTTCATAAAAGGTATTTTGTTGCTTATTGTCCTGAACCATTCCCCATTGAGATAATTCTGTCACACTGGGTTCATGAATGGTACGACAAGCAGTACACAAACGAGGAAGACTATGTTGATGGATCACCCCGATTAAAGTATCTGCTAATAGACCAGAAGTGACCATCTCCCTTAATAAAGTAATAGCACTGATTCCATCTTCAGCATTGAGACTGGTTAGAACAAAACGGTTATTATGAGCCATTTCTGCTACCATACGAGCCACAGATGGATTAGAGATACGATCCACCATGATTCGTGGTTTATGTTCTTCGAGAAAGGATTGTAACACCTGAGGATAATCCTTTTCTCCATCAACATCGATTTCAATTTGACTCATCCCTGAGAGCAGATAATTAATGGACTCTTCCACAGTCACCATTTCCTCTGGGTTGGAGATATCTCTAGAGAACAAACTATAAAGAAGAGGTTGAGGGACTGGTTTCTGGGGACTGGTCACTAATAAAATGCCTGAGGAACACTTCATCATCTCTTCAAGAGACTGTCTCATCAGAGCATCAGAAATCAGGGTTTCTAAATTAGGAGGTTGAATAGCACTATCAACCACACGAATAGTCATTTTTTCCCCATAGAGACTAGGCTGAGTTTGCACAAAAAAATGAATGGTGCGACCCCCTCCTCGTTTACGGATACGGCCTTTTTGTGGGGTTTGAGTTTGATTAATGTCTAACTCAGCCATCAATTTTAATCGGGACAAGATAGCCGAAGTGAATTTTTTGGGTAAGGGATCAATTAGGGGTTTAAGAAGATCTCTATCACCATAGCGAATGCTGAGGAAATTGGCCTCCGATTCAATCTCAATATGAGTGGCTTTTTTTTCTACTGCTTTAGCTAGAAATTTATTAACAAGGGTAACAATTGTCTGGGATGGTGCGTCATTTAAATGAGTGTTAGTTGATGCACCCAATTCTTGAGGGATAGATTCATCACCAACAATTGTAGCCTCACAATCGGGTATTGGTTGACCAATTAGAGTCGCTTCACAACTTAAAAATTCTTTAGGGTTATTAGACATGAGTGATTACTGAGAAAAAATCTTCTGTTTTTCGAGCAGTATTAGGGTGTTACTATTCTTTCTCAAGGATTCCCAAATTTTTCTGTTGGTTTACCATTTCATAAAAAATTTTGCGACAAAACCAATAGAGGTCCCAATTGTCAGTAAACAAATGTTAAAAATTTGTCTAAGCTAATCATAGGACTTGTTTTACTGTGACAGTCTTATATACTTGATGCCGTAAGCAAAAAATGGAAGCATTATGAGAATTTCTGATCATCTGAGAATGGCTATATCTTCCCTCTTATCCCATAAACTCCGTAGTGGTTTAACCATGTTAGGAATTATCATTGGTAATGCTTCGGTGATTGGAATGGTTGCAGTGGGAGACGGGGCCAGAAAAGCAACGGCAGAACAATTTCAAGCGTTGGGCCCTAATGTTTTATTTGTTAGCTTATCTTCTGGACGCATGAAACGAACGTTATCCTCAGAAGCCAAACCTCTCTTACTTGAAGACGCAGAAGCGATAGGTAACTTAATCCCTAACTTAACCAATATTTCTCCAGAAATCCATATCAATCACTTAATTACTTATCAAGATAAAATTCTCGACAATTCTATCACAGGAACAACCCCTGACTATCTGGCTGTGCGAAATTATGAAATTGCAAAAGGACGTTTTATCAATCATATTGATGTTCAACGTCATAAAAGAGTTGTCGTTTTAGGGGCAGAAATTGCTGAGAAATTATTTAATCATCATAATCCTATTGGACAACAAATTAGAATTAAAAATATAACTTTTGATGTTATTGGTACCTTGGATAAAAAGGGGGCTTTATTTGATTCTAATCAAGATGATAAAGTGGTCGTTCCTATTACCACTGCTCAACATCAATTAAGAGGTTGGGACTCCCCTTATGGAATCTCCTTGAATACCATTGCTTTACTGGCAAAAGATCAAGACAGTGTAGATGCTGTTAAGTTTCAAGTCAAAAATTTAATGTTATTGCGTCATGGGATAATTAAAGATAACGAGCTTAGGATTTTTTCCCAAAATTCCTTATTAGATATGGCGGAAAAAACCAATGCAGAATTAAAGCAAATGTTAGGGGCGATCGCCCTTATTTCTTTATTCGTTGGTGGAATAGGAATTATGAATATTATGTTAGTTTCTGTACGAGAAAGAACCGAAGAGATTGGACTAAGAAAAGCTTTAGGAGCAACACAACAAGATATTTTAGGACAATTTATCTTAGAAGCCATTTTATTAGCAACGTTTGGGAGTATAATTGGTATTGGTACTGGTTTAGGTGGAGTTATTATTGCTAATGTTTTCTTTTCTTTAACAACAAGTCTCTCTATTTCATCTATTATTATTGCTGTTAGTGTTTCTGGTAGTGTTGGCTTATTTTTTGGAGTTGTTCCTGCCAAACAAGCAGCAAAACTTGATCCAATTATTGCCCTGAAAAGTTATTAATTAAGAAAATATTGTTAGAATCACTTCTTCGATAGTCTAGGCAGACTCACTGCGCTGAAGTAGTGAGTCTGCCTAGTTTATAGTTGATGATTAATAGAGGTCGTTTCTTTAAACTTAACTGAGGAGTCAGGAACGTAATCTTGCCAATCTTGGCCTAAAACAATGGTAATATCAGAAGCTAAATTTCCGGTACTTTCCACTAATACTTCCCCTAACCCTAAATCAGCCCGCAGGGTTGCTGCGCCAAGATCATCCCCATTTTGGGCCACAATGCGAGTGGTTTGTAAGGTTTGAGGCCATTGATCACTAACAAAGACACGACGATAGCCAGCTTCCCTTAAATAATTTACCATACGCTGTACTGCTTCTGGGTCTTCTGTGCTGTCTTGAATAGCTATCTTGAGATTATTCGAGTTACTGGGTTCGACATCAAAACTGAGTTGACCATGATCAAAATATTCCGCCACCATATTTTTGATTTGATAAGGGTTCGGTAGCCAATAACTGACTTCTTGTTTACCATCTCCACTAAAGCGTCCAGGTAACATTAACATTTGAACATTAGACCGTTTAGTTTGAGAAGCAAACCCTGATAAGGCTACTAATTCTTCTACAGTTAAATTAGTATCAATGTAAGAACTGATAATGGATAAAATTTCGGGTATTCTTAATAAAGTTTGAGGTTTTAAAGCTTGTTCTACTAACGCCCGCATAAACATTTGTTGTCGTTGTACCCGACCAATATCCCCGTAGCGATCGTGGCGAAATCGTAAAAAAGCCACCGCTTTTTCTCCATCTAAATGTTGTTCTCCTTCCTTGAGATCGATATAAAGATGTTGACTGTGATCGGTGTATTTCATATCTTTGGGAACATAAACATTGACACCCCCTAAAGCATCAATGACCTTTTCAACCCCTTGAATATTGACTCGTACGTAGCGATCAACAGGAACGCCCCCTAATAATTCACTAACGGTTTCAGCTGCTAATGCTGGTCCTCCGTAATAGTTAGCTTCGTTAATTTTTCTCAGTTCGTAATTAATGGTGGTTTGAGTATCTCTAGGAATAGATAAAAGACTCAGTTTATTGCTGAGGGGATCAAACCGAAGCAACACCATCGTATCAGATAAGCCTTTAAAAGAGTTGACGAGGGCGTGATATCCTAAGTCCTCAATGGGCTTTTCATCTATTTCTGAGGTTAAGACTTTCGTCCCTAAAACCAAGACATTAACCGGACGACTTAGCTCAGGAAGCCGTAAACTTTTATAAGAAATTGTCTCATTTCTACTAAAGACTTCTTCTTCTTCAGGGGTGAGAGAACTTTGCTGTAGAGGTGTTGCAGATAAGGAGACAGCAATGAAAGCCCCTGCTGCAGCTGAGGTTAAGGAAACCACTGTCAGTCCTAAACTAATGAGCAACCAACTTAAGCCTTTAGGCTTTTTTTTCACAGAAGAGTTCTGAGAACGCTTTTGGGGATGGGTTTTTTTTACTGACACAGCTTTCCTCACACCTTTAATGTCATCCACACTGGGTTAAATTTTACCGTAAGGTAAGGTTTAACCACCACTATGACTATAGCTTTTTTGTTGAGGATGATGATCCTACTAAGCCTATTATTTTATCATGGAGTTAACTTAATACCAATTTCATGAACCTACTGCCTCCTGCAAAGAAGCCCCCTGCCTTTAACTATAGCAGTTCCCATACTTGTGAGGTACAAACTCTTCTAGTTTTAGGAGTTAGGAGTTCGGGAGGGCAGGAGTTCAGAAGTTGAATATTAGCTGTAACTCATATCTTGCACCTTCGATGAAATTTGCTAGTTTGTAAGTGTTTAGGTACCTCGCGCGTTCCCAAGGCGAGGACACCTCGCCGGGGTCGCTCGTCTATCAGCCGTCAGCCCTTCGGGTTCGGCAGTTGCTCCTCGGCGGAAAACGGAGGGGCTGTCTCCTGGGGTGTCCCCAGGAGTTTATACGCCCTGTCCAAGACCGCACTGCACTCACCAT
>JAAUYD010032417.1_pt1 | contig 14373 bp, 17 predicted proteins | sample 7278101 | NCBI WGS metagenome assembly JAAUYD01 (sample SAMN14350128, study PRJNA611818) | marine sediment metagenome | isolation source: surface marine sediment (0.6m) | place: French Polynesia: Moorea | collected 2018-08
AAATATTTTGAATCAATTGGCAGGGGAATATGAATTTATCGGCTGTACTGCTGATACCAGTGTGGAGACTGATTTGCTGTCGTTGCTATTGAATATGCACGATTACAACCATCAAAACGGCACCCACAGGTCATTATTTCAAGTTCAGTCAGTCAATTTCGAGCAATTTCTCGACAATGGCCATCATTCCCACGCTTACTTTAGTATGCCTTTGGCAATCACCGACTTCAAGGATAAACTGCAAAATCCTGGCCTGTTCATGTTTCCAGAAATACTCAAAGCCCATTTAGAGAATTATTTTCCATCTCTAGTGATATTTCACGGTGAAATGAGTGTGGGAATATTTAAGCAAATCCATTTATTTATACCAGAATCCAATACGCGATCGCGCACTTATGTCATAATGTTTGGATTAGCAAAAAATCCTCTATTTAAGCTACTCAAACAAAATTTATTAGATTTAGCCAAAGTAGTTGTTGCACAGGATACAGATATTTTAAGTCAGATTTATCCCCACACACCGCAAAAAATCAAGCTGAATAACGAAGTCGGGATGGATTGGGTAAGACGTAATTTTGAACATTATCCCCAAGTCATGGAGCCGAATTTATCTCGGAATTAAGTAATGGAATGTCTACCCAAAATCGCAGATTGGTAACGAGAAAAAGCCATTTAGAATGGCCTTTTAAGCTAGCTCGGTATAGGGAGTATATCTAGATTCATAAGCTGCCTCTTGACCGTAGGAAATTTCTACATGGTGTCCATCAGGATCTCTTAGGTAGGCTGCGTAACCAGTTGGAGGACCATAATCTTTTGGTCCCTCAAGTAAACAACCCTCTTTCCGAGCAAGTTTGCAGAGCTGATCCACTTGTTCACAACGGGATCTGAGCTGCTCCATTTTTATAAATTGATATTTTTTATCTAATTTTAATACTGTCACTAGAAGTTTTGAGAAATAACAAACATCCCCGGGGAGTTTCTGGTTCATGTACAGTATCAGAAAAGGAATAAATGCGATCGCCACTTGTATACAATTTCCCATCAATGACTAAATCGCCTTCTAATATGATTATTTCCTCATTGCCAACATGTCCATGTTTGGGAAAGCGAACATTACTTTCACAACGTAAGAAACAACTAATTTCCCGCTTTTCTTCATCCACATTGAGGATACCGATCATTACCCCAGGAAGGGAATAAGGTTTCCAAGTAACTTGAGCTGCTTGTTCTTTCAAAGTATCAATGGAGACTTCCCCATTAATACGTTGGAATAGGCGCTCTTTGAGGTCGGTAGCCATAGTCACATCAGGAACAGTATAAGCGATCGCACCCGCAGCATTCCGAAATTCTGCTAATTCCATTTCTAATTCTGGGAACTCTAGCACCGTTTCCTCAACTACATGACAATCTGACTCGTCGAGAATATCGAGAGCATATAAAGCTGCTAATTCAGAGAAATTTTCCGGTTTCATTTTTACTCTTTTTGATATATCTATCCTAGCTCGCTGGAATCTAAAGAGCTGAGAAAACCACGCAATTTACTTAATCCCAAACGAATCCGAGTTTTAATAGTTCCTATAGCAACATCAGTTTGAGTGGCAATTTCGGTATGGGTTAATCCTTGGAAATATGCTAATTCAATCACTTGTCGCTGTTCTGGTGGTAATTGTTGCATGGCTTTGACTATCAACTTGCGACGCTCAAGCACTATCACATCTTCAACTGGATTTCTAGTTGGTGCTTGTGCTTCCATATCTATAGCATCTAAAGATATTTGTTGTGTGCGTGAAATTCTTTTTTTAGACCGCAGTTTATCCAATGCTCGACTGCGAACTTGCATAAATAGCCAAGTATCTACCCTTGCCTTTTGGGGATTATAGCGTGCAGCAGTCCGCCATACTTGCTGAAAAACATCCAACACTGCTTCTTCTGTTTCTTCTACTGTACCTAAAATTTTAAATGCCACACCATATAACAAGCTAGCATAACGGTCATAAAGTGTGGCTAGGGCAGTTTGGTCTTGTTTGGCAATTCTAGCTACAAGGGCGATTTCGTCAATACTTGGTTTTGCAGTCATTCAATTTTGGATTTTAGATTTTGGATTTACCCTATGTCTAAAGTTAGGGGACATAAATTTCATATCATTGCTAAAACCCACTCTTCCACTTCGGTAACAAAGATTTTTGTTCGCCAAGAGATCCAACCAGCAAATCTCGGCGTATATCAATTTGAATGGGAGGTTACTCCCTTCTCGGCAGAAGATTACCGAAGTAAAAAACCGCAGAGGCACAGAGGACACAGAGATTAGAACAGAGAAGTATAGGCAATTTTAGAGCGAGAAGGGAGTAATCGACCCAGTTTAAAAGTATTTTTGCTCTCAAAAATCACAAATATGTCAGGAGATATGGAAATGAAGAATACAACAGCAATTGTCCCTAAAAAATCGTTGCATCGCTTGAGCCTGAAAAACTTGAATCTGAAAAAAATTATCGGAGTAAGTGTACTAGCCTTGGGTTTAACCGTTGGTACCGCAGCAGTTATCCCCATGTTCGTTCAAGCTTCTGATCACGACGATGGGGAAGTGGATACCAAAGGTCGCAACCTGAATTTAACTGATTTATATGTATTCCGGGAAAAAGACCAAAATCCCAGTGCAAGTGGAGATGACTTGATCTTCGTCATGAATACCAATCCGCGCTCCGTTGCCCGTCAGCAATATTATTTCAGCAGCAATGCCCGTTATGAGTTCAAAATTAGCCGCGTTGCCAATAAAGATGCAACCCCCACAGGTAAAGAAGATGTCACCCTGCGATTTAAATTTAGCCGGCCCAACAGCCGAGGGGAGCAGAAATTCAGACTAATTGCGATCGCTAATGGCCGAAGAATTGGTTCTGATATTGGGACAACAACTCCCTTAAGTTCACATGAGAATCCAACTGTCAACGAACTACATTTAGGTAACTCCAAAGTTAGTGTATTTGCAGGATTGCGGGAAGATCCATTCTTCTTTGATGTTGAGCAATACTTCCGAGTTCGTGCGGGTGCTTTGGGTATAGGGCCCCAAGTTGGTTTCCGCTCACCTGACAAGGCTCTTGATTTTGCCACAGGATATAATGTCAATACTGTGACTGTTAGAGTGCCCCGCTCTTTACTACAAGGACATACTAAAGCCACAACCTTTGATGTATGGCAAACTATTTCTGTCAGAAACCCCCGCACTCGCAGATTTCAGCAGGTTGAACGTCTTGCACGGCCGGCTATTAACGAAGGTTTAATCTTTACTAACGATTTTCTCAATGCTTTTAATAGTATTCCTCCCTCTGCTGACTTAAGTAGTGCTGCTGCGCCGGTGGGAGCGGAAGCAAAACAAACCCTCATCGCTTTGGGTAATGATGATGCACGGGCCAATGCGCTTCTGGGTGCATTCCTTCCTGATGTGATGCGAATTGATACCACTCAAGCCAGTGGTTATGGCAGGGTTCTTAATGCTAAAGGTAGTCCTATCACCGGACGTTTACTGGAGGATGATGTAGTGGATACAACCTTAAGTGTACTGACCAATGGTGTAATTACCACCGATAACGTTTCCTATGAAGGTACTCCTGATAATCCAGCTCAAGGACACAAACCGTTAGAACCACAATTTCCTTACTTGGCATTGCCTAACTAGAGGGAACCAGATCCCCGACTTCTTTAAGAAGTCGGGGTTCTAAACACCTGCGACTCATCAGTAGTTCAAACATAAAAGGAACAACGGCAATGACACAAATTATTTACAAGCAAAAACTTAAACCGATTTGGCTGTTACTCCTAGCAGTCCCCATCGCAACTACCTTTGTAATCTCATATATCTATTCCCAATCTTCCCAACTTCCGGCACCTTATCGTTACTCTATTTCCCACTCCTTACCAGGAACCAACAATCGCCGAGCTACCATCCAACAAGAAATCAGCTTCTACCAACAAAAAATCCGCCAAAATCCACAAAGCGGCTTCAATTTAGCTTCCCTAGCCCAAGCATATTTCAAAATGGCAAAGGCAACTGGTGAAAGTAACTGGTATTTACTCGCAGAACAAGCAGCTAAACGCTCCCTTGCCAATTTACCTTTCAATAACCAAAGTGCAGTCATAGTTTTAGCACGGGTTGCCCAAGCTAGACATGATTTTACCGCAGCCATAGACCTATCACAACAGGTCTTAAAAATTCAGCCCGGTAATAAAAATGCCCTCGCTATTTTGGCCACATCTAATTTAGCCATAGGTAAACTACAAGAGGCAAAAGCCTCTGCTGATACCCTTGTCAACAAAATTCCCACCCAAAGCAATTTCACTTTACAAGCCTTGGTGTTGTCAGCACAAGGACAAGAGCAAGCAGCAATTGATACTTTTAAATTTGCCCTAGCTGCGGAAGAGGCTGGAGAAACTGGCAGCTCTGCATATACACGGGTATTAATCGGTCAGTTTTACTACAAACGAGGAAAATTCGAGCTAGCTAAAAACTTATACAAAGAAGCCTTGGGGATTATACCGAGATATCCCTTAGCCCTACTGCATCTAGCTCAACTGCAAACCAGACAAGGAAACTATCAAGCCGCAGAGAAGCTTTATGCCCAAGTCTTACCCAACTCCCAGAAATCATCTACAACTTACGATCATACCGTTTATCGAGGTAAAGCCAAACTCAAACAACTACAAGGGGAACAACAGCAAGCAGGAGAATTATTAACTAAAGCCGAAGACTTACTCAGACAAGAAAATGCCACGGGACATGATAAAGGTTCCTTTGGACATCGGCGAGAATTAGCCTGGTTGTTATTAGAAAAAAATAATCCTGAAGATACTGCCCAAGCCTTATCCTTAATGCAAGCAGAAATCAAGATTCGTCGGGATGCTCAAACTCTAGATACCCTTGCTTGGGCATTATATAACTCTGGAGCCATGAAGTCAGCCCAAAAAACTATCCAAGCAGCCTTGCAATTGGGTACAAAAGACGCTGCCATATTTTACCGTGCAGCTGGGATTGAAAAAGCATTGGGAAATAACCAGCAAGCTTTAATTTATCAAAAATTATCTCAACAAATTGACCCCACATTTGATAAACAAGCGCGGCGGGCATTGGGAATGGGATTAGAAAATATTGAACTTTAGATGGGGAATTTAAGATCGATGAAAAATCCGTGGCGTAAATATTGGCTGAGTATTATTTTATTCTTCCTATCACTAGTACTATCAATTGGCTTTAGTACTCCAACCTTGGCACATTGGGAAGATTTATCAGTTGCAGAAATTATTATCGGCAAGAAACAAACTGTAATTACACTGACTTTACCCACTAGCTTAGTAGCTTTTGGCGATGATAACCGGGATGGACAACTTTCCCAGGGAGAAACTACAATCCATAAAACAGAAATCGAACAGTTTTTAGGTAATAAAGTTAGTCTCACAGATAATGATGGAAAAAAAGGAGTGCTAACCGTTGTACCATCCCCAAACCTATCAGCAAATATCCAAGCTAACACTAATACCCATACCAACTTGGAATTAACTTACACTTGGTTGCAACCAGTGGTAGGACTTAAAATTAATTACGATTTATTTGTACCCAATATATCTACAGCTCGTTGTTTAGCTACGGTGATTCAAGGGGAAACAACTCAAAATTTAGTCTTCACACCGGAGCAACGAGAATTTACTTTAATTAATGCTCCCATACATCAACCTCCCGTACATCAACAAACTGTACGTAAATATTCTTGGGAATTAACTTTTCGTCGTTTAGTATCTGGGTGTATAGCTGCTACTGGCTTGTTTTGGTTCGCACAACGAGCTTGGGGAATGTTTTGAATTTACCACTAATGCATATTTATAATAGTTGATAGTTGACAGTTAACAGTTGACAGTCCTTGAGTCGAACAATACTGTCTTAACCAATATTTCCATTACTATAACAGGAAGATGGGAAAATATTGAGGTGCGTACATGGGTGTGTCAATGGAAAGAATACTAGAACCAGAAGTAATGGACAGTATGGAAGAAACCATTGCTTATGATGGGATGGATTTCACCCAAATTAATACTGCTTTTGCCAAAGATGCCATAACACTTTGCCCATTAGAATCCCCTATGATTTTAGATGCTGGCACTGGTACTGCTCGAATTCCCATTTTAATGTGTCAAATGCAACCAAAATATCAAATTACTGCCATTGATATGGCTCAAAGTATGTTGCAAGTTGGTAATCAAAACGTTAAAAAGGCTGGGTTACAAAATCAAATTCGCCTGGAATTAGTTGATAGCAAATGTCTACCCTATGCAGATGGGCATTTTGATATGGTTATTTCCAATAGTCTGGTTCACCATTTACCTAATCCCTTACCTTTCTTTCAAGAAATTAAACGAGTATTAAAACCCAATGGTGGTATTTTTTTAAGGGATCTATTTCGTCCTATTGATAAGCAAGCAGTAAATACTTTAGTTAATAGTATTGCTACGGAATGTGACGAGCATCAGCAAAAATTATTCCGGGATTCTCTCCACGCTGCATTCACCTTAAAAGAAGTGGAAGAATTAATTACCAAAGCTGGATTAGAAGGGGTAAAAATATATCAAAATTCAGATAGACATTGGACAGCACAGAGACATGGGAGTATTACTAATTAATTCTTCGGTTACAATCGAATTTCTCGGTGTTATTATGTTGCTGCGATCGCAACTTTGGTAGTCAATTAGGGAAATCACCACCTAAAGTAATTAGTCAATACATTGCAATAAAAAGTAACAATATTTTATATTACGGTAGGAAGCTGATAACAACAGTCTTCTATTAATATTCATCGCCTATATAAACTCGAATATGTAGGTGCTGATATCTTTGCGTGCATATGTGCACCTAGTAGGAAATAATTATGAAAGTACAGTGGCAAAAACTATTTATTAAAACTTCTGTTTGGTTAACAGCTGAAATTCTATTGAACGTAATAGGGTTAGACAACCTGGCTGATTATAGTGAATTCATGGTTAATAATCAAGCTTTATCACAAGTTACGCAAGCATTTAGCCATCTCATTACCTTAGTGATTTAACCATGTTTTAAAACATTATATTAGCGATCGCTAATTTATTGATCGCGCGTAAAACCCCATCCCCTTGCGGGTGGGGCGGTTGACAGGATGGCAATACTTCTGGGTTTGTCATGCTAATTTATATGAAATCCGGATGATTAGTTAGCGCAAAAACCTCACCCCCTTTCCCTCTCCTTAGTAACCAGAGGGGTGTCCGCACGACGGGGTGAGGTGACGACAATATGGTAAGTCCCAAAGCGGATTTGATATTATGTGTACCTTATGTTTTGTTGGTGCTTTTGTTAATATGCTCCTTAATTTTTTGTTTGCGCTTTTCTAAACTGGCAGATGACAGATCAAAATCAACCCCACTGCGAGCCAAGTGTTGCATCACCAGCTTTTTTCGACTTTCGGGTGTTTGAAATGTAATTGTTGGAGTTGGGGCTGGGGGAGGAGGTGGAGGAGGAGTTGGGGTCGGAGTTGCTGCTGGTGCTGGTTTTGGCTCGGAAGATTTTAAGCTTGTAGAAGGAAGCTTGATTTTTACGTTGCTTGTTTGTTGTAAATGTTCCAGAATGCGCCGTTTGCGCTCATTGTCTATCATAACTTCTCCTGTGAATTAAAATAACCCCAAATAATCCTTTTAAGAATGAAATATTGACCAAAACCAAGTGATTGTAAAATACAGATTTATAGCAATAACTAGATCAAGCCCAATTGAGACAAAACACTCTGACCTGTAAGTAACTCAGTTGCTATGGCAATAATGAAGCCTAACATTGCTAAACGACCATTCCAGGTTTCAGCGAATTTGGTAAAACCAAATTTAGATTGTTGATTTTCCATGACTTTAATCTCCGTTTAATTTTTTTGAACTTCGATAATATATAAAGAAATATTACAAATCACATTGTAAACATTTATTTCAAAAAAGTCTCCATGTTCTCATACTGAATTTTCACCCTAGTAATTGCTACATTTTTTACACTGGGTTGCCATCACCACTAAATCATGGAGTCTCCAATCGACGGAAAATCCCCATTATTACTGATAATTCTCTTTTCCCCAGCTTGAAATATGAGAGAGTAAGCTGGAGTTGTGCCTCCTATTGGTAAAGGATTAAGAGCAAAACCACACTTGCACACCAATAGTTATATTAGAAAATGATTAAAAAACTTTACAAAAGTATATAAAATCTGTTAAATTTTGTAAAATACACCCATTTCATAAATCCATGTATGTGTTAAGCCCCAATTTACTGACTTAAGAGACTTTTGTTATGTATTCTGGGCTACATTTGCTGGTTAAAGTCTTTTTTTTGTGATTACATTATTAATTTAGTTTTATGAAACCTACTAAACCCACTACGGATCTAATTCGTACCTATCTAAAAGAAATTGGTCGTTTTCCTTTGTTAACCCACGAACAAGAAATCCTCTATGGGAAACAAGTACAGCGGTGGGTAGCCCTACAGAAGGTGAGAATATCTATGGGTGAGAATCTGGGTTACGAGCCTAGTTTAGAAGAATGGGCACAGGAAGCGAATTTATCCATCGCAGATTTACAATTAGCAATTGAACAAGGGCAAAATGCCAAGCAGAGAATGGTAGAGGCTAATTTGCGATTGGTAGTATCCATTGCGAAAAAGTACTTAAAACGCAATGTGGAAATGTTGGATTTAATTCAGGAAGGGACAATCGGTTTGCACAGGGGTGTGGAGAAATTTGATCCCACCCAAGGCTATCGATTTTCCACCTATGTTTACTGGTGGATTCGACAAGCCATCACAAGAGCGATCGCAGAGCAAGGTCGTACCGTTAGGTTACCAATTCATATTACAGAAAAACTGAATAAAATCAAGAAAGCCCAGCGTGATTTAACTCAGAAATTAGGAAGGACTGCAACCATTGCAGAATTGTCTGCTGAACTTGGCCTAAAGACTGAGAAAGTCCATGAATATCTAGAGAGATCCCGGCGAATTATGCCTTTAGATATGAGTGTGGGAGATGATGAAAATACGGAATTTAGTGCTTTGTTAAAAGATACCAACATTTCCCCGGAAGATTATGTCACTCAGTCTTCTTTAAGGGATGATTTAGATAAATTAATGACTAATTTGACACATCAACAGCGACAGGTGATTTCTCTGCGTTTTGGATTGGATAATGGTAAAGCTTTGACATTAACTAAAATCGGCGAATGGTTAGATATTAGTAGGGAGTCCGTGCGTCAGTTGGAGAAACAAGCATTGAAGCGATTGCGCCAAAGTAAGGTAAATCTACAGGAATATTTGGTCAGTTAGTTCGCAAAAAGGCATTGCTCAATCATCATTAAACCCTAGTGGTTCATCGCATTAGTTTTGATGGATAAATTGAATATCCCTATTTCCCTTCTTTCTTCTTTCCTTTGCGCCCTTTGCGCCTAAAGCCCTAGCCCTTTCAGGGCGGCTACGCCAACGGGCATGGCGAGAGCTAATGCGGTTCATTATTCAAACCATCATATTTTATGCGATGAACCACTAGTAGTCTGTCCCATTAATCTTGACGAGTCGCGGTGTTTAGATCCCCGACTTCTTTAAGAAGTCGGGGATCTGTTGCCCCTCATAACTAATGGGACAGAATTCTATTCCCTGACTTTGGCAGAACTTATTACTTATTACTTTACTGTAACCGTATACTGACACTACCTGCATGGGCGGGTAAACCTTCTGCTTGGGCTAGGGTAACTGCGGCCTTGCCAATTTCTTGTAATGATTGCTGGGAGCATTCTAAATAAGTAATCCGTTTCATAAAATCATACACACTTAAGCCGGAGGAAAAACGGGCGGATCTAGCAGTGGGTAAAACATGGTTTGGTCCGCCCACATAATCACCAATGGCTTCTGGAGTGTGTCTCCCCAGAAAAACACTACCAGCACAGCGAATCTGTTGGGCTAGTTGTCGCGGCTCATCTACGCATAATTCCAGATGTTCTGGTGCTAATTTATTTACCAAATCCATGCTAGTTGCCAAGTCTGACACCACAATTACAGCACCATATTCTTCCCAACTGGCACCTGCTACCTTTTGACTGGGTAAGTCCTGGAGAATATCTGCGATCGCATCAACAACTTGGTGGGCAAAATTTTCTGAATCTGTAATTAGGATGGATTGGGCACTGGGGTCATGTTCTGCTTGGGACAACAAATCCCAGGCAATCCACTGGGGATTATTTTTGTCATCTGCAACTACCAGAATTTCCGATGGCCCGGCAATGCTATCAATACCAACAATGCCATATACTTGACGTTTAGCTTCTGCAACATAGGCATTACCAGGCCCGACAATTTTATCAACGGGGGCAATACTTGCGGTGCCATAGGCTAAAGCACCTACTGCTTGGGCTCCTCCAATACTGTATATTTCCGTTACCCCGGCAATTTGGGCAGCTGCCAAAACTACGGGATTGATTTCGCCCCTAGGGGTAGGTACCGTCATCACAATTCTGTCTACACCAGCGATTTTAGCCGGTAAAGCATTCATTAATACGGAGCTGGGATAACTAGCCCTACCACCGGGTACGTAAATCCCTACAGTAGATAAAGCTACCCAATTTAAACCCAAATTAACCCCTACTTCATCGGTATAGGCAATATTTTGGGGTAGTTGTTTTTGGTGAAAAGCAGTAATCCGCTCCCCAGCGATTTCCAAAGCTGCCTTTACATCAGCAGGGCATTGTTGTGCATAGTGAGCGATCGCTTCACTACCCAGAGCCAAGGAGGTAGGATTATATTGGTCAAAACGATTGGTATATTCCCTAATCGCTTGATCACCGCGTACCTTGACATCAGCCAGAATTTCTCGTACCGTTCCACTAACATCCACCGTAGCTTCTCGGCGATCGTTTACTAAGGCTGTAAATTTAGCATTAAAATCTTGGTCAGTGGCTTTCAAGAAGTCCATAAACAAACTCCTAGGTTGTGGAATGTGTGGGGGTAATTCTTTAGTTTAAAGCGATTATGTCCCAACTCATGCAATTTTATCCGTTGCCTATTGTGGATTATCCGTTGCCTATTGTGGATTATCCGTTGCCTATTTTAGATTATCCGTTGCCTATTTTAGATTGTTATACATCACTCCCTCACTTTGGGCGGGGAAACCCCGCCCCTACTCACTCCCTCACTCTTAACTCTCAACTCTCAACTCTTAACTCTTAACTCTCCTGCTTAAGGTACAATCAACACTGGACAAGGAGCAAGATTAATCACGCGGTTAGTAACACTATCTGTTACACCTTCCTCGGTTAATCCCAATCCCCGACAACCCATAACAATTAGGTTTGCGTTTACCTCATCGGCCACATCACAAATGGTAAAAGCTGGTTTGCCTTGTTGTTCAATTACTTGAGCTGCAATACCTTGTTGAGTAAACAAAGATTTGGCATTCTCCAACAATTTAGCCACCGTCTCCGGTGAAGACATAATTTCCCCCGTTGGGGATTCTGGTTCTTCCACCACACTCAGCAGAATCAAGCGGCTGCTGTAAGTGTTGACAATATTGATAACTACATCAACCGCCTCCCTTGCTTCTCGGCTTTGATCTATGGGAAATAAAACAGTTTTGAACATTACATTTACCTCCGTCCGATACAAAAAAGCTAACAAATGCTAACAAATGTGTGCTTTTTCTTCCTGTTTCCACCTGGAAGTGTCGGCACTATCCAGTCCACAGGCTAGCACGGTCAATCTGACCGCTTCTTGTCGTAAATTAATAGCTGCATTCCAATCTCTATCACACTCAAAACCACAATGATCGCACTGGAACACTCTTTGAGACAGTGACAGGGATGATTTTTTCGCACCACAACTTGAGCAAGTCTTACTGCTAGGATAAAATCTATCCACAATTACTAACTTGCTGCCATACAGTTGTGTTTTATATTCTAGCTGCCTTCTAAATTCATAAAAGCCCATATCTGATATAGCTTTTGATAATTTCCCATTTGCTAACATCCCCGATATATTTAAATCTTCTATCCCTATCACTGCGTGGTTTTTGCTGATATAAGTGGTGATTTTATGTAATGTATCTTTTCTGATGTTGGCTATTTTTTGGTGTAATCTTGCTATTTTGATTTGTGCTTTTGTGTAGTTATTAGAACCTCTTTGTTTATGTCGGCTCAAATATTGCATTCTTGCTAATTTAGCTTCATACTTTTTATAACTTTTTACTCCATCATATATTTCTCCTGTTGATAATGTTGCTAGATGATTTATGCCTAAGTCAACTCCTACAAACTTTTGATTTGTCTGTCTTTCATTGACTTCTACTTCTATTTTCCAAGAAATAAACCACTTGTCAGCTCGTTTACTGATGGTGATAGATTTCGGTTTATATCCTGTGGGGAGAATTTCATAAGTCTTGAGCCAGCCAATTACAGGAACTTTGATTTTTTTATACTCAATTTTTATAGACCCATCTAAGGTAAAAGAATCATGTTTGCCTTTTTTCTTAAACTTAGGAAACCCTTTAGTTTTTTTGAAGAAGGACTTAAAGGCATCTGACAGATATCTCAATGCATATTGAGGGGCGCATTTAGATACCTGATAATACCAAGGATGGGTAGATTTAATGGCTGCTACTAACCATTTGTGTAAATCTATGGCTGTGGGAAATTTGATTTTGCCTTCAGGATTAAGTTTGTTATGTAATAATACCTGTTGACATAATGCTAACCCTTGGTTCCAAGCGTGCCTAGCTACTCCTGCGTGTTGTGCCAGTAGTAGTCTTTGTTGCTTGTTGAGGAGGAGTTGGGTTTTGAATCCTAGTAGCATACAGGTATTGTACGACAAAATACCAATCTAGTTACAATAGCTGATGACTTTGACGCTTGAGCATAAGTAAGCAATTGGTAGTCATTATTAGCTTTTAGCTTACTGTTAATTAACCCCCTAACTCCGGTAAAATCTTGATGGTTCTACTTACAAAACAATAACAAAAAGGCAATCAGGAGGTTTGTGCTGTGGGAAAAAAAACTTTAGCAAATTTATCTGCCAGTGATTTATCTGGTAAGCGTGCTTTAGTAAGGGCTGATTTTAATGTACCTCTTGATGATGCAGGTAAAATAACAGACGATACTCGCATTCGTGCGGCTCTGCCAACCATCCAAGATTTAATCAACAAGGGAGCTAAGGTGATTTTAAGCAGTCACTTTGGTCGTCCCAAGGGTAAAGTTAATGAAAAAATGCGCCTAACACCAGTGGCTCAACGCTTATCTGAGTTGTTAGGGAAGGAAGTCATTAAGTGTGACGACTGTATTGGTGATGATGTGGCTGCAAAAGTAGCAGCAATGGAAAACGGACAAGTAATGTTACTAGAAAATGTCCGCTTCTATGCTGAAGAGGAGAAAAACGACCCTGAATTTGCCAAAAAATTAGCTGCTAATGCTGATTTATATGTCAATGATGCTTTTGGTACTGCCCACCGCGCCCATGCTTCTACTGAAGGGGTAACTAACTATTTGAGTCCTTCTGTGGCTGGATATTTAATTGAAAAGGAATTGCAATACCTGCAAGCCGCAATTGAAAATCCCCAACGTCCCTTAGCGGCAATTATTGGTGGTTCTAAGGTTTCCAGTAAAATTGGCGTGATTGAAACCCTGCTGGAGAAGTGTGACAAGTTAATCATTGGTGGAGGAATGATTTTCACCTTCTATAAAGCCCGTGGTTTGAGTGTTGGTAAGTCTCTGGTGGAAGAAGACAAGCTAGAGTTAGCTAAGTCTTTGGAAGCTAAGGCGAAGGAAAAAGGCGTAACTTTCTTGTTACCTACCGATGTAGTCTTGGCAGATAATTTTGCTCCAGATGCAAATTCCCAAACTGTCAGCGTCGATAATATCCCCGATGGTTGGATGGGTTTGGACATTGGTCCTGATTCCGTCAAAGTATTCCAAGAGGCGCTTGCAGATTGTAAGGGCGTGATTTGGAATGGACCTATGGGTGTATTTGAGTTTGATAAGTTTGCTGTCGGTACAGAAGCAATCGCTCATACTTTAGCAGAAATTGGTAAAGGTGGTGCTACTACTATTATTGGTGGTGGTGATTCTGTAGCTGCTGTCGAGAAAGTTGGTTTAGCCGAGCAAATGAGCCATATCTCCACTGGTGGTGGTGCTAGCTTGGAATTACTGGAAGGTAAGGTACTTCCTGGAATTGCTGCTTTAGATGAAGCCTAAATATTGATGTACTCCCTGGGCTAAATCCCCAGGGATTCTCAAAGGATATTACGAGGCAGGATGAATCCGTGCCTCTCCATCCTTCTTCCTGCTTGTTTGACTCTTATCT
>JAAUYD010075303.1_pt1 | contig 14367 bp, 14 predicted proteins | sample 7278101 | NCBI WGS metagenome assembly JAAUYD01 (sample SAMN14350128, study PRJNA611818) | marine sediment metagenome | isolation source: surface marine sediment (0.6m) | place: French Polynesia: Moorea | collected 2018-08
GGACAGGGTCTGCGGCACCGTATCGCGGACGACGTTGACGACCGTCCCGTCGGCGCGTGCAAATATCATATCGAGCGGAATATAGGTGTTCTTCATCCACATCGAGCGAATTTCTTCGGTCTCGTAAATGAAGAGCATGCCGGTGCGTTCCGGCATATCGCGCACGAACATCAGGCCGCGGCGCTGCTGTTCGTAGTCGGTTGCGAGATAGACCTCGAACTCGAGCCGCTCGCCACGATCGTTGACGACGGTCAACGCCCCGAAGGCAAACTCGCCGTCGAGACCCGGTATCGTGCCGCCTTGCGGGGCAGCCGTCTGCGGCGAGCAGGCAACCTGTGCCGCCGCCAGGAGTGCGAACAGGATCCTCATGTGCCGTTCCAGTCGGCGATGCCGGAGAAATTCAGATCCCGAACGTCAACGTACGCGTCGCCATTGAACTCGCCAAGCGGTCCGACACACGTTACTCGACCTGCGACGACGTACGGGCCATCCATGCCTGCGACTGGTGTGTTGGTGTCGACGTCGGTCCAGCACGCGCCGAGGTTGGGTGTGCTGAAGAATCGACCACTGCCATCGACGGTGATCGTCACGATACTATCGAATTCCGCGCCGGTCTCGCCGGCGTCCAGTTCGGGTAATGCGATGATGATGGCCAGACGCTCGCCAGCGACGTCGCCTGCGAATCGCAGCCGCACGCCGCGATTGTCCGGCCGACCCATGCTTTCGCAGCTCAGCTCGGGATCTTGCCAATCCACGCTGGCGTTGAGCCCACCCGAAAGTGCTGCCTTTACATAGCCGGCAGCACCGCAACTCGAGGCGACGGGCGCCGGGTCAGGCTCGGGCGGGGGAAGTGTCGGCGCGTCCTCGGCACATCCGGCCAACGCCAGTGCGACGAAACCGATTCCAAGGGAATCCCTTAATAGTTGCAATGTCTTAGGTCATCCAAGGTCGAATTTCCGGCCAATGGTACTAGAAGTGGCGTCAGCGTTATCCATGGCCTATGGATAATGCTGTCTCCACTTCTATAATGTCACGCCGCTTTACTGGCACGCTGGTTCCCATACGGAGTAATTGATGAGCGTCAAAGAACAATTCCACAAGCTCGAGGCGCACGCGAGCAGCCTGATCATCGGCCAGGCACACCTGATCAACCGCATGTTGATCGCGCTGTTGTGTGACGGCCACCTGCTCGTCGAGGGGGCGCCCGGACTGGCCAAAACGCGCGCGATCAAGGTGCTGGCAGAGAGTATCGAGGGTGATTTCCATCGCCTGCAATTCACGCCCGACCTGCTGCCGGCCGATCTGACGGGCACCGATATCTATCGCCCGCAGGAAGGCACGTTCGAATTTCGCAAGGGACCGCTGTTCCACAACCTGATTCTCGCGGACGAGATCAACCGCGCGCCTGCCAAGGTGCAGTCGGCGTTGCTCGAAGCCATGGAGGAGCGCCAGATCTCGGTCGGCGACAAGACATATCCGCTCGATGGCCTGTTCATGGTCATGGCGACGCAGAACCCGATCGAGCAGGAGGGCACCTACCCGCTGCCGGAAGCGCAGCTCGACCGCTTCCTGCTGCAGGTCCAGGTTGGCTATCCGAGCGTCGAGGACGAGCGCCGCATACTCGTGCTCAATCGCGACGAGGCGAAGATCGGCGAACGCGATGCATTCCAGCCGCCGGAGCTCTTGTCGAGCGATTCGGTAATGCAGGCGCGCATGGACATTCTCAACCTGCACCTTGCGCCGGAGCTCGAGGAGTACATCGTTAACGTGGTCGTTGCGACGCGCAACCCGGGTGCCATCGACGCATCGCTTGCAGGTCAGGTCCTGTACGGTGCGAGCCCGCGCGCGAGCATGGGAATTGACCGCGCGGCCCGGGCACACGCCTGGCTTGCGGGCCGGGACTATGTCGGGCCTGAGGACATACAGGCCGTGGCGCCCGACGTGCTGCGGCATCGGCTCGTACTCAGTTTCGAGGCCGAGGCCGACGGTGTAGAACCCGACACTATCGTCAAGGGCATTCTTGACGGGGTCGGGGTCCCGTAGGTCGATTGACTGTGCGCCTGGATCAAATTCATGAGGGTGCATCACCGGTCAGTGTCAGCCAGCCTGGCCTGATACGGCTGTCCGGGCCTGCTCGGGCCATTGCGCTCGACGTGCTGCGCGTGAACTCGCTCCAGACCGGAGCGTATGTGTCACGGTTTCGCGGGCGCGGCATGGAATTCGACGAGTCGCGGCCATACCAGCCTGGTGACGACCCGCGTAGCATCGACTGGCGCGTGACCGCCCGTAGCACAACGGCCTACACCAAACTGTTCCGCGAGGAGCGCGAAAGGCCCGTATTGGTCGCCGTCGATCTGCGTTCGAACATGCACTTTGCAACCCAGGGTTGCTTCAAGTCGGTCAATGCGAGCCGCGCTGCCGCACTGCTGGCCTGGGCGGCGCATCACCGGGGCGATCGGCTGGGCGGTCTGATCTTTGGCGACACGAGCCACCGCGAGCTCAAGCCACGACTCGGGCGACGCTCGGCGCTGCGCTTCGTGCATGAACTTGCGGAGCATCGGGACTGGCACCAGCGTCAGGTCGAACCGACCGGCCTCGATCCCTTCCTGCAGGCGATGTCTGCGCTACGGCGTGTTGCTCGTCCCGGCAGTCTGGTCGTCGTGATCAGCGATTTCGCGGGCTTCGATCGTGCCGCGCAGGCGTACCTGTCCAGCGTGGCGCGGCACAGCGAGGTGTTGGCCGTATTCCTGAACGATCCGCTCGAGCGCGAGCTGCCGCCGCCGGGTCGTTATCGCCTCGTTGCCGAAGACGACGAACTCGCGATTGATACCTATGCCGCTCCGGCGCGTCGCGACTACGCGCAGGCCTTCGAGGAGCGGCTGCAAACTATCGAGCGTTTCTGTCACACCTATCACGTACATCTGATGCCGATGTCTACGGACGATGATCCGGTGACCGCGTTGCAGACGGCACTCGGACGCAGGACACACTAGCAATGAACGAAGACGCGCTGCCGCTCAGGGACCTGCACCTGCCCGATAGCATCGGGTGGTGGCCACCGGCGCCCGGCTGGTGGATTCTTGCAGTGATCCTGGCTGCGGGGCTTGCCTATTTCGCATGGCGCTGGACCCGGGCCTGGCGATTCAATGCGCCTCGGCGGTTCGCGCTGCGCGAACTCGCGCGCATCGAGAAGGAATACCTGGAGCACCGCAATCCGGTGGCGCTTGGGAAGCAGCTGTCTGAGTTGTTGCGGCGCGGCATGCTGGCGTATGCGCCGCGCGGCGAGGTCGCCGGTCTGACTGGCGATGCCTGGCTCGCCTGGCTCGACCGCGGCATGCCGTTACCCTATTTTCATACGGAAGGCGGCAAGAGCCTGCAAAACCTGCCGTACCGCGATCCGCATGGCGACTTTGCCGATGTCGATATTGACGCGCTGATCTCCGCCATGCGCTTGCGACTTCATACTCCGCTGAGGGAACCGGTCTGATGTGGTCCCTGGCCTGGCCGTTCGTGCTACTCGCGCTGCCACTCCCATGGTTGGTGCGCAAACTCCTGCCCGAGGCGACCGGGCTGGGCGAGGCCGGGCTCAAGGTGCCGAACCTGTCGGGTTTCGAGACGCTACGTGACCGCTCGGACGCCGAGCAGATGCTCAACTGGCGGTTCTGGGTTGCCGTCCTTGCCTGGTGCCTGCTCGTCATCTCAGCCGCCCGGCCCGAACGCATCGGTGACGAACTCGATGTTCCTGTGGCGGGACGCAACCTGATGATGGCCGTCGACCTGTCCGGCAGCATGGACCAGAAGGACTTTGAACTCGGCGGCCGCCGCGTCGATCGGCTTACTGCGACCAAAGCAGTGGCAAGCGACTTTATCGAGCGCCGCGAGGGGGATCGCATCGGACTGATCCTGTTCGGCGAGCGTGCCTATTTGCAGGTACCGCTGACGCTGGACCGGGATACGGTCAAGATTCTGCTGCTGGAGGCCGAGATTGGTCTTGCTGGTGAGAAAACCGCCATAGGCGATGCGATCACGTTGGCGGTACGTCGTGTACACGAGCAGGAAGAGGATGCAGGTGAGCAGGTTCTCGTCCTTCTGACGGACGGTGCAAATACGGCCGGCGAGGTTATGCCGCTCAAAGCAGCCGAGCTCGCTCAGCAGGTGGGCCTGAGGGTATACACGATCGGTATCGGCGCCGAGTCGATGGATGTGTCCTCGCTGCTCGGTGGCCGGCGCGCGATTAACCCTTCGGCGGATCTTGACGAAGAAACTCTGACGCGCATTGCCCAGCTCACCGGCGGGCGTTATTTCCGTGCCACCGACACAGCGAGCTTGCAGGATATCTACGCGCTCGTGGACGAACTCGAACCTGTGGAGGAGCCAGAGTCGGGCTTCCGCCCCGTCAAATCCTATTTTCACTGGCCACTCGGTGCCGCGCTGGCGCTGGTTGGGTTGTTGTGTGTCGCGAGCCTGACGCAGCGTGTCAGTTTGCGCCACCGCGCGGAGGTGCGGGCACATGCTGGCTGAGTTTCACTGGCTGCGGCCCGCCTGGCTGCTGGCGATTCCATTGATCGTCGTCCTGGCCGTCATGTTTGCGCGTCGTCAGCTCGGCGCCGGCAACTGGCGCGATGTCGTCGATCCCGCGTTGATGCCGTACGTGTTGTCCCGCACGGCGGGCCTCGGGCGTGATCGGCGCTGGATACTCTTCGGGCTCGCTGGCATTGTCGCGGCCGCCGCGTTGGCGGGGCCGGCTTGGCAGCGCATTGACCAACCGGTGTTCCGTGCTGAGCAGGCGATTGTCATTGCGCTCGACCTGTCGAGATCGATGAATGCCGAAGACATCGCGCCGAGCCGTCTGTCGCGCGCACAGCTCAAGATCCTCGGTATTCTCGACAGGCGCGAGGGCGGTCAGACCGCGTTGCTCGTTTATACCTCGAATGCTTTTACCGTGACACCGCTCACGGACGACGCCGACACCATTGCGGCTCTCGTCAACAGCCTGAGCACCGACATCATGCCTAGCCGCGGCAGCTATCCCGAGGTCGGAATTCGCAAGGGGCAGCAGCTGCTCGAACAGGCCGGAGTCGGTTTCGGCGAGGTCCTTCTTATTGCCGACGGCGGTGCATCGCCTGCCGCGGAGAAAGCGGCCCGCGATCTGCGCGAGGCCGGGTTCACGCTTTCAGTCATGGGTGTCGGTACTCGCGAGGGCGCGCCGATTCCGCGGCTTGCGGGAGGCTTCGTGACCGACGGTCGCGGCAAGATCGCAGTTGCGCGCCTCGAGGAACGCGGCCTGAGCGACCTTGCGCAGGCCGGCGGCGGGCGTTTCGCCGTGCTTTCGGCTGACGATGGCGATCTCGATCATCTGCTATCCGGTCAGGTTTCGACAGCCGTTGCATCCGAGGACGATTCGCTCGTGACCGATCAATGGCGCGAAGAAGGGCCGTGGCTCGTCTTGATGTTGCTGCCACTGGCGGCGCTTGCATTCCGGAAAGGCTGGATTCTCGTGCTTGTCGTATTTGTCGCACCGTTGCCGGCACAGGCATCGTTCTGGGACGACCTGTGGCTCAATAAGGACCAGCAGGCGCAGAAGGCGCTCGAGGAAGGCGCGGCAGACGATGCGGCTGCGCTCTTCGAGAATACTGAATGGCGTGGTGTCGCGCGCTACCGTGCAGGCGACTATTCAAGAAGCGCCGACGAGTTTGCCGAGGGAGGCGACACACGCAATCTTTACAATTTTGGCAATGCGCTGGCGCAAAAGGGCGATTTCGACGCGGCCATCGATGCCTACGAAAAGGTATTGGACGTTGAACCCGGCAACGAAGACGCACAGTTCAACCTCGACTACGTGAGGAAGCTCAAGGAACAACAACAGCAGCAGGAGCAACAAACACAGGGCGACGATCAACAGTCGACGCAAAACCCGGGCGGCGACGGGCAACAGTCCGAGGGGGAGGGCGAACAGAATCAGGAAGGCAGCGAGGGTCAGTCGCAGTCTGATCAACAATCCCAGGAAAGTGACTCGATGCAGCGCGGTGAGGAAGAAATGAGCGAGGAGGACCTGCAGGCCCTGCAGGAAGAGCTGCAACGAGCGGCCGAAGAGGCGCAGCAAGGCGAGCAGCCCCAGCAAATGTCTGCAGCCGAACTCGCCGAGCTCAGGCAACAGCAGGAACAACAACAGGCCATGGAGCAGTGGCTGCGGCGAATTCCCGATGACCCGGGCGGCTTGCTGCGCCGCAAGTTTCGCTACCAGTACCAGCGCTATGGCAAAGACCAGGAGGGTCGGGACGTGTGGCCCGACGATGAGGTGCAACCGTGGTAACAGCAGGCAGAGTGATACAGCGATGGATGGCGGGCGTGGTGTGCCTGATGCTCGCCTTGCCTGTTTTCGCCGAGGTCACGGCGCGTGTGGATCGACCCACCGTCGATCTCAACGAATCGTTCACGCTCGAGGTAACCATCGACGAGACGACCGATATTGAACCGGATTTCAGCGTGCTCGAAGAGAGCTTCTACGTTGGCCAGATCAGCGTGCTGACGAACACGTCGATTCTCAACGGCGAAATCCAGCGCAGCAAGACCTGGAGCATCGCGCTGATGCCCAGGACGACCGGCGTGCAGGAGATCCCGGCTGTCGCGGTGGGCAGGGAGAGAAGCAATCCCGTGCGCATCATGGTCAATGAACCGACCAATCTGCCGCCCGGCGAGGCTGACGTCTTCGTCACCAGCGATGTTGACGTCGATGAGACGTACGTGCAGGCACAGATCCTGTACCGCATTCGTATCTATCGTGCAGTTGCCACGCGGCAACCGGCGCTCCGGGACCCGACGATCTCCGGTGTCGAGGTGCTTGCAGAAATTGCGGGCGACGAGCGCCAGTATGAGGCTGTGCTCAATGGCCGCGCCTACAATGTTATTGAGCGAGTTATCGCACTGTACCCGCAGGAAAGTGGCGATGTGCAGATTTCACCGGCTCGATTTGAGGCGCGTGTATTGCGCAACGGCCGCATCACGGGCCGCAAGGTATTTGAGTCCGAAGCGCATACCGTCAACGTGTTGCCTATCCCGGCTCCGCCGGCGGAGTACCCTGATGCAAGCTGGCTCCCCGCCCGCGACGTGCAGATCAGCGAAGAATGGTCGGCGCCACCCGACGAACTCAAAGCCGGAGAGCCCGTGACGCGCGTTGTAACGTTGTCGGCGCTCGGGCAGATAGAAACCCAGTTACCGTCAATCGACTTCCCCGAGGTCGAAGGCCTCAACATTTATGCGGACCAGCCGGAGCTCGGCCGCGCACTCGAGGGCGGCGGAATTCGGGGCACGCGCAAGGATCAGTACGCAATTATCGGTCTGGTTGGTGGCGCACCGGAGTTGCCCGCCGTCGAAGTGCCGTGGTGGGACATCGAAGCCGGCGAATGGCGTACCGCGACCCTGCCGCCGCGCGTTCTTGCGGTCGAGGGACCGACCCTGGCCGAGCCGCCGCCCGAGGCCGTCACGCCACTCGTACCCGAGGAGCAGCCCGATGCCGTCGACGATTCTCGGACGGCACAGCTGGCCGTTGATAACTTCTGGCAGCGTGCTGCCGAAATCCTCGCCGTACTTTGGATCCTGACGCTCGTCGGTTGGTGGTGGTCGTCGCAATCTCGGGCGCGCAAACCTCGCACTTTGCGAGAGCCTCAACCACTGCCCGTGCACAAACAACAGGGCAATTGCCTAAAACGTGCGCGCAAAGCTGCCGTTGCCGGCGATGCAGCGGAGGTTCGCGCGGCAGTCATCGAGTGGGGCCGGTTGCAGTGGCAACAGGCCGCGCCGCGCAGCATTGGCGAGATTGCAGATCGCGTAGAGCCGCCGTTGGCGGAGCAACTGCGCGCGTTGTCATCGGCGAGCTACGGCCCTAACGGCGAAGGCTTCGACGGCGCAGCGCTCGCGCAGGCACTCAAGGCGCCGACGATTCGCGCCGAGCATGCCGCCGTCAGGTCCAATGAGGCATTGCCGCCGCTGATGCCGCCGGGTGTTGCCAGCTAGCCGGGCCGCGAATCCGGGTCTTACCAGTGCCCGGAGTTCTCCATCGAGGCCCACGGTTCCCGCGGCGGCAACGCGTCACCCTTCTGCAGCAGCTCAATCGAGATATTGTCAGGCGAGCGCACGAATGCCATGTGGCCGTCGCGAGGCGGTCGGTTGATCGTCACGCCGGCGTCCATGAGCCTTTGGCAAAGCGCATAGATATCATCGACGCGGTAAGCCAGGTGGCCAAAGTTTCGACCTTCACGATACTCCTCGGGATCCCAGTTGTAAGTGAGTTCGACCTGGGCTTCTTCGTCGCCCGGCGCGGCCAGAAAAATCAACGTAAAGCGACCCTGTTCGCTCTCGTGGCGCCGCAGTTCGTTCAGGCCCAGCTGGTTGCAGTAGAAGTCGAGGGATGCGTCGATATCGGATACGCGCACCATCGTGTGAAGGTATTTCATTGCCTTGCTCCGCGTACGGCTTGATCGCACAATGTTCGTCCATCGTTACGCCGCGGGCAAGCGCAACCAGTGAACGGCATTCGAACGGTAACACTCGATCTCGACGACACGCTCTGGGATATTCTCCCGGTCATCAAGCGTGCCGAGGTCCGGCTGTACGAATGGCTCGGCGAGCACTACCCGGCGATCACCGAGATGTTCGCCATGGAGGAAATGCGCATCCTGCGCAAACAGGTGCTCGAAAGACACGCAGACAAGGTCCATGACCTGACCTTTCTGCGCCGCGCAGTTCTGACCGAGGCCGCGACGGCAGCGGGCTATAAGGTGTTTGCCGTTGACGAAGCGTTCGCAGTGTTTGACGCGGTCCGCAACGACGTCGATATGTTTCCCGAATCGCGGCCGGCGCTGGAGGCACTTGCGGAACGATTTACCCTGATCGCGCTGACGAATGGCAATGCGAATCTCGAAATGATCGGTATCGACGACCTGTTCGACGGCCACGTGAACGCGGCGATGGCGGGTGCCGCCAAGCCGGCGCGAACGATTTTCGACGCTGCCGTCGAGGTGGGCGGTGCGCGGCGAACCGAGACCGTGCATGTCGGCGACCATCCCCTGTATGACGTCCACGGGGCCCGCGCAGCAGGCTTGCGAGCCGTCTGGGTCAATCGCAACGCGGCCGAATGGCCTGCCGAATACGATTTGCCTGACGCGGAAGTTCACAACGTCGGCGAACTCGTCACATTGTTCGCCGGGACGAGCTAGTGGACGCTTCTGTGCATCCTGTCATCATCTATATTCCCGGTCTTCTGCCAAAGCCCGAACCGGAACTCCATCGAGATGCTCTGTTTCGCTGCCTGATCAAGGGCGTCGAGCGGCAGGACGCTGATGTCGCAAATGCGATTCGCAACACGCCGGGTGCGTTTGATGTCGTCTCGTGGACTTACGATTTCTATCGAGTGCATCGCGATTTCTCGCTGGACGAAGCGGCGATCAAGCGCGTCATTGAGCAAGATGCGCCCAGCACGGACGATATTGCCGAGGCCGGTTCGTGGAAACGCAGTCTGACGCGCTGGATCTATACGCTCGGCGACCTGATGCCGTTCCTGATCCCCCACGTTGCGAGCGAGCGCATGGAGGTGCATCTGCGAGACCTGCGCCGCTACCTTGGCGATGACAATGGCATCGCCGCTCACACGCGTCGCATGCTGAAGGTCCCGTTACGTGCCGCGACGGAGGCTGGTCACCCGGTGTTGCTGATAGCACACAGCATGGGCTCGGTCATCGCCTATGACAGCCTGTGGGAACTCAGCCACGGCAGCCGCGACCGCGTACAGGTGGACCTGCTGCTGACGATGGGCAGTCCGCTGGGTCAGCGCTACATGCAAAAACGCCTCAAAGGGGCCGGCAACGAAGGCCACGAACGCTACCCGAACAACGTTCGACTCTGGAGGAATCTCGCTGCGGTCGGTGACCTGACGGCACTGGATCCGTACCTTGGCGACGATTTCGAGGAGATGCTCGAACTCGGCATTCTCGAGTCGTTCGAGGACGAGATTATTCACACGCATTATCGCCTCGACGGCGAACTAAACGTGCACTCTGAGTACGGCTACCTGGTGAACGAAGAAACCGCGCACACCATCGCTCAATGGTGGCGCGGTAAGGGATCTTCGTAGCGGCTATTGCTGCGCGTTCGGATTCGGCTTGATAACAATATCGATGCGACGATTGCGCGCACGACCCGATTCGGTCTCATTGCTCGCTACCGGGCGTGTCTCGCCATAGCCCGTCGCGATGAGTCGATAGGTCGGAATGCGCATTGCGTTTATCATGTATTGCTGAACCGACTCCGCACGCTCCTGCGAAAGCTTCTGATTGAGATCGTCGCCGCCGTGTGAGTCGGTGTGCCCTTCAATGATGAGCTCACTGCGCGGGAAGACGTCAATCGCTTTCTCGACCTTGGCGAGCAGGTCGAAATTCTCGGGTTTGATCTGTGCTGCGCCGCTGTCGAAACTGAGACCGACGAGGCGCAGGATGATGCTGTTGCCCTGGCGGAATACGCGGGCCTCATCCGACGAGAACATCTTCTCCACCTGTTCGAATTGCTGTTTGACGCGAGCTTGCGCTTCGAGTCGCTGGATGAGCGCCGCACGTTCGGCCGTGGCGCCGCCAAGGCGTTCATCGAGTGCGCGCAACTCCTCCTCCATGTCGGCAATGCGAATCTCGTTGTCGGCCTTCTCCTGGCGAAGCTGCTGCAGCTCCCGCGCCTGGGCTTCAAAGTGGGTGACCAACTCGGCGGTCAGATTGCCGGGGCCTGTTTCCATGTCGGGGACAATGTCGGCAACGCCTGAAATCTGACGTAGCGGGTCTTCCCACTGCAGCACGAGCTGCTCCGCCGTGAGGTCACGATCCCGCACTTTGCGGACGATTTCCGACAGGTAAATTGCATGTTTCGCTTCGTAGTTGGCCTGGCGCGCGAGACTGCGCGGCAGATCCGTGTCGTAGCGATTCTCGTTGAGTTCACGCTCGGCGTCCGCAAGCAGCTGCTTGGCATTCCCGAGCGTGATCGGTGCGTAACGTCCAACGCGGGCGCGATCCGCATCGGCCAGCAGGCGCCGCGTCTCGGAGAGATACTGTCTCTTGATGGCGTCGAGTTCGGCCTCGCGGTAGAGGCTCGTCGCTTCGACGCCGCGGCGATTGGCGTTTTTGAGATCGCCTCGCTCCATCAGGCGGATGGCTTCGCCAAACTTGCGCTGCGCACGCTGCCAAAACTCATCCGATAGGTCAGGTGCACGCGCATTCGCCGCGTCCTGGCGACTCTTTAGTACCTGCGCAAACCCGGTCCTTGCAACCCGCGCTTTCTCGGCAGCTTCGGTGAAGTACCTGGCGGCATCGCCCGCGTTCGAGCGCACGGTTTCAATATTGCGACCGCGTTCGAGAGCTGTCTCGGCATCGCGATACTCGCGCATGCCACGTTCCCACGCCCGCGGTGCGAGGAGGCTGGCGTCCGCAGACTCGGCAGCCGCCTTGGCGGCGTCTGCTTCCTTGAAAAACGTATCGCGAAGCTCGTTCTGGGCATAGGCGTGGCCGGCGACCAACAGGGCGCACAGCAAAACGATGCATCGAAGGGTTCCGGTTTTCGCAACCATCTGGCTTTTCCTCACTCTCTATTTGGTCCGAAATCCACCCAAGCGAAGGCAGATCGGGCACGATATTACATATGGTGGGGCACGATTTCTGTGCGGCATGTCCCTGAAAACCCGCAGCTTAGCGCCCCTGACAAAGCCATTAGACGATTTTTAGTGACTTGGGTCACTATTTTGCGCCGAAACGCCCGACATACGGGGATTTGTGCTCTGGCTCACAGTCTCAGGAGCGCGCGAGGCGTAGTGTAGAGCCATGTCTGCCAAGTACTACACGCAATTTGTCCTGACTGACGCGGATTATCGCGGCGGCAACGAATTTTGCGGGGTAGTGGAGCTGAACCAGCCGATGGAACAGCACTCCGACAGGAAAGACATCGAGGCAATACTGGCTCGCAACTTCGACCTCGCCAAGAGCGCGGTCAGACTGGTGAGCTGGTCGAGATTGCACTGAATGCTTCTGGCGTCACTATCTTGATTTCCCCCTGACTCTCCCGGCTCCGGCCGGGATTTTTTTTGCTTGGATGTAATTGTGCCGCGACAAAACCGCAGGTTTTGGACAACGCGTTAGTGTGGGCCCGAAGGGCCGAGGGCCAACGGCCCGAGTCCACGCCAGGGGCGGCCGAGAGCGGCGTTGGCCCATTGATGACGTTGTGCGACAATCCGCGCATGACGAAGGCAGACGACAAGCTCCGCCGTATTCCGGTCGTCCGGAGCGGCGCCAAATACAGGACCGAGGCAGGTTTCTCGGCCATCAAGAATGGCCAGAAGCAAGGTCGCGAGTCCGCGCCCGCAATACGTGGTGACAAGCCTCGGTGGTTGCGCGCGCAGATGCCGTCCGGCAAGGGATATTCGAACACGCGGCAGATCGTGCACGAACACAGGCTGAGCACTGTGTGCGAGGAGTCTATGTGCCCGAACATCGGCGAGTGCTGGAACGCGGGCACCGCGACGATCATGGTGCTCGGCTCGGTATGCACGCGCGCGTGCCGCTTTTGCGCCGTCGACACCGGCAATCCGAAGGGCTGGCTCGACCCCGAGGAACCGAAAAACTCTGCACGTGCCGTTAACCTGATGGGACTCGAGTACGTCGTCATCACTTCAGTAGATCGCGACGACCTGGCCGATGGCGGGGCATCGCACTACGCTGAGTGCGTGCGCGAAATCAAGGCGCTGAACCCGAACACGGCCGTCGAAGCATTGACCCCGGATTTCAATGGCGTGAAGGAACATGTCGAACTCGTCGTCGATTCCGGGCTCGACGTGTTCGCGCAGAATGTCGAAACCGTGCAACGACTCACGCATCCCGTGCGCGACCCGCGCGCCGGCTATGAGCAGACCATCCATGTTCTGGCGCATTCCAAGGCGCACCGCCCTGATGTGCTTACGAAGACGAGCCTGATGCTGGGTCTCGGCGAGCGCGACAATGAGATTCTGAAGACGATGGACGATTTGCGAGCCGCCAATGTCGATATCCTGACGCTCGGTCAGTACCTGCGGCCGACGCCAAATCACCTCCCCGTAGAACGCTACGTGACGCCCGATGAGTTTGAAGCGTATCGCCAGGAAGGTCTTGAGAAAGGCTTCATTGAGGTCGTGGCCGGTCCGATGGTTCGCTCGAGTTACCGTGCGGAACAAGTGCTGCAGAAGAACAACGTCGGGATCGCCGTCTGACAATGCTTGAGTTCCTTGCCGAGTACGGTCTCTTTCTGCTCAAAGCCGTAACGATTGTCATCGCGATCGTCGTCGTGATCTCGGTGGCTGCGGCTGCCGGTCGCAAGGCGCAGCTCGAAGGTCTCGAAATCGAGGACCTCAACAAGAAATATCGCACCATGGCGGATGCACTACGCAAAGCGGTGTCGACCAAGGATGAGCAGAAGCGAGTTTCGAAACAGCGCAAAGCGGAAGAAAAGCAACGTGCCAAGGAACCATCAGGCCAGCCGCGCAGTTTCGTCATAGACTTTAAGGGCGATCTCAAGGCGAGTGCCGTCGCCTCATTGCGCGAGGAAGTGAGCGCGATTCTCGATGTCGCCGACAAGGACGATGAGGTGATTGTGCGCCTCGAGAACCACGGCGGAATCGTGCATGAGCACGGTCTTGCCGCTTCCCAGCTCGCACGCATTCGCGCTCGCGACATTCCGCTGATCATCTGTGTCGACAAGGTCGCCGCCAGCGGTGGGTACCTGATGGCCTGCGTGGCCTCGAAGGTCTATGCATCGCCGTTCGCGATCCTGGGTTCCATCGGCGTGCTGGCGCAGATTCCGAACTTCAACCGCATGCTCGATACGCACGGCGTCGACTTCGAGGAAGTGACCGCGGGCCGGCACAAGCGCACGGTGACGATGTTTGGCAAGAACACCGACGAAGATCGTGCGAAGCTCAAGGAAGAACTTGAGGACGTACACGCGTTGTTTCAGGACGCGGTCGCAAAATACCGGCCAAACCTCGATCTCGAGAAGATTGCGACGGGCGAGCACTGGTATGGAACGCGCGCGCTCGAACTCGGGCTCGCCGACGAGTTGCTGACGAGCGACGAGCTTCTTGGCGCGAGATCCGCTGAGCGCGATCTCTACCGGGTCGCGTGGAAGATCAAGCAACCGTTGCAGAAACGCTTGATGGCCAACGTCGAATCGGCCATCGAGAAAGTCGATGAGACTGGCTGGCGCCGCAGGTTCGAGTCCCGCCTGCCGCGCTGAACGCGGAACCGCCAACCGGCTGACCGGTCAAACTTTGAGCAGGTGCTGTGCCTGCCAAGGAGCTATAATTCAGCC